>Ga0164313_10003085_pt1 | contig 14857 bp, 13 predicted proteins | sample GuaBasSedimGuay4_FD_113735 | JGI IMG/M metagenome (GOLD analysis project Ga0164313, IMG submission 113735) | Subseafloor sediment microbial communities from Guaymas Basin, Gulf of California, Mexico - Guay4, Core 4569-4, 0-3 cm | ecosystem: Environmental > Aquatic > Marine > Hydrothermal vents... | reverse complement strand
GAGGGCCGACCGAATCCTGGTGATGGAGACCGGCCGCATTGTTGAAGAGGGCACGCATGACGAGCTGATGGCTTTGAACGGGGCGTACGTTCGGTTGGTGAGGTCTGGGGAAGAGTTGGTTGCGTAGTCTTTGAGGTCGGGCGCCGCTGCACCTCGCTTCGCTCGGCGCTTCCGGTCTCGTCCCGGCCCGCTTCGTGGAAACGGCCACGGACGCGGTTTGCGGATCCGGACGCGGTTCCGGACGCTGATATCTGAGGTGGCCCCTAATCCTGCTCCTGATTCCCATCCCCGGCCTTCGGGGGCGCATTGAGGTTACCGTGAGCACGACGGTGGCCGACCGCCCCCGCTCGGTCATTTCCCACAAGGGCGACAGAGTCGAAATCGGGAGAGCATCGCCCTTGAGAAAAATGACCTCGGCGGCCTACGGCGTCAGCCATCACTCGATTGCTGACATCACCGCCGTGGGTGCCCGGTGTCGCCCTTCTTCGCATCGACTGCTTGAATGGGAGTTCTGCTCGGTGAAGAGAGGGCGCACCCCGCACGCCCGTTTTGGGGTTTTTGGCGGCGTTGAATTCCCGCGTCTGCGTTGGCTGTTCGGTTGCTGCCGCGGCCACGGACACAACTAACGCAGAATAGAAAAAGAAAGAGAAAAAGAAAGGGACAGTGTTGATTATGAGGTGATGGCTTTGGGAGGATCTACACATGGTCGGTTCGGTCTGAGGAAGAACCGGTGGCCTGATCTGTGATTTTGGATGGAGCGCGGGCCTCCCGGCCCGCATCGGGGGCCTTGGCTGTTGTGCCGGTGAGAATATAGCCACCACCGGCCAGTCCCAAAAGTGAGTAATAAAGGAGGTACCCGAACCACTGGGTTGGGATTGCCATCCATCCGGCCGCTTCAATGGCGAAGAGAATGCAGAGAGTAATGATCGAAAGAACCCCAAGACTGAAACCCAACCATCCGATTCTCCGCATAGGGCTATTCTAAAGCACTCCTCTCCGACGGCGCGTGCGGGGTCAGGCAATCTTCATCGGGCAGACCTTCCGACAAAACCGACGTCACGAAGAATGCCTGACCGGGCAACGCTCGGCGGGCGCGTTGGCAGCCGAGTATTGGCTCACGCCGCAGGCCGCCGAGGTCATTTTCCGGAGGGGCGGTTTCCTTCCCGGTTCGAGCCATGTCGCCCCTCCGGGAAATGCACCGAGCGGGGGTGCCGCCAGGCGCTCCCGAAGGCCGGGGTTGAGATACCGGAATAAAATAGACGGGATACCGCTCTCCCTTCGAAATGCCTTGGCATTGCCATATTTTCGTCATCATTTCCAACGATTGTGGTTTTGAGAACGAAACTGATCGGAGGGGATGATGTTCAATTTCATGCTGATCTTCATCGGGTTGTTTTTCTTTCAGGGCGGCCCCTATCAACCGCAGAACGGAGACATCATCTTTCAGACGTCGCTTTCAGCACAGAGTGAGGCGATTCAAAGGGCGACCGGGTCGAAGTACAGCCACATGGGAATTGTGTATGTCCTCGATGGAGAGCCGTTTGTATTTGAGGCGGTCAGCAGAGTACGGTCAACACCCTTGAAGGAGTGGATAAAACGGGGCAAGGGCGGTCATTATGTCGTCAAACGATTGAATGACGCCGAGGCAACCCTGACGCGTGAAGTCACGCGTTCAATGTTGGAGATTGGTCGGGGGTTCGAAGGGAAACATTACGACCTCAAGTTCCAGTGGTCGGATGACCAGATGTACTGCTCGGAACTGGTGTGGAAAATTTTCAAGCGAGCGTTGAACGTCGAGATCGGCCATCTGGAAACGGTTGGTGATTTTGATCTTTCGGATTCTGTGGTGCGGAAAAAAGTTTCTGAGAGGTTCGGTAAGGCGTTACGCATAGATGAGCCGGTCATTTCGCCGGCTGCGATGTTTGCGTCTCGCCAACTCAAGACGGTGTTTGAGCAGTAGGGTAGCGCTTCGGTCGGCGGCGCTGGTCCTCGAGAAGGTAAGGACACTGTTGAGTTCGTTTATCTTCTCGGTTCGGCCACAGCGTCCGCCTCAGGCACCAGCACCAGCGGCAGCGACAGATGACAGGTTCAGCCCCAGGTTCAGCAAACAGCGTCAGGGACAGCCGGCGGCGACCGCAACAGTGAACAGGTTCAGTGTCGGCGGCTTGGACAGCCTCAATCAAACCGCCCCCAGACCTTAGCGGACCCTTTACCCGGGATGATCGCCCACCCCATCCGGCGCGATGAGGACAAGCCTCGGGAAGTACGTGCGGTAGCGCTTCGCATCACGAGTCAAGAGCCGGAACCCGGAGATCGCAGCGTGGGCGCCGATGTAGAAATCCGGCAATGGTGAGCGTCGCGTGCCACGCCGCAGGCGATAGTCGAGGAAGCACTTCCCAGCGAGAAAAGCAGTCTCCCAGGGAAGAGGGAGCCGTGCAAAGGCGCTCCCCAGAAGGGCGTCTTCCAGGTCTTCGATCCGCTCGAATCCTACCGATACCTCGGCGTAGATGATCGGATTGATTGCGAGTACGGCATCGTCACCGAGACACTCGATTTGCTCCGCTGACCAGCTGTACCACACGGGATCATCCGTCAACACGTCGAGAAGGACGTTACTGTCAACGAGGACGGTGCTCATTCGCTACCGCGCGTTACGGCCATGATCTCGTCCGTGGTCATGCTGACCGTCGCCCTGCCGCGCATTCGGGTGACGATCGAACGACCGCGTCGTCGCCTGCCCTGAGTTTTTCGGAGCACGACTGTGTCTCCGGCGATCTCGAACTCCACCTCCGTTCCCGGTTGAATGCCGAGACGTTCGCGAATTTCAACAGGAACGGTGACCTGACCTTTCGATGTGACCTGCATAGCTGCCTCCAGGTAAGAGTTTACCAATTCTTACCCTTGTCGCCAAGTTGTCGCCGATCCTGACGCCGAAACCAACGACCACTTCAACCCCTGAGACCACCCAAAACGCCCAATCGGGAGGTGCCGCTCTTTTCCCATTTTCCCCAGGCTGAGCCGTAGGCCGCCGAGGTCATTTTCCGGAGGGGCGGTTCCCTTCCCGATTCAAGCCATGTAGCCCCTCCGGAAAATGCACCGAGCGGGGGCGCGCCCTGCGCGACTCCGAAGGCCGGGGATGAAATCCAGGGTCAGGGACAAGGACCGTGTTAGTGATCAGGGGTCGCGGCAGGAGAGGTTCAGGAGACAGCGACGGCGGCAGTTGACAGCGGCCCGAGCAGCCTCAGTCGAAGCGCTCCCGAACCCTCGTGGTCAGTTGAGGTACCCCAGAGCTTTCAGATCACTCCGAGTGCTTTCATCGATGGCTGTCATCGGTGCGGTCAAGTTCTTGCCGAGTTCGGCGCGCAGTTTGGAGGCCAGAAACCCGGCAACTACGGGCCGTTGTGTCGCAAGGTTGTTATGTTCTCCGGGGTCTTCGTGGCGGTCAAAAAGCTGAGCTTTACGGCCAAATTTGATCGACAATGGGAAGATGTATTTCCATCGATCGGTGACGATGCTGGCGCCGTTCTGCCCCCAATAGTCGAGGTAGGAGGCCGCCCAGCGGTCGATGCCGGAGGATGCAAGGAGATTCTGCCCGCGCCCCGGTGATGGGCTGGAGATCTCGGCGAGGCTGAGAAAAGTTGGCACGATATCAATATGTTGAACCACTTGGCCGGTCTGAGTGCCGCCGAAACTGCCCTTTGGGAGACGCATGATCATGGGGATTTCAATAACCTCGGCGTAAAGGTCGATGCCGTGAGTCCATGTCTGATGTTCACCAAATGCCTCACCGTGGTCCGAGGTGAAGAGAACGACCGAATTGTCAAGGAGGCCGTTGGAGTCGAGGAAGTCAATGAATGCGCCAAAGCCTGCATCGTTGTGGGCGATCTCTGCGTCGTACAGTGATTCGAGATTCTTGGTTAATTCTTCTGAAGGTGTCACTTTTCCCAGGACAAGGCCGCGAACTGTTTCGACCTCCCCAACTGTTGGGTCAGGCACATCCCCTGCATATTTCGAAAGGAATGGTTGGGGTGCGGCATAGGGTGCATGTGGATCGATAGTGTGGACATAAAGGAAGAATGGCTCTTGAGCCTGGGAGGCAATCCAATCGAACACCTGTTCGTTGACATTCTCTGAGGATCCGTGTCCGTGTTTTAAATATTTGAACTGGTCGAATCCCCGGGAAAAACCAAAAGGCGAGGATACGAACGCGTTGGCGATCACTGCGGCCGTAGCGTACCCGGCTGATGATAGGGCTTCAGGCAGTGTGCGCACTTCGGGAGGGAGAACGCTGTCGGGTCCATTGGTTCCGTGGGCTACCGGCCATAATCCGGTGAAAATTGAAGCAACTGCAGCCTTGGTCCATGACGATTGGGCGATGGCGTTTTCGAAGAGGATGGCCTCGTTTGCGAAGGCATCAATCCTCGGCGATACAGGCCTCCGATTGCCGTAACAGCCAAGCCGGTCAGCTCGCAGAGCATCCACCAGGTAGATAATGAGGTTGGGACGTTCGGGTCCTCGCCAGGGAAAACTTGAGGAAGGCTTTGCTGTCGGCACGCGATGCGGTGCATGGATGGTTGGTGCTTCCATCCGAAGCCGGCCGGCGGCGCCCTCGGTCCCTGGGATCACCGAAAATCGCAGGCGCATGAGGCCGGCCTCCGGCGGGAGCAGGAATTCTTCCGGGAAATGGGGTGATCTGAGACGTGCCACCTCTACCTCCTGGCCCTTGTCCGGCAGGGCGGTTATCACGAGTTCTGCAGAGCCCTGGCCTTTGAAGACGAGGCCTGAGAGTCGCAGACGACTCTCTGCGGGGAGGTCGAAAAAATAGTCGGCCCGGGCGCCCAGAGGCAGGACCTCGATAGGAGGTTCACCAACGCCTGTTTGATTCGGATTGGCTATCAAGCCGGAGCCGACAAATTCGATCGACTGCCATGCTACCGCCAATCTGCGCAGATCCTTGGAGGTTGGTATGACAACCGCCGGTGCGATGCACCATGAGTAGGATAGCGTTAGCCGATTTTCTCCGATCTGTTGAGTCTCGGCGGGCATTTCCACCGAATAGACTGCGGGTCCATCGGTCATTTCGAAACTGTCGATCTCCATACCGTTGAGATGAACTCTTACCCGCTGAGTGCCTGCGCCTGGATTCCGAAACGGCCTACCTCGCAGCAGTACCTCAAGCCTGCGACGCCAACCGAGGAAAAACTGGATTTCGGAGGCTTCACCTTCACTCCAGACAAAGGTGTAACCATCAGCACGGTGCCGCTCATCATGGGACCACCCCTCGACCAGGTGTATTCGGGCCGCGGGAGTCCCGCAATCGATGAGAACCGGTTCCCACTGAATATCTGCTCCAGCGCTCGCAGTGCCAAGATCAACGATTGCACTCATCGGGGGTGAGGAACACCCGGTTCCCAAAATGAGGACTAAAGAGAAAGAGGCGGTAGCCAGGAGATGGGTTGCAGGCCGGCGCGGGATATTTATGGTCCACATGCGAACGTTCCCCTCAAGCTAGTCTTCCGGTGCCGGATTAAGTCGTTCAGCCGCCCCCCCGAATAGCCCGTGCGGCGCACTCGGGATAACCGATACAAGTACGGCAAGTCTCATCGTCGATGTGGCCGAAGTCTTCGGGGGCACAGACGGTGATTGTTGAGTCGACCGCGGCATCCAGCTCTTCGAGCAGGGGCAGGAGGCCGGCCGGGACTTCTCCGGCAGCGCGGGTTTCGGTTTCAGCCTGTATGACCCGTGGATCCCACATGCGGTTGCGTTCCTCGATGGCGGTGTTCTCGGCTGAAATCTCTCTTTTTACCCGATGTTTCTTCATCTCAAATGCGATCTTGCGCCGGGTGGGCATTCGTCTCGTGGCCAGAAAGAAGACGTAGCCCGCAGACATACCGGCAAAATTTGCTGCACCAACCACCAGGCCGTAGCTGAAGCTCTGAAAGGCCAGGAAAGCCCCGCCGACGACGGCCAGATACTTGACCTTGACCGGCAGGATGAAGAAGATCAAAAAATTGGTGTCGGGATAGAGAGTGGCAAAGGTGAAGAGTAGGGAAGTGGAAAGGAAAATGTCGCCAACAAGGGGTGCACCCAGCAGGAGTGCGGTTCCGGCGGCACCGCCGATCGAGATCAAATAAAAGGTCAAGAACCGTGGCGAGCCCCAGAGTTCTTCGAGAGGCCGGGCCATGATCCAGAGAACCAGGGCCGAGAAAAAAAAGGAAATCATACCGCCGTGCATGAACTGGAAGGTGAACAGGGTCCATGGCCGGGCGGCGACGGCGCCGGGTTGGAGGGCCAATGCCTGCAAAGACCCCTGACCGGTCGAGGTCAGAAAAAAGACGGCGAAGTGCATGAACACCAGGCCCTCGGTCAGATGCCAGATTTCCCTCTTCATCATCGTCTCCCAAGTCGTCGTTCCATCTCCTCCTGGCCGAGACGGAGAATGATCGGCCGCCCGTGAGGGCACCGGTAGGGGTTGTCTGAGTGGGCCAGATCGTCGAGAAGGGCCCGCTGTTCGATCTCTGCCAGGCCGTGGTTGACCTTGATCGCACCCCGGCAGCTCAAGGATGCGGCCAGTTCCTCCCTGAGCATTTCTGCGACGCGCTCGGGCACACCGTCGAGCTCTGTCGCCCGTTCGAGGATCTCCTCGACCATCCGGCCTGCAGCCTCGGCATGCAAATCCGGGGGCAGGGCGGAGATTCTTACGGTTCCCGGACCGAATACATCGGCCTCGAGTCCCACTCGGCTGAGGATCTCCGTCAGGCGTGGCAGGGCGTCTGCCAGGGCTTCGTCGATCTCAAGGAGCAGGGGGGCCAATAGTCTCTGGGACGGCGCCTGTTCTCCGTCCAGTTGGCGCAGGATCTTGTCGTAGAGCACTCTCTCGTGGGCGACGTGCTGATCCACGATCACCAGGCCGTGTTGGTCTTCGAGCAGGATGAAGGATCGGCGGTACTGCCCCATCAGGCGGCCGAAGGGTGTGTCGGAGGCGCCGGCCTTGGCGCCCGTCGTGTGTCCAGTGTCGGCCGGTTGGCCCAGACGTGGTTCAACGTGCGTCCTCTCTTCGCCCTCAGTCGTGTGATAGACCGGATGGGGGAAGAGAGACGGGCCGGGAGCGGGTGCTTCAGGGGCTGACCATGTCACCACCGCAGGCTCGGCGGCGTGAGAGGACGGCGAAGACCCGAGGCTGTCGAAGCGATGAATGTCCACTTGGCCTTGCCCGGCTGCGATGACTCCTCGGAGGGCTCTCTCGACCAGGCTGAAAACGGCGCCGGAGCGGGCAAAACGCACCTCGGTCTTGGCGGGGTGGACGTTGACATCAACAGCATCAGGCGGCGCCGTCAGGAGAAGCACCACTCGGGACCCTCCGAAGCCCCCCCCCGCCGATCGCAGGACCCGGTTGACCGCGCCGACAAGCAGACGGTCCCGGACCCAGCGGCCGTTGACCAGCAGGGTCATGTGCGGGCGTCCGGAACCCTTGCCGGGCGCCAGAAGTCCCCAGGCTCTCAAGCCCCCACCCTCCGCCTCGAAACGATGCACGGTGTCCAGGCCTCTTCGGCGAAAGAGGTCTCGCAGACGTTGGTCCAGAGAAGTAGCCGGTGGAGCCTCGATCAGGGTTCTGTCTCCGTGCGACAGAATGAATGTGATCTCGGGTCTGGCCAGGGCCATGGCGACGACAGCGTCCTGTGCGTGCCGTAACTCGGTTTCCGGGGCATGGAGGAACTTCCGCCTGGCTGGGGTGTTGAAGAAGAGGTCTCGGACCTCGACAGTCGTTCCTCGGCCCCGGGCGCGGCCTTCCACGCCAAGAATTCGCCCACCCTCAACTGTGATTTCGACACCACCGTTGGCCGGGTCGGCGCAACTGGACAGACGAAAACGGGAGACGGCGGCGATCGAGGGCAGGGCCTCGCCGCGGAAACCAAGGGTCGTGATCCGTTCCAGATCCTCGGCCGTATCTAATTTGGAGGTGGCGTGGCGTTCAAGGGCCAGGAGAGCGTCGTCGTGGTCCATGCCACATCCGTCGTCGGCGACCCGAACAAGTGAGCGCCCACCGACCGCCAGTTCGACGTGGATACGCTCAGCTCCAGCGTCCACGGCATTCTCCACCAACTCTTTGACAACAGATGCCGGACGTTCAACCACCTCGCCTGCGGCGATTCGATTGATGACATGGTCCGGAAGTACTTTGATCCTCATCACTGGGGAAGGATAACCCGGTCAGCTGTCAAAGACACCGGAGTCGTAGATCGAGGGTTCCGGCTTGCCGCCTGGAGTCACGATCCGCGAGGGATCGGCCAGATCCTCCTGAATGATCAAGTCGATCAAAAGATCTCGAACCCCGGCCCTGCCATTGGTTTTGAATACACGGTTGACCAGTTTCGGGTTGAGTTCGATGCCACTCATGTGCTTGAGATACTGGCAGAAAACCCGCCCGCGGGACCGGAAACTTATGATCAGGACAATCAGGAGGGCCGAGGCCGCCCCGAGGGCGCCGAGGGTCAGCATATCCAGTCCAGCAAATTCCAATGTGTTCACCTCAAACCTCCCCTGGGTCATCGTCACCGTTGAGCGCATGGGTCTCATCGACCTCCGCGAAATAATTCTCGGGCACCAGGATTTCCCTGCCCTTCGAACCGGCGGCAGGGCCGACGATGCCTTCGCTCTCCATCATGTCGATCAGCCGTGCAGACCGGGTATAACCCAGTCGCAGGCGCCGCTGAATGTGCGAGGCAGAAGCCTTGCGCTCGGTAACAACCAATTTCACCGCCTGGTCGTACATCGGATCCTCGAAGGGCTCTGCACCGTCAGTGGGTCTGCTCCCGCCCCCGGATCCCCGTTCGTTTCCTCCGAGTGGCTGGTGGCTGAGAATGCCCTTTTGGTATTCAGGCTTGCCAAAACGCTTGATGTAGCGAACTACGCTTGCGATTTCCTTTTCGGTCACCATTGGCCCGTGCACCCGCAATATGCTCGAGGTGCCCGGCGGTAGGTAGAGCATGTCGCCCCGCCCGATCAAGTGTTCCGCGCCTATTCCGTCCAGAATTGTCCTGGAATCATGTCGCGATCGAACCTTGTAGGCGACCCGGACCGGAAAATTGGCCTTGATGATGCCTGTCAGAACATCGACCGAGGGCCGTTGGGTCGCGCAGATCAGATGCAGGCCGACTGCCCGTGCCTTCTGGGCGATGCGGGTGATCGCCTCCTCGACGGCCCGTCCTGCCGTCATCATCAGATCGGCCAACTCGTCGATGATGATGACGATAAAGGGCATCGGTTCGAATTCCTGATCGTCATCACCCTCGCCGAGCAACCGTTCCCGGGTCAACTTCAACTGTTTGGGGTCTTTGACCAATTGGTTGTACTGTTCGAGGTTTCGGACTCCAAGGGAAGCCAGTTTTCGATAGCGCTGGTCCATCTCGTCGACTGCCCAGCCCAGGGCGTTGGCCGCCTTCTTGGGTTCGGTGATGATCGGTGTCAGGAGGTGCGGGATGTCCTTATAGACCCCAAGTTCGACCATTTTCGGATCGACCATGATGAACTTGACTTCATCGGGCCGGGCTTTGTAGAGAATCGACAGAATCATCGCATTGATACCCACCGATTTTCCGGACCCGGTGAAGCCGCCGATCAGAAGGTGCGGCGCTCGCTGCAAATCGGTGACGAAGGGGTTTCCTCTGATATCAACGCCCATGCACAGTGTCAGCAGCGACCGGGCCCGCTGGAATTCCGGGGCCTCAATGATTTTGGATAACCGGATGATCTCCGGTTCGGGGTTGGGGACCTCGATGCCGACCGTTGCCCGGCCGGGGATTCGGTCTATGCGGACCGAAGATGTGCGCAGGGCAAGCGCGAGATCCTCGGAGAGGTTTTGGACCGCGGAAATCTTGACTCCGGAGGCCAGGCGGAACTCATAGGTGGTGACCACCGGTCCGGTTCGAATGTTAACCACCTCGCCTCGAACCTTGAACTCCTGACACTTGGCCGTCAATAACTGGCCGATTTCCAGCAGGGCCGACGAGTCCCGTTCGACCTCATCTTCCTGTGTGTCAAGGAAGGACAGTCGCGGCAAATCGTAGGTGTCCAGGTCTTCGACAAAATCGAATTCCTCCTGGATCTGGACCGGTGGTTCGGGTGTTGGGGCTTTCTTCGGGCGAGTCTTTGGGGTCTTCGATCTTTTCGCGCTGGAGGTGGTGCTCGACCTTTCCGACAGGCCGACCGGATCGATCGCAAGATCCAGGGGGTCAGAGGCGGTTGATCGGTTTTTGAGGGTCTCTTCCTTGTCCGCTCCACGTTTGCGGCGGTTGATGCGAATACTGCCCTTGCCCTTGAGTTTTTTGACCGTGATTGACTCCGGCCCGGGATAATCCTCGGTCAGGCGTTCGTGCTGGCGGCTGAGTACGGCCCTGCGGTCCTCCTTTTCTTGCGATTGACGTCGTTGATCATCTTTGAGTTTTCGTCTTCGCCCCATCCGATCGGCCACTTGGCGGAGGATGCCGTCGGCGCCGCGTTCCACAGAGAGGCCCGAGACCAGAAGAAGCCCAACGATGACAAAGAAAAAGAGGATGATCACGCGCCCGACCGGACCGGCGATACCGCCCAGAAGATCGCCTGCAGCATGGCCGACCAGGCCCCCGCAGGACAAGGCGCCGCCCCGGAAGGAAAGGTCGGAACAGATCAAGCCCACCAAACCCGGCAGGGATAACAGAACCAGAAGCCAACCTACGCTGACCCACTTGAGGCTCTCCGGCACCTGCTGCCGCAGTAAATACCAACCGAGGATCGCGGCCAGGACGGGGAGGAGCATGGCAGACACGCCAAAGACGCCTAGAAGGGAGGCTGACAGACTGGCCCCAAGCCATCCGACCAGGTTCTGGGGCGTTTCTTGAGAGGTCTCGGTGCGGAAGGGACTGGGATCGAGAGGCGAGTGGCTAATCAGGGCCACTGCCATCAGAACTGCGCCGAGGATCAAGGCGACCGCCGCGATCTCCCGAAGGGTGCGTTCGGTCATGGCAGTCCCCTCAATATCTGCCTTTGGGGTTGGGGTGATTGCACGCAATACCGCATTGGGTAAATTCTAGCAGGGCGGCTGGGACGGCGCTCCCGAGGCCCGCCGACCACGCTCCGCCAACTGGAACCGCTCAGGAGTCGGCCGCTCAACGATCCGCGAGTCTCTTCCACGGTTCGATGCCGTTGCAGGGTGGCTGATCGATGACGGTGCGGCCGCTGTGCTCTGGATCTTCGTATTGCTCGAAATGGCGGTCGAGAGCAGTCCTCAATTCGGCGCCGATTTGGCTATAACTGTTTTCCTCCATCAGGTTTGTGCTCTCGCCTGGGTCGGCCTCGAGGTCGTAAAGCTCATCTCCGAACCGTGGGTCAAGTGGCGGGTAGCGCCGGACGAGCTTGAAGTGGCCATCGTTGATTTGCCGGGCATTGCCGTGCTCGGTGAAGCTGTAGCGGCGCCACTCTCTGTTGGTGTCGTGAAGCCGGGGCAGCAGGCTCGTTCCGGGGCTGTTGATTCGGCCCTGCAGATCCTCGCCAAGGTTGACTCCAGCTGCCTCCAGGATCGTCTGGAATAAATCGAGATGATCGAAGGGAAGGTCCAAGGTAATCCCGGCTTCAGGAAAACCCCCGGGCCAGCTGAGAACCATCGGCACACGGATCGACTCTTCGTAAAGATTCTGCGGGAGGGTCGCGTTGCTCTTGCCCAGCAGACCGTGGTGGCCGACCATCAGGCCGTGGTCCGAGGTGTAGATCACCAGCGTATTTTCGAGCTCGCCGCGTTTCTCAAGGAGGTCGAGCAGGCTCGCCAACTCGGTATCTTGATGACTGACCGCAGCGTAGTACTGTGCAAGAGTTTCACCAGAGTCATCAGGGGCCACCGATCCTTCGTTGGCAGCAGGGAATGGCGATGTCCCACCGGCGGGCACGGCGGTCAGGTTCTGATTGCGGTAGCGCTCAACCAGATCTTCCGGATGTCCGGTGAATGGACTGTGGGTCTCGGTGGGTGCGAAGAGCAGGAAATAGGGTTGCTCAGGGCCTCCGGAGGTGATGAACTGCCGTGCTGCCCGCCCGAGATGCTCCAGTTGGAAGCCGTTCACGCTGAAAGGCGTTCCCTGGTCCGACAGGTGAACCGTACCCTGGTGAAGGTACTGATTAGGCCAGTCCTCGGGGCCCTGGTCGTAGCTGAGCCAGCGGTCGAAACTGGGTTCCGGTACGAGGCTTGTGGCCGCGCAGTGCCATTTGCCGATCAGCCCGGTGCGATAACCGGCATTTCGCAGGAGTTCGGGAAGCAGTACCTCGTCTGCCAGCCAGTCCTGATCGAAATCCGGGTGTTCGGAGAGAAAGTCGTGGATCCCGTGTTGTGAGGGGAGCCGGCCGGTCAAGAGACTGGTTCGTGCCGGCGAGCACACCGGCGACGGGCTGCTGGCATTGGCCATCAGGACACCGGATTGGGCCAAGCGATCAAGAGCCGGCGTATCGACCTCTTCATTGCCATAGGGCCCTGAGGCCCACTGGCCATGGTCGTCTGCGAGGAAGAGCACGATATTTGGCCTTTGGGTCGAGAGCTGTTCACCTTCGTTGGGTGAGTTGCCGCAGGCCAGTGCGCTGATTGCGAGAACGGCTGCAAGACAGGTCATCAAAACGCGCTGAGGATCGGGTTGGATCGTCATGGTGAACTCCTGCCGTGATGGTAGCACCGGTGAACTCGAGTCTGGAGGGTCGGCAGTCCCGAGACAGAACTCCATGGTCGTTTGCGGTGCCGGCGGGCGAACCGGCCAAGGGGTTGATCGTTCAGCGTCTTCATTGACAGAGTCGCGGTCTCAATCTATATTTAGGACGAGACTTTTTCTCGAAAATGGAGATTGCCATGAATCACATCGTCGTCCGGCGCCGCCTGTTGTTGGTTTCTGCATTGTTCTTGCTTGTTTTTTGCGTAATTGCACCCGCTCCGGCGACGGCCCAGGTCGCACCGTGGCTGGTCCTGGGAGGTTCGTCGGCAGGTTATGTCGAGATTCCCCATGACCCCGAGCTCAATCCCACTGAGGTCTTCACGATCGAAACCTGGCTGCACCCTGTGAGTTACACAACCTGGGCTGGTGCCACCTGCCCTTCACTTGTCGGGAAGGGCTTTAGCGATACCTATTGGCTGGGGATGTGCAGCGGCAAGCTCAGGCTCTATACCCACGGATCCGGGTCTTCCCGCGACTCATCCGGCGTTGTCCCTCTCAACGAATGGACTCACGTTGCCGCAGTCTATGACGGCGCCAACATCAATTTCTACTTCAACGGCGTGTTGGACTCGACTTTTGGAGGGACAGAGGGGCCGCTGCCGGCAACGGACTCTGTCTTGAGGATCGGCAATGATATCGACTGGAATTTCGTCCCGATCGCTGCGATGGATGATGTGCGCCTGTGGAATGTGGCCCGGACCGAGGCCGAGATCACGGGCGCCATGAACTCGACCATCGATGAGGCAACCGAGGGACTGGTTTCCTCGTGGAGTTTCAGCGGCTCTGATGCAGACGATTCGGTCGGAGGTCACGACGGGTTCCTGGTCGGCAACGTCACCGTGGGCTCCGAGATCCCGGAGGCCAATCCATGTACCAGAGAGTATTTTGTGGCTGCAGGCGCCCATGCGCCCGGCGCCCTGGGCTCCGTATGGCGCACTGATCTCCATTTCTACAATCGATCCAACTTCGACAATGCGGTGGATATCTTTCTTCTGCCGCGTGATACCGACAACAGTGAACCGGATATGACCACTATTGATCTCGAGGCCTTTGAAACGATGACGGTCGAAGATGTCGTCCTGTCTGAATTCGGTGAAGGGTCTCTGGCGGCGGCCTTCAGGTTCTGTTCGCCATTTCCCCTGCAGATTGCTTCCCGAACCTACAACAAGGCAGAGAAGGGCAGTTTCGGACAGGGCATTCCGGGGCTGGATTCGGGGAAAGGGATCCGGGATGGCGGCCACGGCCATATCATCGGAGTGTCGGAAAACGAGCAGTTCAGGACCAATTTGGGATGGGTCAATATGACCGCAGATCCGGCAACACTTGAGCTGAAGTTTATTGACGGAGCGTCTGCGGATCTTGGTGAACTCTCGGTCGACATTCCACCCTACGGTCACGGGCAAATCAACCAGGTCTTCACGGAAGTCACCAACGACGACGTCAATAGTGGAAGAATTCAGGTCCACCCGGTGGGCTCAAGGGTCATTTTCTACGCCTCTGTTGTGGACAATCCGACCGGTGACGGCACCTTTATGTATGCCGAGTGAGAGCGGTCTTTGGTTGGGCTGCAACCATTGACCCAATGGCGGCATAGAGCACTTCAATGGAGGTGCACATGAATCGTGCCCATTTCGTTCTGGCCTTGATACTGACGCTTCTGCTGTTGCCCGCCGCGATAGCGGCTGCTCAAGACGAACCCGGAATCCGGGGACAGATGGCCCCTTTGTGGACCATCGACAACTGGTACAACCTGGAGACCGGGGTCGAAGAAATTGACATCTCAGATTTCCGCGGCAAGGTGGTCTATCTCTTTTTCTTTCAGCACCGATGCCCGGCCTGCCACAAGCACGGTTTTCCGACGCTGAAGGCCGTCAATGAGCGTTTCTCGGATGCCGACGACGTCGTCTTTGTTGCCATTCAAACCACATGGCATGGTGTCAGTGCGGATACCGCCGACAAGGCTCTGCCGACGGTTCAGAAATACGGCCTGGACATCCCGGTCGGCCATGCCGGCGCAGCCGTCAAGGGTGGCAGCCTCGGCATCATGGATGCTTATCGCACTCCGGGGACACCCTGGACGGTCATCATCGATCGCGAGGGCGTGGTTCAGTTCGACTTCTGGGGCATCGATGTTG
>Ga0164313_10003084_pt1 | contig 14861 bp, 25 predicted proteins | sample GuaBasSedimGuay4_FD_113735 | JGI IMG/M metagenome (GOLD analysis project Ga0164313, IMG submission 113735) | Subseafloor sediment microbial communities from Guaymas Basin, Gulf of California, Mexico - Guay4, Core 4569-4, 0-3 cm | ecosystem: Environmental > Aquatic > Marine > Hydrothermal vents... | reverse complement strand
TTACACTAATGTCCATTACTTTATAACTCCGGGGTTAAATGAAAGTGTCATTGCAATATTAGGTATAAGAGAATACAAAGAAATTGAAGATGCAGTGCGTGGTGGATTAACTGAATTGCAAAATATATTCAAGCGTAAATATTTTATCGATTATATGGCTCCAATTGGCACAGTTCTTTATCAAACATCTAACGATTATACTAATACAACAAAAACAAGAATCGTAGATATACCGACTGAATCGTTATACATCGATTCGAGACACAATAAGTCACCAATTGTCACATCCGGTGGATTAATACCATCGTTTAAGGATTCATTGTTCAGTGTTTATCATGAAGATAACCTTTACTTAAACTTTGATTTAGATAACCTAATGCAGGAAGAAAATCAGACTGTTAAATGGTATCCGAGCGAGTTCGATATTGATTTTAGAACAGTTCCTGATTATGGAATAACGGTGAAAGCATCAACTGTATTAGCCGAACATGATGCAATATCATTAGATATTAATGGTAATGCACAGGTATATCCAACTACTGGAACATTCAATACATCATTATTTACAACTCGTACAGTAACGATGAGTACATTTGCGTATCAGTCTAGCAATGTAGGTATAGTTGCGTATATCGATGGTACTGCAGATACAGTATTCTTAAAGACAAGCACACTTCAACCCGATGGTTCGATAATTTGGGGTACAGAAGTTACAGAAACCGGGTTCGTTGGAAATATCGTTGAATTCTTTTCAACGCCGATGGATGCAGATCATATTGCTATTGGTTTTGTAACTGATGCTAATATACTTTATTCATTAATTTGTGGGGTATCTGCAAATGTTATAACAACTGGCGGATTCTTTGAAATGAACTCCGGTATTACGTCAGGAAGTATTGCATATAATCCAATTCGTTCCCAGATTGTTGGTGCAATAGTAAAAAATGATTTAAAAGTAGCATCAACTTTCAGTACAGTTAATGGATTTGATCAGAGTACTGGAGCTACGCATGATTCTGGTATTATAACAGGATTAAAAGTTGAAGCAACTTATGGTTATGATGATATATGTATACAAAGTTTGACAACTACCGGGCAAGGTATATGGGTCGAGATGGCCTGGAAAGAAGATCGCGGAAAGTATGAAACGAAAACTGATATGCAGGCGGTAACTGCAGATGGACAAGTTGATAGTTTATCAGGAATAACATCGTATAATAATATAATAGTCGGACAAGTAAAATTAATTGATGGGACGTTTCAAACATTTAGAGCGGCCTATGTGCCTGGATCATCAATTAATACTCCAGAATTATATGGTGTACAGATAGTTGGCAAGCAATCAACAATTTATAATTCATCTTCGGGTATTAATTATAGTATGGTGGTTAGTGATGCCGATCAATTGATAATATTGGAAGGTAATTCAGCAAACCCAACAGTTGGATTCACTAATGTATACCAATCGGAATTTACGATTCCTTCGAGTACGTACACTGCAATATTTGCATCATTGATGGAAGCTACTCATGCTGTATTGATTATAGGTGATGATCCCGTTGATGGGACAATGTACACAATCGATTCTGCATTGACGCGTTCAGACAACTTTATTGGTAACGCACAAAATGCCGCCCAAGTTGGGGAAGATGTAGCCATTGCAGTTTCATTACCAATTGTTGCACACACATCGGATTTTAGTGCAGGAGATATATTTTATCTCGGTCCGTACAAGTACCAAGCGATATCAAAACATCAGCTGGTAGTAATACTTGAGGAGGTAGTACCTATATGAGTTTAGGTAATTATAGCAGACAATTAGTATCGGCAGATATTGTTGAACAACGTATATCAAAACGCAACGAAGACAATGTATGGAATTATGTTTTAGAATTTAATAGGCAATTAACTAAGAATACGATTAATTCCGATAATTCAATTAATGTTAAAGTTAAATTCGTAATCACCGACGAAATGGTTACAAAAATTGTCGATCTCTACGAAGCGCAAAATTGGTCGGTTACGCATATTAAATTTAAAGATGCTAATGATCGAGACCCTGGTAGTACCGAAATAACTTTTCAGGCATAGCAGAAATGAAAGAATCAAAACGTATTAAGTATCAAAAAGGTTTCAAGTATCAATTAATTCATGATGTGCAATTTAATGTTGATATATTTCCGGCCGAACCTATTGAAACTCCATTTATCGAATTAAGACCCTCGGGTGATTTTACAATTTATAAAGGATATGCATGGGATGGACCGAGTGGCCCAACTATCGATACTCCTAATTTTATGCGTGGATCATTAGTTCATGATGCACTATATCAATTGATGCGATTGGAAAAACTTAGTCTTGATTATAAAACTCAGGCTGATGCTGAACTTAAACGATGCTGTCTGGCAGATGGGATGTCTGCATTACGCACTTGGTGGGTTATTAGAGGGCTGTATCGATTCGGCACAAGTGCTACCTTACCTAAGAACAAAAAAGACACGTTAATAGCACCGCATTAATAATACTTTGCCATCCTATGCGCAATATCCGCACCTGGATCTAATAAAAATTTCTTAGTAAACAAATGCTTATATTTATTAGTTACAATTCTTGCAATTTCTTCGTGACCATTTTCTAACATGTACTTGACTATTAAGCTATTTCTCCACTTATAATGAAATGGCACTTTTCCGCCACGTTGATAACAAATATCTTGCCAATAAAACCAAGAACCGCCAGGCATTGATTTGAACTCTTCATTACGATTTTTGATTGCGAATTTTAGGTTATTGTGTAGTTCTGTTAACATACCATCTTCAAATGCTTGGCTGAAAAACAATTTATGATTGTGTTGAACTATGCTCTGCGCACGATCCATAATCCGATTAAAGTCTTGCTCGGATACGCTAGATAAGTATTCGGCAACTTTGATAATCTTATCCATGCGTTTACTTGGTGTTACTTCGATATCATATCCTTCATCCCATAATTCATTAAATGTTCTGAATCCGTAGCTCTTTAAGTACTCTAAACTGCCCGGCGGTCCAACAATAATAAAAGGTTGTTTCATAACTATAGGCTTGAACACTTTCTCTGTTAAATGTGTTTTGGTTGTGTTAAACAATGTTTCGGGCACTATTTGAATGCGAAAGCGTTTACAATCCTGTATTTCAATATGCGCACTTGCATGGCTATCAAAGTCTGTATGATTTATCGGCCAATCATCATCTAAGGTTGGTTTTTGTTTCCATATGGGTTCTTGTAGTTTGTAATAAACATCATCCCGTATATGTTTTAGTTTATCTAATAATTCAATTCTGTATTCGCGCGAACCGGATGCATCACGGGCATACATTCCCAGACGAGTTGCATTCGTACCACTTGATGTGTTATAATGTTTCCAGTGGCGAAACCAATCACGGGCAATCAACCCGTGATAAAAGTAATGCACTGGATGAAAGTGATTCTCTTCTAAGAAGTGTACTTCATTACTGTTTCGTTCACTATGCATAAGAATTGGATTATAAACACGACTGAAATGTCTACAAATAAACTCTGTATTATTGAGTTCATTTAAAAAGTTGCTGGCTTTACTGTATTCGTATATTTTAAGTTTTTCGAAATCGTTAGGATTGAAGTCTTTCCATTTGTAGAAGTAACTTAAATCAATCGGCTCTTGATCAAACATAACAGCGGCACCTATGTATTGTTTAGGATATCCTTCCATATCGTCACCATGTGGATAAACGATATCTGTTAATTTACGACTACCATGCACTGCGAATGGTAAAATATCGAGATCTTTTTTATTGGCTCGACTAAAATTGTTTAAATAGTTATAAAAATTGTCAATGGAGAACATATATCTATTTATAAAGGCTGTATGACACGGGGTTTTAATTATGGAAATCAATTCATTAGTACATTTAAAATTATTTCCACGTTCAAAGCGTGGAATGATTGATGACGGTAAGGTAATAATGCAATATTTAACCTATGAATATGACATGTATTGTCCGCTGTGCAAAGGTGTAATAATAGAAACAGTGTCATTGGAATACTGCGGCCAATGCGGGTACATACAAGCAGATTATTGGGGTTTGACCCCCGGAAAAGAATATCAAATATAAGGAATTATTGATGAACAAAGATATAACAATTGGATGGATCGGCTTAGGAAAACTCGGCTTGGCATGTGCCGAAGTATTTGCTGAGCATTATGTGACCCTGGGCTACGATACTAATTATGTGCCATCTGATTCTGTCAGAATTTTAGACACAGTTAAAGAAACAATTGAACTGAGTGATTGGATCTTCATTGCTGTGCCTACCCCACACCGTGAAGAATATGGAGGAGGTGTGCCTTCAAGTCATCTTATTCCAAAAGACTTCGATTACGCAATCGTTAAAGATGTGTTACGTGACATAAACATGTACGCAACAGCAGAAAAGAATATTGTATTAGTATCAACCGTACTTCCTGGGACGATACGTGAAGAGTTCGATGATATGCTTGATAATCATACATTAATTTATAATCCGTATTTAATTGCTATGGGCAGTACAAAGTGGGATATGGTTAATCCCGAAATGCTTATTATTGGAAGTAAAGATGTTGATGATCCTCGAGTTGACGAGTTGATTGACATATACCATCCGATGATGGAGAATAATCCCAGGGCAGAATGTGGAACATGGGAAGAAGCTGAAGGTATTAAAATCTTTTATAATACATTTATTAGTGCTAAGATTGGGTTAGTGAATATGATCCAAGACTTTTCAATGCGCATCGGACATATGAATGCAGATGTAATAGCTAGTGCATTGGCACGTAGTTCGCAACGTATTATGGGACCGGCGTACATGGTGCCGGGTATGGGTGATAGTGGTGCCTGCCACCCACGCGATAATATTGCTTTGCGGAGTCTCGGTGAAAAGTACGGAATGAAATATGATATGTTTGATACTATTATGTTTGCACGTGAAAAACAGGCAGAATCTCTAGCAGAGTTTTTAATTGACCAGTCTGACAAATATAACCTACCAATTGTCATCCATGGAAAAGCATACAAGCCCGATGTTCCGTACGAAATTGGTAGTTACAGCACATTAATTGGTCATTACATTCTAAGAGCCGCTAAAACAGTTCACTATGCCGATCCATTAACCGGCGACGATTTAGAGCCAATGAAGGCAGTGGTACTATTGGCACATAATAGAGAAGTAACTTACGGATACATGGGCGACATTAAAGCAGATACATTTTATTTTGAAATTTTACCGGGCAGTATTATTGTTGATCCGTGGCGCAAGACAAATAAAAACCTTAAAGATTATACTGTTATACATTATGGAGACACACGATGAGTAATTATAAATACGGCTCCGGGCATTTAGATTATATGATACAATCTCATCGATACCTGCCATATAAGCGTGAACCGTTTAACGATCAGGAATCTTGCACCAAGTGGCGTAAAATGGGATTCAGTCATGATCATTTTACAGGCGAAATGTTTGACATGACACATGATTGTCCTGCTTGGTACAATTTTCATAAAATGGCCAAACACTTTAAAGGTTGGGAACACCTTAGTTGGTCATTTTATAAAATGACACCGGGTGTCATTTTACCAAGACACTCAGACAAGTACGTTAAGTTTCTAAATATGTACCCTGACGCTTCCGGGACAATAGGCAGAGCACTGATACTGCTCGAAGATTGGAAGCCAGGGCATTATTTAGATTTAAATGATGTTGCAGTTACAGATTGGAAAGCAGGCGATTATTTTTGGTGGACCGATGACACACCACATACCGCGGCAAATATTGGTTCCGAAGATCGTTTTACATTACAACTAACAGGATTCATACCAGATGATTATATCAAGTCATAATGAATACGGAGTACTCCGTTCAGTAATAGTAGGCCGTGCTACTAATGCAAATTTTCCAGCACATGATGCCTTGCTTGATGCCCAAATGTTACATGCTAATTGGAAGGATACACCATTCCCAAAAGGGCCAGTTTCTGAAAAGATTATTAATGAAGCAAACGAAGATTTAGATGCCCTAGCAAAAACTCTCGAAGCAGAGGGTGTTAAGGTTTACAGGCCTGACGAGGAATTTGATCATACCGCTAGGAAAGTTACAGTTGATTGGACAGTGGACGGACAGTATAGTTATTGCCCGCGTGACACATTTTTGGTACTCGGTGGTGAAGTTATTGAAACTCCTATGTCAACAAGGGCAAGGGTTCATGAGAATATGGCATATACTGCAATTAAACGTGAAGCAATGAAAACAAGTGCTAAGTGGTACGCCGCCCCTCAGCCACGTTTATTGTACAATGAGAATGTGAAATACAATAGATTCAAATTGACTGAAGAAGAACCGGTATTCGATGCCGCCAATGTGTGTAGATTAGGATACGATTTGTTGTATCTTGTAAGTAGTTCTGCTAATTATGCTGGTGCAAAGTGGTTACAGAATCAAGTAGGATGTACACATATCGTTCATGTAATTGATATGTATGATGCGGCGCATATTGATAGTACAATTGTTCCTATTAGCGAAGACACTGTCGTATTAAATGCTAGTAGAGTTAATGAAGATAATGTTCCGGCAGTATTTGATGCCTGGAATAAATTATACATTACCGAGGATATGATTGTTCCGCAGGATTTTGATAATTATCCTTATGCCAGTAAGTGGATTGCCATTAACATGTTAGCACTTGGAAATAATAAGGTAATTTGTGATAAAAATCAACCCAAGATTATCAAAATGCTTGAAGATAATGGTTTTATAGTTATTCCGCAAGAACTACGCCATAGTAGAACACTTGGTGGTGGGTTTCATTGTGTTACTTTAGATTTACAGAGAGATTAATATGAACATAGCATGGGTTATTAGTAACAATACCGATAATAGTCATCTTGAATACGATTTTATGAGTTCAATCGCCCCAAGTTGGGGCAGTTATAAGACTTGGCAAGTATATAAAACTGATAATTGTATATGTACTGATCTTAGTACTGCCAATGAGATGTTATCTCGTGGGTTACAAACAGTTTCTAATTTTTGGGTTCCGGAATCCTTTTTTGTAGATTTGGGTAGACCAGATAATGTACAGCTTATTGGTGGCAATTTCGTTAATGATAATTACCCGTACAAAGATGATTTGGTATCCTTGCATTTATCATCAACTAATGCAGATATTATCTTAATGCTAGGATTCGATTTGTCTTCTTTAGATTCGATGAGTACGCAAGATAAGAAGAATTATTATTTAAATATTTTGCACTTAATAAAAAATAATAGCGATAAACAATTTGTTTTAGTTAATTATAACAATGACTTATCAGACATGTTTAATGATTTATCTAATTTATCTGCGGATACGGATGATTCAGTTAAAGATTTGTTGTTTATACATAAATAAACGTATATAAAGGAGAAAGATAATATGAAATATATAATTGCTTTTGCAATTGCAATGCTAGTAAGTTCTTCAGCTATGGCGGAGAATTGGATTGACTACAAAAATAAAACTTATGTTGGTGGTTATTATGCCGCAGTATGTAACATTTGTATTCAAGGCCGTTACCAAAATGACACTAACAATATGTGGCAGTGTACTGATGATCGTGACGCAACAACTTATCCAACATACCCAAAGGGCTGTGCTAAAGCCATCTTTAATGCTATGTTTAATAAAGAAACCGACCCAATCAGCAAGCCTGACCCAATTGTTAAGCCGGAACCTGTTAAACCAGGTCCAGGTATTGGTTTACCGGAACCTAAACCAGGTCCAGGTATTGAGTACTTAAACGGTAGCAAATACCAGCCACGTTGGTAATTATTATTGACACTGTTTGAATAATAATGTATAATAAATAAACATAAATAAATTATTCAAGCAGGTAGTTAATATGATAAATGAAGCAATATTTTGTATGGCCGTAGGGTTGTACTTCGAAGCACGAGCAGAATCATTTCATGGTCGCTTATTAGTAGCAAATGTAATAGAAAACCGGGTAGATAGTAAGTATTATCCAAAAACCACATGCGATGTTATATTGCAACCAAAGCAATTTTCATTTTTAAATAACGCATCAAAATCAAATCCAGTACACATTAAAAACCACAAATCATTTTACAAAATGATTGCAACAGCTGAACATTTTTATAAATACAAACCTCATTTAACTGATGCCTGTCATTATGCCACCCATGCAATAAGCAATAAATGGACATTAGAATACGACATGGTTGCCACAACTATTGGTCATGCATTTTATGAAGGAGGATGCAATGATATCAGAGGAAGAAAAAGAAAAGTTACTCAAGAACTTGCGCGACGCTGAAATTCCGAAAGAGCATTGGGAAGAAATGCGTAAAAGGGTCAAAGAAGAAAACGAACGCTATGAACGCATAGCAAAAGCACAAACATTATCCTGGGAGCAATGGCATAGACCATTCGATATATGAAATGCAAAACATGTTGTTTTTATGTCAATTTAACACCTGACGAGAATAGTATTTTTTATTGTGTGAAAAATCCGCCGCGACATTATGAAAATGAGTACGGAAATTTTGCAACACAATTTCCTCGACCGCAGGAGAAGTGGTGGTGTGGTGAGTGGAAACCTAAGAGTTTTATTAAAATGTGGCCTGACAATCTAATAGAGGATTTCAATTGAGTACACCAGAACATTGCAGTAAATGTAGATTTTTTAGTAAAAGATATACAGATCACAGGGGCGATTGCAGAAGATATCCGCCTACAGTATTGCCATTAACAGACTTAATAGTGAATTTTAAACAAAAACATCCACAAATGCAGCCAGATGACTGGTGCGGTGAATTCAGATTTAAAGATAAGTTCATTGATCTTGTTGCTCAACATAAACCAGATACAAATGTCATAGCTCCGGACTTTACAACTACTACTGAGAGTTTCGATCCTGTTAAAGATTAATAAATACATACAAATAAGGAAGACACATGAGAGCAAGAGAATTTTTAATAGAAGTGAGTTTAGCTAATCTAGCCAAGACTCCAAGAAATGGCACGACTTTAGGCGATGCTGTAGCACAGAAAATGGTTAAAAAGGGCGTATTACAAGATGTTCAAGATGTAACAGGAGCATTGGAGTTATTGTCGGCGGCAGATCCTACTAGCAATAACACTATGACGAGGTGGTTGAGTAAGATGTATCTCGATACTCCGAATTTCATCGTCCCAGAAGATATAGATAAAAATAGAAATCTATTAACTAAATTTATGCACCTAGGACAACGAAATAATTTAAAACCGGAACATACGAATTTAGATAGTTTTAAGACACCTGGTGATTTATTTGCCGCAATGCGAGGCTATGGTGATGATGATACTAAATCAGACAAACAAAAGAGTTCGGAAGGTTTGGAATTTATTATTAAATCACCCGGCTTTAACGTAACACATACATCAACATACGAAGCTAATAGATCCATTGGGCGTGGTACTCACTGGTGTACAGCGGCAGATAGTATAGCTGGTAGAAACTACTTTAAAGATTATAACGCAGATGGGCCGTTGTATCAGATTATACTTGGTAACGGTAAGGATGCTAAAAAGTTCCAATACCATTATGAAAGTGATCAGTTCCTAGATTTTAAAGATGCTGAGGTTTCACAGAATGATATTGCATTATTAAGTAAGAATCCAAATTGGGCTAAATTTTTAAACATGCAGATTGAAGAGCACTACGGCAAGTATTTCCACGAAGCTTAACACAAGAATTTTAAATGGTAAAAAGAAATCTTGCAAGATGAAGAATGGTGGCCCAGATACACAACATATTTTAATAATGAGTTCAAATACGCATGAACCTTTTTAGCTTACATTCTGATCCGGAACAGTTAGTTCATTACGACGAGCGGTTATCAATTGTACCGTTAACATACGCTACCATCCGTGACGAAGCTCGGCGGACCGGATATCAAGTCACTAGCAATCGTCTTATCCAAAGTTTACTTCCGTATATTATGAAGAGTGCGCAGTACGCTTCATTGTATTCATTTAATATTCTTGAGGCTAGATGGCCCGAAGCCGAACCATATATAATGAAAGATCCACGGTCAGCTTTCAATTATGCAAGATACGTTCTTGGCGAGAGATGGCGAGAAGCCGAACAGTATATCAAACAAGACGAAAGTTTTTGGTCAGCATACATGAACTTTTTTAGTAATGAGTTCAAATACGACTAATGAATATATATAATTTACATGCAGACCCAAAACAATTAAACCATTATGATAATAAAGAAGCTATTCCAAGCATTGCTTGGATACTAGCTAAAGAATTACATAGTAAAGGGGCTGATACATCATTTTTAAAACCTACTTTCGCTAAAGATCCATTTTATGCGTATAAGTACGCAAAATATATCATGAAGAAACGTTGGCCTGAGGTTGAACCGGTATTACGACAAGATGCCGAATCTGCATACAGATATGCAAGATATGTAATGCAACATAGATGGCCCGAAGCCGAAGAGATTATTAAAAAACATCCAGCGATGGCATATAGATACACCCGTGATTTTCTACATAAACGTTGGATTGAAGCTGAACCGTATATCAAGCAAGATGAAGATGCTTGGCGTAGATACGGTTTTATATTCCAAGATGTTGAACCAGATAAATGGATATAGTATTGATGAATTTATATAAATTACATACAGATCCATCACAATTGAAAGGTAGTGACGTAATTCCAGCCGCCTTCATTATAAATTTAATACCCGAGCGTGAATCAACATTAACAGATACTGGCGAAATAATAGATGATGATATGATTGATATCATGAAAGGTATGACTCGTAATAAAAAAGTTGAAGATTACTTATTAAATGGTTCGCACACTTCAAATTTAATACTAAAATATGCAGTTTGGGTAATTGGCGGAAGATGGCCCGAAGGTGAAAAACAGTTAATAGACACTGGTGGTGGGTATTATTTAAGAATGTATGCACTTGCCGTTATTCGAGGAAGATGGCCCGAGGCCGAAGATATAATGAAGAAATATCCAGAAACAGCGTATTATTATGCCAGTGATATTCTCGAGAAAAGATGGCCCGAAGCCGAACCATATATCAGAAAAGATCCGCAGGTTTGGGATGAGTACAAAGATTTGTGGGAACCTGATGGAGTAACTTGGAACTAATGAACTTATATAAATTACACACAATTCCGGAACTGCTTACTCACTACACTCGACGCCTCCGGATTCCGGCCGTTGCTTATGACGCAATAATAACTCCTAATGATGAGTATTTAGAACCGCATGAGTTTGATATTGCCTTAGAAGCAATTCGTAAAGTGCCTGGGTACGCTTTAGATTATGCAATTGAAGTACTTGATGGTAGGTGGCCGGAAGCCGAGGAAGTTATCGCAACCGAGGCGTACTCTGCGCTTATGTACGCAGGTATGATTCTGGGGGGCAGATTTAAATTAGCTGAAGAAACAATTAAAAAAGATCCAATCTCTGCCGCGAGGTATGCAACGAGTATATTAGTACACAAGTGGCCTGAAGCAGAACCGCATATCAAGCAAGATGTTGGTGCTTGGAACTTATACACACAGGCATTCAAATAAAATGAACTTATATAAATTACACTCAAATCCAGAACAGTTAATTCATTACGATCAAATTAATAATTTACCATTTTATGTTTGGGGAAAACTTAATGAAGTTGGTAGCCGCGAATATTTTCAAAATAACCGCGAGCATATCGAAAACGTGGCTTCGAAAGATGCAGAACTAGCCTATAATTATGCAAAGCTAATAGGTGAGCGTTTCCCAGCTGGTGAGGATGTAATATTATCCGATCCGGAGTATGCCGCGGGGTATGCAGGACAAGTACTTGAAAACAGATGGCCTGAAGCCGAAGCTATAATTGCTACCAAACCAAGGTATGCTGTACAGTATGCGCAAAGATTTAAAGAAATGTTTAGACATGGCCGGTTTATAGAAGCCGAGCCTAATATACTAAAATCTGCAGTATATTCATACCAATATGCAACACGGGTGCTAAGACATGAATGGCCGGAGGCCGAACCTGTTATTATGAAAGAACCAAATACTGCATATGATTATGCTTATGTATTTAAAGATGCGAATTGGCCCGAAGCTGAAAAGTACATCAAACAGGATAACATTGCTTGGCGAGCATATCTATCATCAGGCCATCATATGCGATGAACTTATTTAACTTACACAGTGACCCAACTCAGCTGGCTAGATACGACGAACAATGGAAATTACCAGCCAATGCCTGGGAGTTAATAACTGATATGCATTACAATCAACATAAAGATACCAGCCATTTAGCTAAGTACATAAAGATGCTGCCATATCGTTCGTACATTTATGCCCGTGACATTATGGACGGAAAACGGTTCTTAGAAGCAGAACCATATATATTGGAAGATCCGAATGCCGCCGCCTCGTATTACCGATGGATAATTGGCGCGGAGTTTAACAATGGTGGTGAAAATGATGTTATTTGGCCTGAAGCTGAAGAATTCTATAATAGACCGGAAAATAAGGTTCTAAAATTTGAATATGAAAACTATATTCAAAATTGGCATTAAGATTAATGAACTTATATAAATTACACTCAAATCCGGAACAATTGGCCCATTATGCTGAGACTAAAGAAATCCCGTATTTTGTTCTTAAAGAAGTTGAAAATTCTAAAAACTTATCAGTACTTTTATGGAAAGATCGAGAGCGCATTGAACGAGTTCTAGCTAAAGATCCGTATTCGGCCTATAGGTATGCACAAATAATATTGGAACGTTTTCCAGCTGGTGAACCAGTTCTTGCTACTGATGCCAAATGGGCAACAGCGTATGCTGAAAGAGTTATTCACGGCAGATTTCCAGAAGCTGAAAATGCAATTAAGAAAGATCCTAAATGGGCATTCTATTATGCAAAGGATATTATTAAAGACAGATGGCCAGAAGCAGAACCTTACATACAGCCGAGTAGTTATTGGCCATGGTACACAGAATATTTGTAATTCAGCTAGAATAAAAGAAGGGGTAGTATAATGAACTTATATAAATTACACTCAAATCCGGAACAGTTAGTTCATTACGACGAGCGATATAAGTTACCAGACAACGCATGGAATGCGGTTCATAAACTTATGAAAAGTCCCGGAACTTCAACTGCCGATCTTAAGCCATATGAAAAATACATACGACACGGTGCGTATGCAAGTTTTGAGTACGCTTCTAAAGTTGTTGGCGGGGAATGGCCAGAAGGTGAAGCGGCCATAGCAACAGATTCACATTGGGCCTGGAAGTATGTTAGTGAGATTAAACAAAGACCTTGGCCAGAAGGTGAAGAAGCTATAGCACAAGATATCTGGTATAAAATAAAGTACGGCAATTTATTAGACGCATGGGGTCAGACCTGGACACATAAATTTTGAACATTTATCAATTACACACCGACCCCGAACAGTTAGATCATTATAATGAACGATATAAATTGCCTGGCGAAGCATGGAATTTTTGGATTCATTCTCTTAATTATAAAGATACAACTAAGCAAGAATTTTTCTGGGAGTGGGTTTTAAAAGATCCAGAATCGGCATATTTGTGTGCCTTATGGCAAGGTATAGAAATACCTGCCCTTGAAAAGATTATTAAATGGGATGCTAAATGGGCTAGAAAATATGCTACGAGTGTTATGAAACAGCGGTGGCCAGAAGCCGAAGAAATGATTATGACAGATGACGACGAATGGCATCTGTACGCATATGAATTTGGATTAGATAGATGAACTTATACGGATTACATTCAACGCCCGAAGTACTAAATAACTACGACGAAAGTTTTAAAGTGCCGGCGATTGCGTGGGAAATAATAAAACAGTCCGATACTCAAGCAAAACGTAAAAAGTACGAGCGGTATATAAAATATGATGGTGAAATCGCAGTTGATTATGCCTTGCGTTATCTTTCAAAGGAACGATTTAAAGAGGCTGAACCGCATATTATGAAGAATCCGTACTGGGCTTCAGTGTATGCACATCACATCATTAAAGGTAGATGGCCAGAAGCTGAAAATGCAATTAAACAAGATCCAAATATTTGGAAATTTTATAAAATGGACTTCGGAATGAACAAATGAATATATATAATTTACATGAAGACCCTAATAAACTTATCGCTTACAGTGAACAAAATGCAGTATTATTTCCAGTACTAGCTAAAATTGACGATGTAGCAGATGAAGAAATATACGAAGGTAAGATTCGAGATGCAATTCTCGATAATAACCTCAAAGGTGATCCTGCCGTTGAACGAGCTATTTTAGCACTAGGTAAAGCCGGAACATATTTAATGTACTTGTATGCGACTGACATTATTAAACGTAGATGGCCAGAAGCCGAAGAGATTATAAAGCTAGATGACTGGTTATGGGATGACTACCTAGCAACCTTTAAAAGATAATTATTAACAAATAGATTGACTCTTCCTGTATACATGTTATAATTGTATAACAACTAACAGGAGAACCGTATGTCATTGATCCCAATGGTAGTAGAAAGAACACCTAATGGTGAACGCAGTTACGATCTGTATTCACGTTTAATGAAAGATCGTATTATTATGTTAACTGGCAAAGTTGATGACAACAGTGCTAATATCCTTGTCGCCCAAATGCTCTTTTTAGAAAGTGAAAACCCCAAAGCAGATATCTTGTTCTATATAGATTCCCCTGGTGGGTCTGTTACCGCAGGCATGGCTGTTTATGATACAATGAATTACATCAAATGCGATGTACGAACAGTTG
>Ga0164313_10003082_pt1 | contig 14867 bp, 10 predicted proteins | sample GuaBasSedimGuay4_FD_113735 | JGI IMG/M metagenome (GOLD analysis project Ga0164313, IMG submission 113735) | Subseafloor sediment microbial communities from Guaymas Basin, Gulf of California, Mexico - Guay4, Core 4569-4, 0-3 cm | ecosystem: Environmental > Aquatic > Marine > Hydrothermal vents... | reverse complement strand
CATGTTGCCCTGGCGCACCGTCTGGAAAAGCTTGAAGCAGGCATCCTGTTGTACCAGGAGACCTGGCAACAACAATTGAATGAAACGCCCATCGACCTGGACAAGCTCCAGGCCGGTGCCCGCGTTTTATCTACGCAGATGAAAGATATAGACGGCCCTGATAATGCAGCCATGGCTATGCTGGACCTGATTTTCTAATCGGATTCGCAGCCAAGGCAGCTCCTACAACAAACTGCATATACGAATACCGTAGGAGCCTGCTTGCAGGCGAACAGGTACAGCACCTCAATCCATACACCACCTGATCCAGGTCTCACGATATACACTCTCAACCTTTTGTGCGAATTCAACACCATTACACAGTGATGAATCCTCCATCCGGGCTCGCAGTGATGTCCTCCACTGCTGCCGCTGATCGATGTCAGCTGCCAGTGCCACCGCCAACATACAGTATTCATCACGGTCAGAGGCTATCAACTGTCGCAAACCCAGCATATTCATCAGGCTGACACCAACACGCCCGGCATGCTGCTCACCTGCAAGGGTGACAACCGGTATTCCCATCCAGAGTGCTTCGCAGGTCGTGGTCGTACCATTGTACGGAAACGTGTCCAGTGCAACATCAATACGCCGGTACAACTCGAGATGGGCTTGCTTTGAAGGCAGGATGGCATGTAATTCGAGGCGCTCACTCCCGATACCCAGCGACTGAAAAGTTTCCCGGCATTGCGCCCTGATATCCGGATCGCTCAGGGAATAATTCTTCAATAACAGTCGCGACCCGGGAACGGCGTGCAGGAGCTTCGCCCAGGTTCGAAATACCGCAGGCGTCATTTTGACGAAACTGTTAAATGACCCGAACGTCACATGCCCCGTTTCCAGCGACGGGCAGGCAGTCAATTCCAGACTCGTGGTTAACGGCTGGTAGCACAGGAACCCGTCCGGCAGACGAACCAGTGACTCAGCGTAGAAACCATCTGCAGCCCCCTCCGGGTCCGTCCATGCGTCGACCAGGCGGTAGTCCATAGCACTCAAGCCAGTGGTATTCGGATAACCGAGCCAGGTAACCTGTACCGGTGCCGGCCGGTTGGCAAACACCGGCAGCCGGTTCCTGGCCGTGTGACCTGCCAGATCGACCAGGATGTCGATGTGGTCGGCACGCACCAGGTCGGCAACCTGCTCATTGGACCTCCCCACCAAAGATCGCCAGTGATCGGCCTCGCCTGTGAGATGTTGAGTAACCGCATCCGGTTGATGAACATCCGAGTAACAGAATGTCTCCACCGCACCAGCATCGTGGTTCTCAAGCAATGGCGCGAAGAAACAGGCGACAGAGTGATCCCTGAAGTCCGGGGAGATATAGGCAACCCGCAGACGCCTCTCCGGGTCACGCGAGTTAGAGTGATCCACGTCCGGCATACAGCATGCCTCAACCGCCTTTCCCCAGCGACGATGCTCAGTGAAGATCTGCTCGGGAGTAAAGTCTGCAGAATAATTCAATGTCAGCAACAGGTTACTGCTCGCCGTGTGAAAGTCCGGCTGCAGAGTGATTGCTCGGCGAAACGCATCGGCCGCTTCAACGGGGCGACCCTGCCCATTCAGTGACATACCCAGCTCATTGTAAAGGTCCGGATGCTCCGGCTGTATGGCAAGCGCCTTGCGGAAATACCCTTCGGCCTCTGAGAATCGTCCCTGCGACTGCAAGACCTTGCCGAGATTGGCAAGCGCATCGACAGAATCTGCCTGCAATGCCAGAGCCTTTCGGTAGCATGATTCTGCTTCCCGTACTTTCCCCTGCGTGAATAGCAAATTGCCAAGATTGATGTAAGCCGGTGAAAATTCGGGGTTCAGATGCAGCACCTGATTGTAACCATCCAGTGCCTCATCTAACTGGCCGAGTTGGCCAGCCACCGTGGCAAGCATGAACCAGTTTTCCGCAATCGCCGGCTCAGCATCACAGATTTGGCGACAGGCATCACTGGCCTCGGCCAGTCGCTGCTGCCTGATAAGGGAGAGCGCATTAGCCTTCTGCTGCCGTAAATCACCATCATTCCCTGTCATTACTGTTTATATCTTACTGATTATATTGATAATTAATGCATTCTCGGTCAGCATATCCCGGAGGAATTATCTGTCACGGCGCCATGTCGGCATGGTTTACGGCCTACCTGCTCTGAACGATAGCATACCCTGTTGTTTTTAAAGTCATTTTATCAGTGTAACCCACTGATCTTGGGTGGCCGTCGGAAACTCTTACATGGACGCCGAATATAATTATCAATACTCTTGGGTATATTATTGTTTTTTATAGCATGTTTTCCAAGGGCACATATCTTGCTGTATATTTAAGATTGGCAATAGGACACACGCGACTCAACGTCAGACTGCAACCCACAACCTCGATAATGACACCCCGACTTCGGAAAATAATTACAGCCACAACCATTCTTGCAAGTCTGCTCCTCGCACCGCCAGCCAGCGCTGAGTTGCATGACCGGGGCGGCGGGCTGATCTATGACGACGTACTGGATGTCACCTGGCTGCAGGATGCCGCCTTGCAGGTCACCACCAATGCCCCCAATGTGGATGCGAACGGAAAGATGCTCTGGCTGGATGCCATGGACTGGGTGGAAACGCTTGTCTACCATGATTCCGTTCGTAACGTTGACTGGGATGACTGGCGGCTACCGAAAATGCTGCCGGTGAACGATGTTGCCTTTGACCTGACATACAGTTGTGAGGGGCTGACGGATAACGGTTATAACATTACCAATCCGGCAAGCGAACTCTCATACATGTACCACGTCAACCTTGGGGGTGTTTCTTTAGTATCTAAAGTAGAAAATGAATGCACACCTGATTTTGGGGCAGCAGGTATAGACGATCCCTCCCCTTTTACCGGTATCTCCGGAGGCGTGTGGACACAGACTCCCGTTCCTTCAATGCCAGACTATTTCTTTATTCTTGGCATGGGCAATGGCCACCAGAACTGGTTTGAAAAAACGACCGTCCACCATGTCTGGGCGGTACGTGATGGCGACGTGGCGCTGGCGCCTGATGGTGATCTGAATGACGACGGGCAAGTAAACGCCGGGGATTTACTCATCGGCTTCCAGATTCTCCAGGGCCGTATCACGGCCACTACCGAACAGCTACTGCGCGGCGACGTTGCCCCGCTGGTCAACGGGTCGCCAGCACCTGACGGCACACTCACTCTCGGCGACATCGGGGTCCTCCAGCGCAAAATTCAAGGTCTGGTGAGTTTTCCCTGACTGAGTTATGTCGACCGATAAGAAAGGGTTCGCCGCCAAGGCGGCTCCTACACCTGACAGATATACCCGTAGGAGCCCGCTTGCGGGCGAACCAATCAAACCCTCATGGTTAGTCATTAACTACCTGCTGATACTGGCTGCCATGGTTTCTGGCTTGACCGGCTGCACCACCTTCGACACCCCGTTCCTGTCTATGGCCCATGAGCCTGTCTTGCTCGCCAGCCCCAACAGGAAACAGGAAGCTGCTTTCGAACCCAACCGGGGTCAGGCACATCCAGGCATCCGTTACCTGTCACGCACTGAAAGAACAACGTATTTCCTAACACACAATGAACTGTTGCTCGCTCCTGACCAGGATACGCCAGAGACAATACGCTTACGATTCTCCGATGCGGAACACACAGCTAAAATCGAGATGCTTGCCAGAAAACCCGGCAATACCAATTACCTGCAAGGCACTAACCCGAGCAACTGGATCACGGATGTCCCACACTTCGAGAGGCTACGCTACAAAGACATTTCACCCGGTATCGACATTGAATTTTATGGCAAGCAAGGCGCCGTCGCCTTCGATTATCTGCTGTCCCCGGGCAGCGACCCCACATCGATAAGGCTGGCATTCGCCAATATCAGCTACCTGGCAATCAGCAATGGAAAACTGGTAGCGCATCACCCTGATGGACAACTGATCTTTGACACACCACATATCTACCAGGATGGCATCGGTGGCCGTACAACCATCCCGGGTAACTTTATTGTCACGAGCAAGACTGAGGCCGGATTCAGGGTGGAGCAATACGACACAGACAACACACTCGTAATTGACCCGCTCATTACCTGGTCGAGCTACGCAGGGGGCAACGCCAAAGAACATGCCAGCGCTATTGCACTGGATGCCGATGATAATATTTACCTCACGGGTACAACCAACTCCCTGGATTTCCCACTTGCGTTCCCCTTCCAGTCGACACTTGGCACGGGTTTAAGTGCGCATATCATGAAGTTCGATGCGGTGACACATGACCTAGTTTACTCCACGTACATCGGAGACAATGTGCAGGAAACACGCGCCATCGTGGTAGACAGCTCCGCTCAGGTCACTATTGGCGGCTCCACAGCCTCGAACACATGGCCCGTCATGAACGCGATACAGGCAACCAAGGGCGGGTTGATTGATGCTTTTGTCACCAGTCTCAACAGTACCGGTAACGGTCTGGTTTTTTCCACCTACCTGGGTGGCATCGATATTGACCGGGTACGTGCGATGGCCATTGATACAGACAACCGCATCTACCTGACCGGGCCAACCGCTTCTGAAGATTTTCCGCTGGCCGCTGCCTGGCAGACGTCCAAGCAGGGCCATATAGACACCTGGGTTGCAAGACTCAACACAGCAGGCACGCAACTCGAATACTCCACCTATCTGGGTGGAACGGGTAATGACTATGGCGCCGGCATTGTGGCGGATGCAGCTGGAAATGCCACTATCACCGGCCTTACATCCTCCACCAATTTCCCGGTCTCGGGTGCCGTGCAGGAGAACAATAACGGTGGCAATGATATCTACGTAACGCAACTGGACTCCACCGGATCGCTGGCATGGTCTACCTATTTCGGCGGCAGTGAAAACGATCTTGGCAATGCAATCACCCTGACCCCGGCCGGTGACATCCTTGTTGCCGGCCAGACCGTTTCAACCGACATACCCGTCACCAACGCAATACAGGCATCCAGTAATGGCAGCTTTGAGATTCTCCTGTTGCAACTGGATGGAACGGGGAGCACCGTTAAGCTATCAACATACTTGGGTGGTTCGGCAGGTGATTCTGCTGCGGCTGTTGCTGTCGACAGTAACAACACCGCCTTTCTGACCGGAACCACGACATCACCTGACTTTCCACTGGTGCAGGCCGTACAGACAATCTACGGCGGTGACCCGGTTGACGCATTCATCACCCGAATCGACCTGACATCACCCGGCCTGATCTATTCATCTTTTCTCGGCGGCAATGACGAAGACCGTGGACGCGCAATCACACTTGACCAGGACGGCGATGTCTGGGTAACCGGTCTCACCCGCTCAACCAATTTTCCGACAGTACTGCCCTGGCAGGCCACCAACGCCGGTCAAACGGATGTCTTCCTGACCAAAATTAACACCCTGTTCGCACCGGACGGCGACATGAACCTGGATGGTCAAATCACGCTCGCCGATCTCCTGACCGGCTACCGGATTCTTAATGGAGATATCACGCCGACTGGCGCCCAGATCATGCACGGCGATGCAGCGCCGCTGGTCAACGGCACCTCTGTACCGGATGGTGCAATCATGACTAACGATCTATTACTGTTGCAGCGCAAACTGTTTGGGCTGGTTTTTTTCCCATAGACTATCAATATGGATATTCCAAAAACACCTGTCCTGATACTGCTGATTGGCATAACGCTAGCAGCACCACTGTTTGTGACAACAGCATCAGCGGACCACTATGCAGAAATGGAAATCATCGGTGTACCCGCCAGCGCAGGTCCCTGGAGTTGGCCGGTCGATTCGGAATATTCCTGGTTAAGTCACCGCTTCCCCGCAGCAACGACCTGGCACTCCTGGCGCCTGCACCCGGGAACCGATGGCGGCATTCAGTTCGGTTCCGCCCAGCCGCCCGGGGAACTGACAGCTGAGTTCCTGATGTTCAATATTTCAACCTCCATCTACAGCACGGGCAATGGCGTGACCATCAACACTAGCGAGACAGTAAACCTCGATAACCTGCGCAGACTGCACGGCAACACCGTCTATGACTTGGGTTCAGGCGCCGGTGCAGATCCGAATGTGCCTCTGGTGCCGGATGTCACACAACTTTTACCCGGTGAGAACGGCTGGCAGATCAATCCGGACAGCACCTATCATATGATCTATAACACAGCGGGAAACTGCGCCGGCTGCGAAATGCTGCTGCATTTCTATGGCAACCTGTTACCGGTCATGGCCGATGGCGATATAAACGGAGATGGCAAAATCAATGTCGCTGATATCTTGCTGGCAGAGCGCCATGTCGCTGGCCTGGTACAACTGACTCCCGGCCAGATTGCCCGCGGCGACCTTGCCCCCGCGGAAAATAGCGACGGCGCGTTAACAATTGCCGATATTTACCTGATTTTCGGTCTGTCTCAGCAATAAGGCACAACTCCCCGGTCCTGGCCCGCAATCATCCGATGAAAGAGAAATCACATAGTGCTTCGCCACACCATGACCTCGGGATCGCTTTGCAGGTACAAAAAAGGTTTCCGGCAGCCGCCAAAGCTTACCAGCAAGCCATCAAACTCGATCCAACCGCCCTCGACTCGCGCTTTAATCTGGGGGTATGTCTGCAGCAACAGGGGAAATTTGATGCCGCCGTGGAAGCCTATCGTAAACTCCTGGCATCCCGCCCCGACCACCTGAAAGCCTGCATCAACATGGCTGCAGCACTGGGTGCGGCCGGCCACCTGGATGAAGCCATCGAGGCCTTTCAGCAAGCATTTTCCCTGCGCCCCCACGACCCGGAGATCGGTTACCGCCTTGCGCTGGCACTGGAACAAACCCACCGGTTGCAGCAGGCCCGCACAGTCCTTGTAAACATACTCGAGCATTCCCCGAACCATGCCGCAGCCAGTTTGCTGCTGGCACGGCTGGAACGCCGCGCCGGTGAGCTGGACGCCTCACGTCACCGCTTGCAGGCTATCAACATGACCGGCATGGCGGCAGACATGACCAGCAGGATTCACACAGAAACAGGCCGTGTACTTGAACAGCTGGGTGAATTCGGGGACGCATTTGACAGCTACGCCAGAGCACAGGCCTCCATTCACGACACACAGGGGGCCATGTCGCTACGCGCTTCCGGCTGGCTGGAGCACGTAGCCTCACTGCGGCAGGGCATCACGGCCAACCGGGTGGCCACGTGGTCGAACAGCCCACCGCCGTCGATTGCAAATGATGGACCACCACCGGTGTTTCTTATTGGACACCCGCGTTCTGGCACCACACTGGTAGAACAGGTACTGGGTGCCCACCAGCGGTTCGCGACCAATGATGAGCGGCCAGTACTAAGGAACCTTGCCGACCGCTTCAGGCAAACACACGGCGAGCACAACTGGATCACAGCACTTGATACTTTGTCAGAAGACGAACTGCAATCACTGCGCACAACCTACCGTCAGGCGGGAGCACAGCAGGCACGCGACCCGGCTGAAGGGGTGCGGCTGATCGACAAGAACCCCCTGAACCTCGTTGAGATGGCGTTCGCAAGACGCATATTTCCCGATGCCCTGATCATCATGCTGCTGCGTGACCCGCGTGATGTTTGTCTGAGTTGCTATACCCAGTTATTCCGGCTTAACAGTGCCATGGCATGGTTCACCTCTCTTACTGATACCGCCCGGCATTATGCCGCTGTCATGGATCTGTGGCAGCACTATCAGGCCGTTCTCGGACTTAACATACTCGAATTCCGCTACGAGGATTTTGTGAAGAATCTGGAAGGTCATTCACGTGACATGTTTGCCTTTCTTGATGAAGATTGGGATGCCAACGTACTCCACTATCATGAACAATCAAGACAACATTACATTTCCACGCCTAGCTATGAAGGCGTGACGTCCGCACCCTACAGCAGCTCAATCGGGCGCTGGCGAAATTTCAGCTCCCAGTTGCAACCGGTTATTCCCGTACTGCAACCGTATGTGAATTTATTTGGATATTGAAGCTGTTCGCCTGCAAGCAGGCTCCTACGGTATTTGTTGGTACGGAGAAATGAATTGTAGGAGCCGCCTTGGTGGCGAACCGAGGTGCCCCGAAAGTCAGGTGACCCGATTTTTCGCCCGCAAGCGGGCTCCTACGGTAAAATGAATTAAGTGAACGTTATAAAATGAACAAACCACCCATCCGCATCCTCTCTAATCTTGCCCGTGCCGGCGGCACGCTGGTTAGCAAGTGCCTGGGGGCCATGGACAATATCGTCCTGCTCAGCGAGATACATCCGCTTGGCACGCAGTTATTTAACCCGCTGGCACAGGCACATGACTGGTATAAGCTGATACAGCTCGAGGAGACCCGCGGGCAATACAACTTTTTAGATGCCATACAACTTATCGAACAGCGTTGCCGGGCCTCAGGCAAGACACTGGTAATCCGAGACTGGGCCCACCTTGATTTTATCGGACGCCCCTTTATAGAGAAACCCTCCTACAAGCTGCAGTTGATCGATGCCCTCGCACCAGCCTTTGATCTTGGGCGATTTTCACTGGTTCGCCACCCCGTCGACCAATGGATAAGTACATCCCGCCTCAAGATCATGCAGGGACAACTCACTCTGGACATATTCCTCGCCGGCTACCGGCGATTTGCAGAGCAGAGCATCAAGACCGGCTTTATGCGCTTCGAAGATTTTACCCATGAGCCTGCACAGCAGATGAAAAGGCTATGTGAACACCTCAATATCAATTACGACCCCGGGTTCATCAACCGCTGGCAGGCAAACACCCGCATAACCGGTGACACATCGAAAATGTCCAGAGGGTCCCGTATGAACGAGATCAGACCACTTGTGAAACACACCGTTGAGAACTCACTCATGGTAAAATTTCGTAACAACTCAGACTATCAACAAGCCATCGAACTGCTGGGTTACGCAGACACTGCAACATAGACATACTCACCATGCAAGAACTGCCTAGAGCTATCACCACATCCGCACTTCACTCAACCCTACATGGCGAGAGTCATGGCGGAACCTGCATGGTTGACCTGGAAACCAGAATGCCAGAAGATACATAACGCACATGAAAGACAACGTACACAAATTACTGAAATCAGGAATACTGCAATGCCCCCGTTGCAGGGGTGAACTGCAGTCCGGAAATAAAATAGCCTGCAGTGCCTGCGGATACGAATACCCGATACTCGACACCATTCCGATACTGACACCAGAACCCGAGGAAATGATTGGTCTATGGCAAAACCGGCTAAGCAACTTCTTTAGTGGTCAACAACGTAATATCGAAGCCAATGCCCGTTTGATCCAGTCAGAAAAGCTGTACCCACCGCTGCTGGAACGCCTGAAGACCGTCACCCAGGCACGGGTAGACAACCTGAAGACCATCATGGACCTGTTCCTGCCCCTGCGCGATCTGGGTCCAGGCATCCCGCCTACCGAGCATACGGACAACGTCGGGTCCTTCGTCCTGCTGTCCTACCTGCTACGTGACTGGGGCTGGGATACCGATGAAGTAGACATCCTGTGCAATGCCGTCATCGGATCACTGCCTGCAGACCTGTCTCTGGACTCGCTACTGGTCATCGGTTCCGGCGCATGCCGGGATTCGTACAACCTGCACAACCACTATAACTGCAAGCTGACCATCTCGGTTGATATTGCCCCGCTGATGCTGCTGGGAACCTCCAGAATACTCTCCGGTGACGAACTGAATCTCTACCAGATCTTGCCCAACAATATTCGCAACGCACAGGACAATGTCAGTCGCTGGGAACTTAAGGCACCGCGCAAGCCAGATAACGACTTTCTGTTCGCCTTTGCCGACGCCACACAAATGCCGTTCAGGGAAAATGCCTTCCAGGCGGTACTGACACCCTTTATTATCGATGCCATCGGTGAAGACCTGCGAACATTTTCAAAAAGAATACACAAGCTGCTGCAGCCCGGTGGTTACTGGGTGAACTACGGCGCCATGACCTTCGTGCCGGGAATCAGCTATACCGGTGAAGAGGTCCTGTCTATTGTGGAAGACGCCGGTTTTCGCATCCTGCAGCACGGCTACTCAACCAAGCCGCACCTTGCACCCAGGGAAAGTTGCCAGCGTAATGTCTACGACTGCCTGTATTTCTCGGCAGTTAAAGAATAGCCGGGACGTACCGACAGCTGATAACACCACTCATCTACAATAACGTCTTCGGCATGATAACTCTATGAAAGATAAAGTATTTGACAAGCACCTGGCACCCGGAACGGCCTTCGAGTTCAACCATGAAGTTGCCGATGTCTTTGATGACATGGTGTCGCGCTCGGTACCCTTCTACGATGAAATCCACCGCATCCTGCTCGACATTGTAGACCGCGCCTGCCCGACACTGGAGACTGTCTACGACTTGGGCTGCTCGACGGGCACAACCATCAGCATCATCTCAAAGCATGTTGCCAACCGCGACGTACCACCCCATTTTATAGGTATCGATAATTCAGCAAGCATGCTCGAAAAATGCCGGACGAAAATCGATGCGAGCGGTGTTACCGACTGCATCCTGCAGTGCCAGAATATTGAGGATACAGAAATCGTCGATGCCGACCTGGTAATCATGAACTACACACTGCAATTTCTGGACCCGGACAAGCGGCAGCAGGTACTCGGGAATATTTATAACAGCCTGCGTGACGGCGGTGTTTTCATGCTCAGTGAAAAAATCAGGGTCGATGAAGAACACATTCATGCGCTGTTGACAGAACTGTACTATGACTTCAAACGCAGGAACGGCTATTCGGAACTCGAGATCGCGCAGAAAAGGGAAGCACTGGAGAATGTCCTCAGGCCAATTACACCGGAACAACAGCTGGAGGCACTGCGCGAGGCTGGTTTTACCAAGATCGATATGATCTTCCGCTGGTACAATTTCGCGAGTTATATCGGCATCCGATAAGCCTGTTCGCCGCCAAGGCGGCTCCTACAATATATTATCCGGGTCTCCCAGCGCCTCTCGTAGCGGAGCCAGATGCTGTTCATAATGTTTCCACCGTCCTACGGAACGCGTATACATCGGCTGCCGCACCTGATCATAGCTGGCCGTATTGACATAACGTTCACTGGCATGAAATGACAGACACTGCTCATCCCAGGGCAGGCCGCAGGATTCAACCAGCTCACGAATAACCGTCTCCGGACGTGCAACCAGTTGCTCGTACTGCACGTCCATGATTGGCAGCGTGAGCACCTGCTGCCAATGCGCCATCATGCGCTGGTAACAGCGGTACACGAAACCCAGGTCACCGAGGTCATTCATATAGGTCTGCGCCCCACCAAAATTCTGGAAATAGCCCGACAGACAGGTGTCCAGCGGGTCGCGCCTGCAATGGATAATGCGTGCGCCCGGGAAAGCCTGCTCGATAAAACCCAGGTACATGAAGTTGCCTGGCATCTTGTCCGTGACCCGCTGCGCACTGCCACCCAGCGCGCTCAGACGATCGAGATGCTTGACTGACAGGGTATCCAGTGCCGGCACTGTCAACTGCGGCAGGCAATCTGTGTAATGGCAGTCTGTCCCGAGCACGCTGCCGAGAGAAAACATCATTTGCGTCAAATCAGGCAACTCACCGGCACCGTACACATCCGGGTGGGCGGCCAGTATCTGCTCCACCAGGCTGGTGCCGGAACGGTGCATCCCGACGATAAACACGGGTAGCTGTGATGAGTTACCGGCACGCGGCATCTGTTCGCAATACGCGGGGGTAAACAGGTTAATCATGGCGTTGATATCGCACTCTGGCCGCGAACGGTCAAAATCACAATGATTGAGGCTGTTACCCTGCCGGTAGTGCGCAAAGGCCCTGTCATACTCACCGGCAGCATCACACAGACCACCCAGCGCAAAGTAGATGCCGGCGCGCTCGCCCGGAGACATCGAAGCGCCGCCCTGCAACAGCCCCTCCAGTTTATCGATGGCATCTTCAGGCATCTTCAGGCTGCGACAGACCGCTGCATAGGCCAGCACAATATTTGACCGTGAGACCCCCGCGCCGATCATTGGCCGCAAACGCTCCAGCGCCTGTTCCAGTCGACCCTGTTTCTCGTCAATATCCGCGGCCAATGCAATAGCGTCGATATCATCGGGACTGCCGGCCAATGCCTTTTCACAACAGGAAGCTGCCGTTTCCGGCTGTCCCATCTGCAGGTAGGACCTGCCCAGCCCTGTCTGTGCCGGGACATTCCCGGGCTCGCGTTGCAATAGTTGCTTATAGATCGAAACCGCCTGATCGTAGCTACCGGTCTGCAGCAACAAGGCACCCAGCAGCAAGGCGGCCTCGGTGTTACCAGGCGCGAGTTGCAGGGCCTGCTGGAAACAACGGGCGGCATCCTCCAGCTGCCCTGCACCCTGCAGCGCCTGGCCAAGGCGGAGGTGCAACAACGGACTGCCGGGATACGTCTGCAATGCCTGCTGGCAGATCGCAGCCGCTGCTGCATAGTCACCCCGGATGATGAGTTGGCCTGCCTGGCTTATCTGCTGCTGAAGCTTGGGAGAATTGATAGACATGGTGTAAATATATCAGGGAGCAGGGTTCGACAGGTGTCTTGTTTTTATATATATTGATCTCACTGGTGTTCGCCCGCAAGCGGGCTCCTACGCGGTGATACAGGCACGGGAATCGCGTATTACGTATGTAGGAGCCGCCTTGGTGGCGAACAGGGTTTACCACAATGTCAGAACAACAAATCACACAACTGGAACAACAGGCAGCCACGCTGCTGAATAATCGCCAGTTATCCGCCGCACAAAAACTGTACGAGCAGATCTGCACTGCTGATAATACCAATGCCGATGCCTGGATGAAACTGGGCATCATCCACGGCATACAGAACAATCACAGCAAGGCCGCCGAGTGCTTGAATAAATCCCTGGCACTGAACCCAAACTCACCCGATAACCGTCTGAACCTCGCACATGCCTTGCTGCAACTGGGTCATTGGGAAGCAGCGGAAGAACAATGTACACGCGTAATACGTGAAAAACCCGCGGCAGTGACTGCCTGGTCCATGCTGGGTCGCAGCCATGCAGAACGACAACAATATGAGAAAGCCATAGAGGCCAACAGGCAGGCACTGCACCTAAGGCCCGATCTCCGACAGGCACTGGTCGGACTGGGTTTTGCCCTGTATCACCTGGATCGCTGGGAAGAGTCGCTGGAGCACTTCAGGCATGCCTTGCGCATCGCACCCAATCTGGCACAGGCACATTTTGGACTCGGCAGTTCACTGCTCAAAATGCGTAACTTGCAGGAAGCCCTGCACCACATGAGCGAGGCAGCCCGGCTCGGGCCGAATCATGGTGAAGCCCATTTGGGTGTCGGCACCGTGCTGTCCTTGATGGGCAGGCAGCAGGAATCGGTAGCGCATTTACGTAAAGCCATCCAGCTCCAGCCGAACCTTTCTTTCGCTTACATCACGCTGGCAGCCACACTGATGACGCTGAGCGAACCGGAAGAAGCTCAACAACTGTGTAACCATGTACTGGCAATGGAACCTGATAATATCGAGGCAATCTCGCTGGCCACGACCATTGATCAACATCTGGGGGATATTGACAAGGCCCATGAACGCCTCAAACCGCTGATCGAGAGTGGCAATCGGGATGTCAACGTGGCGCTCGCCTATAGCACGATTTGCAGCAGTTTGGGAGAAACTGCTACCGGAGTTGACTACATGAAGCACATCCTGCGGGATGACCGGTCGATCACGGGTACCGGGCGACTTAACCTGCACTTTAATCTGGGCAAGCTCTACGATAAACAGAAAGACTATAAGCAGGCATTTGAACACTACCGACGTGGTAATGAGATCAAGCACGCCGAGTTTGACCCACAGCAACAAACTGCAGAGACCGATACCCTGATTGCCATCCACACGCGTGCACTACAGGATACCCTGCCGCGCGCGACACAGGGCAGCGACCGGCCGGTGTTTATCATTGGTATGCCGCGCTCCGGCACCAGCCTGACAGAACAGATTCTGGCCAGCCACCCGGACATATTCGGTGCCGGTGAATTACCCAACGTTATCCGCATCAGTGAATGGTTGAACAAAGCCACCGGGCAAGCAGGATATCCTTTATTTGTGCCACACCTGGCGCAACAACTGGTCGATGACGCTGCACAACAATACCTTGACCATATTGCGACACTGTCACCTGATGCGGCGCGTGTCGTAGACAAGATGCCGGGCAATTTCATGTTTATCGGACTGATTGAACTGCTGTTCCCCAATGCCCGTATCATTCATACGCGACGTAATCCACTGGACACATGCCTGTCCTGCTATTTCCAGAACTTCTCGCGTTCGCACCCCTATTCATACGACCTTGCCAATCTCGGTGTCTTTTATAGGAATTACGAGCGCACGATGCAGCACTGGCGAGACACCATCAGTCTGCCCATGCTCGAGGTACAGTACGAAGACATGATTGCTGACCAGGAAGCCGGTAGTCGACGCATTGTAGAATTCTGCGGACTGGAATGGGATGAACAGTGCATGGATTTTCATAAAACAGAACGCTATGTGGCCACGGCCAGCTACGACCAGGTACGACAGCCGATTTACAAGTCTTCAGTTTCACGCTGGAAGAATTACGAGGAATATATTGGGCCATTAATTGATGCACTGAAGTAAGAACCCGCTTGCGGACGAATAACGATGCCACCTGAAATACGGGGCACCCCTGTTCGCCACCAAGGCGGCTCCTACAACCACTCAATTCGAACCCGCACCAACCTATACCGTAGGAGCCCGCTTGCGGGCGAACAGGGCACGCGGCAGCACCTCGGGCAGATCCAGCTG
>Ga0164313_10003081_pt1 | contig 14870 bp, 11 predicted proteins | sample GuaBasSedimGuay4_FD_113735 | JGI IMG/M metagenome (GOLD analysis project Ga0164313, IMG submission 113735) | Subseafloor sediment microbial communities from Guaymas Basin, Gulf of California, Mexico - Guay4, Core 4569-4, 0-3 cm | ecosystem: Environmental > Aquatic > Marine > Hydrothermal vents... | reverse complement strand
ATTCTCCTGAAAATTACACTTTAGAGAAAACATTAAAAGAACAAAATGCCCATGGTGTGTCGGTTATTGAAGTGCGTCGAGAGAAGACGGGCTGGCAAATTGTGCGACCATCTCAATATGCCCGTCGTATTACAGCTCAAACAGCGATATCTATATCTGGTCCTGTAGCTGGGACAAAATATGTCAAAACAGAAGCTGATCCATTAGGCCAAGAGATATTGGGCACATTAAATAATTGTTCTAATGGTAAAACGCCATGGGGCAGTTATTTAACGTGTGAAGAAAATTTTAATAATTATTTTGTTCTGCCAACTAAAGCAGAGTTTAGTGAGAAACAAAGGCGGGCATGGAAGCGTTATGGTATTAAAAATAGCTATTACGGTTGGTATGAAAATGATAATCGATTTGATGTAAGTCAACATCCAAATGAAGCAAATCGTTTTGGTTGGATAGTGGAGTTTGATCCGCATGATCCTGAAAGCAAACCAACTAAACGAACAGCGATGGGGCGGTTTTCACATGAAAACGTAGCACATAATATTTGTGAAGATAGTAGGATTGCCTTTTATTCTGGTGATGATGCCAAGTTTGAGTATGTTTATAAATACATTACCAACAAACCTTGGGACGGTACTCAAGGAATACATCATGGACAATTACTCGATGACGGGGTGCTGTATGTGGCACGCTTTGATGAAAATGGCACTGGGGTTTGGTTACCACTGGTCTTTGGATTAGGCCCGTTAACACAAGAAAATGGTTTTGATGATCAGGCTGATGTACTAGTGCATGCTCGCATGGCAGCAGATGCTGTCAGAGCGACAGCTATGGATCGGCCAGAATGGGTTACTACTCATCCTGATAGCCATGATATTTACGTGTCGATGACTAATAATATCAAGCGTGGTCAAGATGGTAAGCCTGACAAAGATGCTGCTAACCCCAGAAGTAACAATGCTTTTGGTCATATCATTAAAATTGTCGAAGATGATGTTACTAGCACAGAGTTTGACTGGGATGTGTTTGTTTTAGCCGGTGATGAAGAACATCAATCTACGATTAATGGTGATCTGTATGCGAACCCAGATGGATTAATGATTGATAGTCGTGGTGTGTTATGGGTTCAGACTGATGTCAGTGCAAACAAACTCAATACTGGTACATTTGCTCAATTTGGTAATAATCAAATGTTGGCTGTTGATCCTGATACAGGTGAAACACGTCGGTTTTTAACAGGGCCGATAGGGTGTGAGATAACCGGTGTTACTATGACGCCTGATCTCAAAACGATGTGGGTCAATATCCAACATCCGGGCGAGGTTCCGGAAGTGCTAAAACGACAAGGAGTGAAAAAAACACCTGCAACACCTAATATCGCTAGTAATTGGCCTGATCATCAGCAAAATGGTCGGCCACGATCGTCGACTGTGTTGATAACTAAAAATGATGGTGGTGTGATCGGTAGTTAAACTATTTAAATACTACCCGAATTAGATAGGCAAGTAGAATCAGGATAATCGGCATCAAGTAAGTGAGTAGTTTTCGCCTTTTTTCGACTAATGCGCTACTGGTTCTTGAATATCTTCTACTATATCTTGCAAATGAACCGTTTTTTCATCCTGTTCAAAATAGAGTTCGAGTTATTTTATTTGAATGCCAAGTGATTCAGCTTGTTGTTTTAGCTGTAGTTCTTGATTGTCACAAATCTAATGAAGTAACTGTAATTGTTCATCATTATGATTGGACATGATTTATGCTTGCTATTCCGGCAATTTAATAAAAAGTTCACGATAATGCTGAAGTTCACGAATGGAATCTTTAACATCATCCATAGCGAGATGAGAAGACTTTTTCTTGAAGCTTTTTTCAACTTTTGGAGCCCAGCGACGAGCTAGTTCTTTTAATGAGCTGACATCAAGATTACGATAGTGAAAAAAGGCCTCCAGTTCTGGCATGAGGCGCGCCATAAAACGTCGATCCTGACAAATACTATTACCGCACATGGGAGACACGCCAGCGGGTACATATTCTTTTAAGAATTCCAAAGTTTGTTGTTCTGCTTGTGCTTCGTTAATGATACTTTTGCGTACTCGCTCAGTTAATCCTGAGCCACCATGCTGGCGGGTATTCCATTCATCCATGGCCTCAAGGGCAGAGTCAGCTTGGTGTATAGCTATGATTGGGCCTTCAGCTAAAATATTCAGTTCACCATCAGTTACAATAGTAGCAATTTCAATAATAGCGTCATTATTGGTGTCGAGACCAGTCATTTCCAGGTCGATCCATATCAAGTTTTTTTTGCTTTTGGCCATGTTGTCCGTCTTTATTTTAGTTAATGCAATGAACTTACTTGCCAGAGATTGTATCAAAGGCTAACCTGCATAGCATTTTTATAGTTTATTAATTGGTTTTGTATAGATATGAATGAATTTACTTGGATATTTATTGTTGCCTTAGTATTAATGACTGGCATCGAGTTATGGCTGTCACTACGGCAAAGTCGTCATGTGCAAGCTCATCGTGATCAAGTACCAGCAGCGTTTAGTGATCAAGTAGATCTAGCGGCACACCAAAAAGCAGCCGATTACACTGTTGCCAAAGGTAAACTTGGCCGTATTGAAAGTGTAGTGGGTATGGTGTTGTTATTAGTGTGGACCTTAGGTGGTGGTTTGGCATTATTATCAAATGCCTGGCAAGATCTAGGTTGGTCAGCAATGACAACAGGCATTGTATTTATCCTGAGTTTTTTTGTTATCGGATCATTATTGGAACTTCCAATATCTTGGTATCAAACTTTTGTATTGGAAGACCGCTTTGGTTTTAACAATAATACACCCTCGTTATTTTTAGCCGATCTAGCCAAGCAAACATTACTGATGTTGGTGCTTGGTGCACCATTGATTTGGGGGGCATTGTGGTTAATGGGGAGTACTGGTGCATATTGGTGGTTGTATTTATGGGCGGCATGGATAGGTTTTGCTTTGATCATGATGTGGGCTTATCCCGCATTTATTGCGCCACTGTTCAATAAGTTTACACCGTTAGAAGATGTTCAGTTAAAAGCACGAGTTGAAGCTTTATTGTCACGCTGTGGATTCAAAAGCCAAGGCATCTATGTGATGGATGGTTCACGACGATCTGGACATGGTAATGCTTATTTCACTGGTCTCGGTAACAATAAACGGATCGTGTTTTTTGATACCTTATTGAATACTTTGGATGAAGATCAAATTGAGGCCGTTCTGGCTCATGAACTTGGTCATTTTCGACGTAAACACGTAATTAAAAATATGGGTGTGATGGCTTTATTAAGTTTGATTGGCCTAGCGGTATTGGGTTGGGCTTCAGCTGAATCCTGGTTTTATACAGGTTTGGGGGTCAGCAGCCAAAGTAATGCAATGGCACTGGTACTATTCATGTTGGTAATTCCCGTATTTAGTTTCTTTTTACATCCGATGATGACAGCTTTATCTCGTAAGTATGAATTTGAGGCGGATGATTATGCTGCTTCGGTATCTAGTGGTGACCACTTGATTCAGGCTCTGGTGGCTTTGTATCAGGAAAATGCCAGTACATTGACACCTGACCCATTGGTGTCGGCAATATACGACTCACACCCACCAGCAACACTACGGGTAGCACATTTACAGGCTAAAAAAGCGTAATGCGATTCTTGGTGGCACTACTGTTGTTGATCTCGACAACAGTAGTCATGGCTCAAGGAAAAAAATTGCATGATGCTGCTTGTTTACAATGCCACTCATCCTTGACTGCAGGAAAACCAAATAGCTTTTATACCAGATCAGACCGGAAGGTGAATTCTTTGGCAAGCCTACAAAACCGGGTTAAAGGCTGTGCTGTGGCTGCTGATGTTGATTGGACTGATCAGCAACGTAATATGGTTGTGAACTATCTTGCGGATAGTTTTTATAAATTCTGAACTACGTACTTAAATTAAGCTTATTTTAGTAAAACAGTTAGTTGACATTCACTTGATTGCGGCCATTTTCTTTTGATACATAAAGTGCTTTATCAGCACGGTCAATAAGACTGTTTGGGGTGTCCCCTAATTGGAAAAGACTGACTCCAGCTGATACGGTTGTTTGCCCTAGTGTCTGGCCATTATTTTTTTGTTTCAGATTACTATCGGCAAGTTCAGCCCTTACTTCTTCAGCTATTTTGGCGGCTTGATGCTGAGAAACATCAAACAATATCATTGCCATTTCTTCACCACCATAGCGTGCAGCAAGATGATTATCGCTAGCATGTTTTTTTAATAAAGATGAAAAAAACTGTAGGACCTTGTCTCCAACAACATGACCAAAAGTATCATTGAGTTGCTTAAAGTGATCTAAGTCAAACATAATTAGTGCGATACTGACATCTGACTTTTTGCACAAGGCGCGGAGTTCTTTGTCAAAGGTGCTCCGATTAAGCAAGCCTGTGAGGCCATCAATTCTGGCAATTTCTTTGACTGCAGCCAGTTCCGATGAAAGTCGCTTCATTTCTTGAGAAGATCGTTTGAGTTCGTCTTTTAGCTCATTACTCGAGGCCGTTAGGGTTTGAGTATTGGAAAGAATGTCATGGACAACAGCTTTTAGAACCTCAATATCTGTACAATTCTCGAGCACGTTTTCGGTATTGCTTAAGTCAGCTGCACATTCACCTGCTGTTGATTCAGCTTTATTGAGGTTTTTGAGGGTATTGTTAACGACTAATGTTATACCTTTATTAGTTTTCTCAAGCCGCTCTGGCATTCCCATTAAAACGTATTTTTCATACAAATTCTGGGTTACTTCCGTGGTAATAGGTTTATTTTGTTCTAAGCGAGTGTCAATTGCATCTGACAATGCCTGATTATCGCCAGATACATATTCGTACCAGACAGCATAATTAACTGGGTTAACAGGTGTTTTATGCTGATTAATGAGTGGTAATACTCGTCGAAGGTTTTCAGAAGCCTGCTGTGTGGCGTCAGTGTAGACAGGCGGAAATGAGGGGGGCTTCGACATTACTAATTCTCTAAAATAGTTACTAATGAGATATAACGGCCAATTCTTGCTGTTCTTTATTTTTTTGCAGTTATAAGGCTTAGATGCATCAGGTAACATTATCTGAGAATTTCAGGCTTAAGTATAGTGATTTATTCACAAAATAGCTGAATTTTCGGATCAAATTAATTGATGTGTTCCGATATTATTTCCTTAGCTTTCTTAAAGTCACTCTTACCACTGCCTAGTTTAGGAATAGCGTCTACTTCGACCAGTAAGTTGGGCATCATTAAAGCATTGAGCCCTGAGTTAGTAATACATGCTTTGAGCTCTTCACCATCAATATTTCCGGCATAGAGCAACACCACTTTTTCACCTTTTTTTTCATCCGGCAGTGATGTCACTAATATTTCAATATCTTCTGGTAAAGTTGGGCTGATGCTTGCCTCAACGGCACCAAGGCTAATCATCTCACCACCAATTTTAGCAAAGCGCGAGTAACGATCCACGATCACGAGGAAGCCATCTTCATCTATATGTCCTTTATCACCAGTTTTATACCAACGAAGATTATCAATTTCGGCTATGGCTTCGGTAGTTTTATCAGGGTCATTCAGGTAGCCTTGCATCACCTGAGTTCCACCAATCAGAATTAGACCGTCTTCATCGACAGCTAAATTATTCATAGTTTCGGGGTCAACGATACGGACACTGCTTCCAGGTAGAGGTAGGCCAACGGTGCCTTGTTTGCTACCTGTTTGAATGCTCCAATCATCAGTAGAGATTCGGTCAGGAATATTTACTGTCGCAACAGGGGTGGTTTCGGTCGTACCGTATCCCTCATAGATGGACTTGCCAAACTTAAGACTGAAACTATCACGTATTTCAGGGTTAAGTCGTTCTGCACCCGCTACAATAATTCGTAATGAATCTAGCATTAAAGGATGGATTCGACGGTTTTTAGTGAACAGGCGTAAGAATGTTGATGTGCCACAGAATATAGTTGCCTGATATTGGCTAATGCCTTTAGCAATTTTAAGAACATCAGTAGGGTCGGGGTGGCAGATTACTGGTATACCTTCAATCAGTGGTAGTAAACCGGTTACCGTCAAACCAAATGCATGAAATAGAGGCAGGCTCGCCACCATCACATCATCATCAAGAGTATCTAATACATCAGAGACTTGTTTGATATTCCCCATAATATTCTGGTGACTGAGTACAATACCTTTAGGTTCACCTTCAGTGCCACTGGAAAATAAAATTGCAGCCGGTTGGTGAATATCAGTTTGTTTACCGTACACCGCTAGTAACAGACGTGTAGACAAGAGGCTTGTTGCCAGCAATGTCAAAATTTGTTCAGGTTTGCCCAGACTGTCTTGAATGTCTTCCAGATAGACAGGTGATGCCTGTTCGAATAATGAATCAAGCTCAATTCCCTTTTGCGTCAGTTTTTTTATAAAACGACGTGAGGTATAAATTATTTTTATCTCAGCTTTATTAATTACAGACAGCATAGAAGCAATATTGGCGGTAAAGTTGAGGTTTACCACAGTTTTACCACTAATAAAAGCTCCCATATTAGCGAGTAATCCTGCACTGCTGGCAGGAAGTAATAGACCAATATTCTGTTCTGGACTTTGTTCTTTGATACGTCGGGCAAACAGCAAGGCTACTGTTAGTGCCTTGCGACGAGATAAGGTGGTGTTGCCTTGAATATCTGTCAGGCAGTCCGCACTGCCACTTTGTTTGACACGGTTAATCCAAGCTTGTGCAAGAGGTGGCAAAGCATTGGTATAGCTTTGCCAAGTGTCAATTGAGAGATCAAATACTGCACTTTTAACTGTGGAGGCTTCTGATTCAATGGCTAATGGTTTGCCAAATGCAACAATGACATCTCTACGTGAACGTGTGTGGGTCAATGATTTTAAATGGCTACTTGAACGTGAGAAGCGACTGCCCCACAAGCCTCGTAAATAAAAGGGAAGAATAATTCCATCAACCTCTTTTACACAATGTTCAAAGCCTTTTTTAAATTCGCCTAGCTGACCGTTTCTACTAATGGATCCTTCAGGAAACAGGCAAACTACTTCACCTTGTTTTAAATAAGTATTGACGGCCTCAAGTGCACCTTTACTGCTAGCATTGGAAATAGGGATTACACCAAAAAGATCCAAGAACCAAGTTAAATACCATCTTTGGTAATAGCTATTTGCCATTACAAAACGGACTGGTCGTGGACTGGCAATTTGTACCATTGCCCAGTCCAGCCAACTGATGTGGTTACCCAGCATTAATACGGCACCTTGGGAAGGTATATGGTCAAAGCCTTGTACGTTGATACGATATTGGCTAGAGAATACTGTAGCAAAGACATAACGAATCAATGATTGCGGTAATTTTCTTACGGTATAAAGAGCACCTGCTAATGTCACTATAGTAAGCAGATGGAGCAATACTGCACTATGAGTACCTGCAAGAGAAAATACAACAGTTATAGCAAGGAAGGTCAGCATTACAACATTTTGGATCCAGTTGTTGCCGGCAAGCACGATGCCTAATTGTTGTGCCCGGGCATGGAATTGGATTAGTGAGTTGAGTGGAATAATAAACAGGCCACCAAAGAAACCAAAAGCGAGGATATCAACAGCTAACAGAGGTGTTGATGATAGCTGAGGCAGTAAAAATAGAGTCACCACCATACCGGATGCACCAATAGGGATCAGGCCCGTTTCAATATAGTTCTGAGAAATCTTTCCAGCAAATAAAGAACCAGCGATGATACCTAAACCTGAGCAGGCCAATAATCCCTGAATAATAATAGTGTTATCAATTGCCAATATTTCTTTGGCAAAAGCAGGGAAAGTAGCTAAGACAACTTGGGATACTCCCCAGAAAACGGACAAGCCAATAATGGATAACCAGATAACAGAATCAGCACGAATCAAGCGAAGATTATTGTGTAAAGACCGCCCTGTTCGGTAGCGTTGCCAGTTAAATGCTTTTTTGTTAGTTGGGTGTTCAATATCTGGCAGTTGGAAAGCAAAATAGAGTTCGATCAAACTGACCAAAACAAGTATCCAGCCTAGTGGTGCGATAATTTTGATAATATCAGTTTCAGTTGTAATCGCGTGGTTGGTTAACATGCTTTCGAACAGTACCGAGAATACAAACATGCCTAATAAGATGGCTACAATCGTCGTTGATTGAACAAAGCTATTCGCCATTGCCAGATTGTTTTTCCCAGCAATTTCACGGATATAACCATATTTAGCCGGAGAGTAAAAAGTACTTTGCATGGCCAGCATAAATGTCATTGCAAAGGCGAATTGAAACCAGCCTAAATAATATGAGATAGTAATGAGCAGGGTTAAAACAACGGCTCCTGCTGCTGTCCACCGCATTATTGTGGGTTTTTTGAATCGATCTGACAGCCAGCCTGATGGTGTGAATAGCAATATAAAAGGTAGCAAAATAAGGCCATTGACAATAGCGGTCAAAATTACTTGTGTTGAACCGTCATAGACTTTAAATACAGTATTTTGAATAATGATTTTATGGCCTAAATCGACAAATGCATTTAGGAAAACCATTGTTATAAATGATAAAAAACCTGTTGTTTTAAGAAGTGAATTCATTTTTAGCTTGTTGAAGGTGAGTGTTCACTATTCACGAAAGGAATTAAATTATTTGTCTGAAAGTCTTACTGCCAGTACATCACATTGAGCATGATGCAAAACAGCATTAGCGGTCGAACCCAGTAGTAATTTAATGCCATGACGACCGTGAGAACCTATCACAATAAGATCAGCATTATTTTCTTGGGCTAAACGAACAATATCATGGTTCGGACTGCCAAATTCTACCCATTGGTTTTCAACTGGAATAGTCAGTTTATTACTCATTGCGAGGATTTGTTTTTTGCCAGATTCAAGTAGTGCATCACGCATATCAATATCGACACTGATCATTGGTTCATAAGCAAAATCAGTGATAGGGTAATCTTCAATGATGTGGCAAATGCTGAGTTTGGCCTGATAACGTTGTGCCAATTCCTGAGCCCTTGCTGTGACCTGTTGCCCATGATCTGAAAAGTCTGCAGCAATCAGGATGTGTTGATAGTTAGCCATAAACAATAGTCCTCCTTAAACGAAAGAGGGCAGTTTGATAACCACCCTTTTTGTAGATTTATTTTGCACTTTCCAAAAAGCGTTCAGCATCCAATGCTGCCATACAGCCTGCACCAGCAGACGTCACCGCTTGGCGATAAATTGGATCAGATACATCTCCAGCAGCAAATACGCCAGGAACACTGGTTTGAGTGCCTTTCAGAAGAGTGATGTAGCCGTGCTCCATTGCCAGTTGGTCGGTGAAAATATCAGTATTGGGTTTATGACCAATCGCAATAAACACCCCTTGTACATTTACTTCTTGGGTATCACCATTTTCCGTACTTTTAACTCGCAGAGCTGTGACACCTGCTTCATCCCCCAAAACTTCATCAAGCTGGTGATTCCATAAAATATCGACATTGCCTTCTTCTGCTTTTTTCAGTAGTTGAGCACTAAGGATTTTCTCTGAACGAAATGAGTCGCGACGATGAATAACTGTTACTTTAGAGGCAATATTGGATAGGTATAAAGCTTCTTCGACAGCAGTATTACCACCACCGACCACAGCCACGGGTTGGTTTTTGTAGAAAAAACCATCACAGGTCGCACATGCTGAAACCCCACGACCTTTGAAGTCTTCTTCAGATTCGAGACCTAAATACATGGCAGAGGCGCCAGTGGCAATGATCAAGGCATCACAAGTGTATTCACCTGCATCGCCAATAAGGCGAAAGGGACGCTGGCTAAGATCGGTTGTATGAATGTGATCAAAAACAATTTCGGTACCAAAGCGTTCTGCATGACGTTGCATGCGTTGCATTAATTCAGGACCTTCTACACCTTGATCGTCACCAGGCCAGTTATCTACATCAGTAGTAGTGGTTAGTTGACCACCTTGTTCAATACCAGTAATTAATACAGGTTCAAGTGCAGCACGTGCTGCATAAACAGCTGCAGTGTAACCGGCTGGGCCAGAACCCAGAATGAGTAAGCGACAATGTTTACTGTCAGCCATATTTTGCTCTCCAAAAGGTAAATTTAACAATTAGTGCTAGATTACCCACAGATGTTCATTTGGTAAAGTATGACTGTTGAAAAGCTGTGTTAAAATAACTCGCTAATTTGTTGGATCAACTGGAAATATTACATTGGCTCAGGCAACACGAGTAAAGAAAAAAGACAATCAACAAGTCATGTCGAGCGCCATTGGCTTTCGTTTACGCGAAGCAGCATTGATCTTATCACTGGCATTGGCAGGTTATTTGTTGTTGTCGTTATGGTCATATCAACCTACTGATCCAGGGTGGTCAACGACCGGAATGAATGACATTGTAGCCAATCGGGGCGGTATCGTTGGTGCGTGGCTAGCAGATAGCTTGTTATATGGCTTTGGATTCCCAGCTTATTTATCACCTTTAATGCTGGCGTTTAGTGGCTGGCTATTATTTAGTTGGGGTAAAACGGCTGACTCTGAAGGCGCTTTACATTTCTGGATAATAAAAGCAATTGGTTTAATGATGGCTCTGGCTGCTGCCAGTGGTCTATCAACCTTAAGCCTTGCATCTTATGCTAAATTATTACCACTTGGAGCTGGTGGTGTCTTAGGCGAAGTGGTCGGTAATGGTTTTGTGGCAATATTTGGTGCATCTGGAACCACGTTATTGCTTTTAGCAGTATTGTTAACGGGTGTCACTTTGTTTACGGGTTTATCGTGGTTAATGGTGATTGATCGTATTGGTGCAATTGTCATGATGGCTATGACATATATCACTCGTAAACTTCGAGAGTTAAAAGTCCAGCTCGCAACTAAGCAAGTTAAACAACGCCGTGAAGACACCTTTCGTGAACAAAATGAGAAAATACAACAGCGTGCCAAGGTACGTGTAGAACCCACTATTCAAGTTGCTGAACCTAGTAAGCGTGAGGAAAAAGAACGGCAAGTACTATTATTTGAAGCATCTGAAGATGGGGCTATGCCTGCATTGGCATTGCTTGATATGCCTCAAGAAAGTAAAGGTGGCTACAGTGAAGAGGTTCTGCAAGCCTTATCTCGCCAAGTGGAGCTTAAGCTAAAAGATTTTGGTGTTGAGGTGCAGGTAGTAGAAGTGCAGCCTGGCCCAGTTGTGACACGTTTTGAATTGCAGCCTGCTCCAGGTATAAAAGTAAGCCGGATTAGTGGGCTAGCAAAAGATCTAGCGCGTGCTTTATCGCTTAGTAGTGTGCGGGTAGTGGAAGTGATCCCGGGTAAACCTGTTGTTGGTCTGGAAATTCCTAATGAGAACAGAGATATCGTACGTCTGCGTGAGATCTTGGGTTGTGCAGATTATGAAAATAGTAAATCTGTTTTAGAGATAGCGTTAGGTAAAGATATTGCCGGTCGTCCAGTAGTAGCTAATCTGGAAAAAATGCCACATTTGCTGGTGGCGGGTACTACCGGTTCAGGTAAGTCAGTTGCAGTTAATGCGATGATTTTAAGTTTGCTTTATAAAGCAACGCCAGAACAAGTACGAATGATTATGGTTGATCCAAAAATGTTGGAATTATCAGTCTATGAGGATATTCCACATCTATTGACTCCCGTTGTAACCGATATGAAAAAAGCAGCTAATGCCCTGCGTTGGTGCGTTGCTGAGATGGAACGTCGCTACCCATTAATGGCTGCATTGGGTGTCCGAAATATTGCTGGCTTCAATAAGAAGGTCAAAGATGCAATTGATCGTGGAGAGCCGATCGTTGATCCAACTGTTGATCTGGTAGATGGAGAACCTGCACCAATTTTAGAGCCATTGCCTTTCATTGTAGTCGTTATCGATGAACTTGCTGACATGATGATGGTGGTTGGTAAGCAGGTGGAAGAATTGATTGCACGTTTGGCGCAAAAAGCACGTGCGTCGGGAATTCATTTGATCTTGGCGACCCAAAGACCATCAGTAGATGTCATCACAGGATTGATCAAGGCCAATATTCCAACTCGAATATCCTTTCAGGTGTCTTCTCGAATTGATTCACGCACGATTCTGGATCAAATGGGAGCCGAGCAACTATTAGGGCAGGGCGATATGCTGTATCTGGCACCTGGTACAGGTTTGCCTGAACGAATACATGGTGCTTTTGTTGATGATCATGAAGTACATCAAGTAGTTGAGTTCATAAAGAAAAATGCTCAACCTAATTATCTTGAGGATATTACCCAAGATCAATCGAATGATGGTGATATGGCAATAGCTGATGTTAGTGATGCTGAATCAGATCCTTTATATGATCAGGCAGTGCAAATTGTGACCGAATCACGTCGTGCCTCTGTGTCAGGAGTGCAACGGCGATTAAAAATTGGTTATAACCGTGCTGCAAGGATAGTTGAGGCCATGGAAGCTGCGGGTGTAGTATCGGCAATGCAAGGCAATGGTGGTCGTGAGGTGTTAGCACCAGCTCCTAGGGGAGACTAGGTATGTTTTTCGATTATTCGAAAGTAGTGAGCAACAATTTAGTAAAGTCAGTTGTCGAACAGGTGCAAAGAGTCATCGTGACTTAATGGAATAATTGGAATATTTGTATGACAGCTAAAAAATTATTGCGGTATTTTGTTGCTATAGCGGTGATGTTATTGCCTTTCTCGCTCATAGCTGCTGGCTCAGCAACAGAAAAATTAAATATTTTTGTACAAACAGTAGTCACCTTTAAAGCCAACTTTAAGCAGATGGTATTGGATCCAGATGGCAAATTGATGGAGGAAGCTGAGGGTAAGTTTGCGCTGGAGCGTCCGGGTAAATTTCGCTGGGATTATTCGCAACCCTATCCTCAGCATATCGTTGCTGATGGAGAACGGATCTGGTTTTATGATGTTGACCTAGAACAGGTTACCGTTAAATCTCAACTGGAAGCACTTGTAGACACGCCTGCAACTTTATTGTCTGGTGAAAGTATGCCGGAAGATAAATACATACTTACCGATATACCATCTGAAGATGGTCTGTTGTGGGTAGAGCTTGTCCCCAAAGATGTAGAATCTAATTTCCAAACTGTAACATTAGCATTTGACCAACAGGGCTTGCGACAAATGATAATGAGAGATAGTTTTGATCAACGAACTCGATTGGTCTTTAGTCAGCAAGAAGAAAACACTGTTCTGGCAGATGACGAATTTGTATTTATACCACCAGAAGGCATTGATGTTGTAGGTGAGACTGGTCTGTGAGTTTGTTTGACAATGTTGATGACCTGACGGGACGACCACTTGCAGATCGGATGCGACCAGCATCCCTGGATGGCTACATTGGTCAAAAACATTTATTAGCTGACGGTAAACCATTACGACAAGCAATATCCTCTGGTCATCCTCATTCAATGATTTTCTGGGGGCCTCCCGGTACAGGTAAAACTACATTAGGCAAATTGATTGCTGGCTATTGTGATATGGAATTTATCACGATTTCGGCAGTATTAGCCGGTGTGAAAGATGTTCGTGCTGCGGTAGCGAGAGCACAGCAGTTACAACAAGAACAAGGTCGTCGTACTTTGTTATTTGTTGATGAGGTGCATCGCTTTAACAAATCACAACAAGATGCCTTTTTACCTTATGTTGAAGATGGTACTTTTACCTTTATCGGTGCGACAACAGAAAATCCTTCATTTGAACTTAATAATGCTTTGTTATCTCGAGCTAGAGTTTATGTGCTTCAATCGTTAGAAAGTACAGACTTACGTAAAATTGTTGATCGGGCAATGGCTGACGAAGAGTTAGGATTAGCAGATAGAAATATCGAGTTTCCAGAAATACTGCGAGATGAATTAGCTCAAACAGCTGATGGCGATGGTCGACGCGTATTAAACTTGTTAGAAATTGCTGTTGATCTAGCTGATAGCAAAGGTCAAAGCAGTGTTAATGAAGATGATTTGTCAGAAGTAGTATCAGGCACCTTGAGGCGATTTGATAAAGGCGGTGAAGCATTTTATGATCAAATTTCAGCTTTACATAAGTCGGTAAGGGGATCATCACCTGATGGTGCATTGTATTGGCTCTGTCGAATGTTAGATGGTGGTTGTGATCCAGTTTACTTGATGCGACGGATTGTTCGCATGGCATCAGAAGATATTGGTAATGCTGACCCGCGAGGTTTACGAATCGCACTAGATGCTTGGGAAACCTTTGATAAATTAGGTCGACCAGAGGGTGAGTTGGCAATTGCTCAAGCAGTAGTTTATTTAGCCAGTGCACCTAAAAGTAATGCGGTGTATACCGCCTTTAATGCTGCAATGCATGATGTACGATCACAAGGTTCTGCTGAAGTGCCTCTTCACTTACGTAATGCACCAACAAAATTAATGGGTGAGTTAGGTTATGGTAAAGAATATCGTTATGCTCACGATGAGCCTGATGCTTATGCTGCCGGTGAAAATTATTTTCCAGACAATATGAAACAGCGGCAGTATTACCAGCCTGTAAATCGTGGCTTGGAGATTAAAATTGCTGAAAAGCTGGATCGTCTAAAAATATTGGATCAGCAAACTAACAACTAAGTTAAAGCTAGATTATTTAGCCTGTATCCATATTTTTGCTTCTGATAGCTGTTCATTACTGAAAACCTTGACCGGACAAGGCATTATAAAACCAAATATATGCACGCCATTGCGTATCCAACTGACGTCACTGACCACCGCAATTTTTTCCCATGCTGTCAGATGAGCTAATCCGATCTTTGTATCACTTAACATGGCTCCAGCAGTGTACCCTGTAAATTCTGGACCGAGATAATATAAAGCAGTAATT
>Ga0164313_10003080_pt1 | contig 14872 bp, 12 predicted proteins | sample GuaBasSedimGuay4_FD_113735 | JGI IMG/M metagenome (GOLD analysis project Ga0164313, IMG submission 113735) | Subseafloor sediment microbial communities from Guaymas Basin, Gulf of California, Mexico - Guay4, Core 4569-4, 0-3 cm | ecosystem: Environmental > Aquatic > Marine > Hydrothermal vents... | reverse complement strand
TTCTGCCAGTTTATTGCTTAAAACATAACCGCCGCCATCAGGATAATAATTGATGGATGGTAAAATTTTTGTTATGGCATTCAAGGCCAAAGGACTAGGGCCTAGCGGGTTTTCGTTTGATGCTAACTTTATAGAACCCGTTATACCCAACTCGCGCTCGAGTTCTTCAACCGGTTTTCCCGGTTGATAAGGTGTCAGCTGTTGCGCTCCCTTTGTGGCCAGCTCAAAAAAAGACTGCGCCACGGTTACAACACTGCTTTAGGATATGAGCCAAGTATTTTCACCATGGCTGATGACTTTTCAATTTCATCAATGGCTTCAGCTATTTGTCCATCGTCCTGATGACCGTTTATATCAATAAAAAATACATATTCCCAGACACCACTGCGCGAAGGCCGTGACTCAATGTTACTCATACTGATATTACGCCTGGCCAGTGGTTTCAGTAAATCGTACAGTGAACCGGGGCGGTTGTGGGCAAACACCAGTAAGCTGGTACGATCAGTACCGCTGGGAGGGGCCTGATATTGACCGATAATGACAAAACGTGTTGTATTGTGCGGCTCATCTTCAATATCAGGTTTTAATACCGCAACATCATATAACTCAGAAGCCATAATGCCGGCAATCGCTGCAGAATTTTTATGCTCCCGCGTTATTAATACGGCTTCTGCATTACTGTTTACCGCAATACGTTCTGCATTCGGTAAATTTTTATCCAGCCACAAACGGCATTGCGCAATCGATTGCTGATGTGCATAAACCCGGTTGACGGTAGATAAATCAGCTTCTTTACTTAACAAGTTATGACGGATACGAAGCGCCACTTCGCCGCTAATAGACAGGCTGGAATTCATCAACAGGTCCAGCGTATGGTTAACCACGCCTTCTGTTGAATTTTCTACCGGCACAACACCAAAGTTTGCGCCTTCAGCCTCAACCAGACGAAACACTTCTTCGATGCTGCTGACAGAATGCGGCTCGATTAAATTACCAAAATGTTTGCAGGCAGCAGCATGAGTATAGGTACCTTCCGGTCCTAAAAAGGCAATGCTTAAAGGTTTTTCAAGTGCCAGGCAGGCAGCCATGATTTCACGAAAAATACCGGCAATGCTTTCGTTAGCCAGCGGCCCGGTATTACGCTCCATGACCGCACGTAATACCTGGGCTTCGCGTTCAGGACGGTAGAAATGACCGGTTTCGCCCTGCTGCTGTTTGACCTCAGCCACTTGCGCCGCACAGGCAGCACGTTCAGAAACCAGGCCCTGTATCGACTTATCTATTTCATCGATACGTTGACGTATTTCGGCTAGTGGGTCTTTGTCAGTCATCTTCTATAAGTTTCAAGTTATAAGTTATAAGTAGGAAGTTATAAGTTAAGAACACACTGCAAACTTAGAACTTCGAACTTAGAACTTAAAACTAATCTTTCAAACCTGGCGCGCTTTTAATACGCCTTCTATTTCGCCAAATTTTCCGATTAGATCTTCACCGATTTCACACTCGATGTCCATCAATGTGTAAGCCAGGTCATTCTTTGATTCATTACGCATATGAAAAATGTTATAACCTGCATCACCAACGGCAGTCGATATTTTTGCGATCATATCAGGCATATTTTTGTGCGTGAGCGCAACACGTGATTTACCACCACGGGGTAATTTTACCGCAGGGAAATTAACTGAATTTTTAATATTACCGTTTTCCAGAAAATCTTTTATCTGGTCAGCCACCATCATTGCACAATTTTCTTCCGCTTCTGTCGTTGATGCACCCAGGTGCGGCAATGTAATCACACGGTCGTTACGTTTTAACTTCTCAGCCGGGAAATCACAGACATAAGCATTTATTTTCCCTGACTCTAAAGCGGCTAATACCGCATCGTCATCAACGATACCATTACGTGCAAAGTTTAAAATTACTGCCCCATCTTTCATCGCCGCAATACGTTCAGCATTCAGTAGATTAAGTGTGGCATCAATCAAAGGCACATGAAAAGTAACAAAATCAGCTTGTTTAAGCAGCTCTTCAATGCTTGCCATTTCTTCTACAGAAGAGGACATCTTCCATGCGCTTTTCACTGTGATAGTCGGATCAAAACCCACTACGCGCATACCTAAGGCCACCGCCGCATTTGCTATTTCAACACCAATCGCACCTAATCCAACAACACCCAGGGTACGACCGGGAAGCTCGTAACCGACATATTTTTTCTTGCCCGCTTCAACCGCTTTATTTTGCTCCTCATCACTGCCTTCAACATTAGCGGCATATTGCCATGCCTGACAGATATTTCTGCACGCCAGTAACATGCCGCAAATAACCAGCTCTTTTACAGCATTAGCATTTGCGCCCGGGGCATTAAATACCACAACACCCTCTTCACCCAGTTTATCTACCGGTACATTGTTGGTGCCCGCACCGGCACGACCGACAACTTTAAGGTTTGCTGGAACGTCCATATCGTGTAAATTTTGAGAACGCAAAATAATTGCATCAGGGTTTTCAATATCCGGATCTACCGAATAAATTTCAGCAGGTAGGCGACTTAAGCCTTTATCAGAAATATTGTTGATGGTTTTGATGTTAAACATTGGTTTGTCCAATAAAAATTAGTTTTAAATTAGCAGTTTTAAGTTTTAAGTTGCAAGTTATAAGAAAAAACGTTTGTAACTTATAATTTATAACTTACAACTTAAAACTTGTTTTATCCTTGTGTGCGCTCAAATTCCTGCATAAAGGAAATCAACGCATCAACGCCTTCTTCAGGCATCGCATTGTAAATACTGGCGCGCATGCCACCGACTGAGCGATGGCCTTTTAAGGTGACTAAACCATTTGCTGCAGCCTGCTCAATAAATGCCGCATCGAGATCAGCATTCGCCAGTATAAAGGGCACATTCATCCACGAGCGACAGCGCTTATCAACCGGGTTGCTGTAAAACGCAGAATCATCGATGGCCTGATAAAGTTTTTCAGCTTTTCGTTTATTAATGGCTTCTATTGCAGACATGCCACCGCGCTTTAATCCCCAGGCAAAAACCAGGCCGGCAACATACCAGCTGTAGGTCGGCGGTGTATTGTACATTGACTCATTATCGGCAAAGGTTTTGTAATCAAACATGACAGGCATTGCAGGATTCGCATTACCAATCAAATCATCACGCACAATAACGATGGTCAGACCAGCAGGACCGATATTTTTCTGCGCACCCGCATAGATAACACCAAATTTAGCAACATCGATGTGACGCGATAATATGCTTGATGACATATCAGCAACTAAAGGTACATCGCCTGTATCGGGAACATAGTCAAACTCGACACCAACAATAGTTTCATTCGGTGTGTAATGCACATAGGCGGCTTCAGGATCAAACTTAAGCTCAGACTCTTCTGGCACTGTAGTGAATTTGCTATCCGAGGTATCAGCAATCAAATTAACATTGCAGTAGCGTTTTGCTTCAGCAACGGCTTTTTTAGACCATTGACCGGTCAGCATATAGTCAGCCGATTTCTTGCCATTAAGCAGGTTAATCGGCACCATGGCAAACTGGCTGCTGGCACCGCCCTGCAGGAACAGCACTTTGTAATTATCAGGAATAGTCATCAGCTGACGTAAATCAGCTTCTGCTTTCGCCGCAATAGACATATAGTCTTTACCGCGATGACTCATTTCCATTACCGACATACCGGAACCGTTCCAGTCCAGCATTTCTGCCTGTGCCTGTTCTAATACTTCCGTTGGTAGCGCGGCCGGGCCGGCGCTGAAATTATATACTCTGCTCATAATGATTTTACTTAAGAAGTTTAACGTGAATTTTAGTTATAAATTAGATTGAATGCGTTTAATAAGCAATTGATTATCAAACCACATCCTTAGTCTTCCGAGCTCACATCCTGCGCTTCATCCGGAGTGTCATCCGGTCCATCTTCAGCATCTTCAGCATCACTCGCAAGCACTTTTATCTGTGCGATTTCGACCAGTTTCTCGCCCCTGGTCAGACGAATCAGGCGCACACCCTGGGTGTTACGACCCATTTCACTGACCTCGGCAACCGCAATACGCACCAGTGTGCCATTGTCGGTAATCATCATGAATTCATCATCGTTCTGAACCTGGACTGCACCGACTATCTTACCGTTACGCTCGTTGGTTTTAATAGAGATCACGCCCTGGCCACCACGCCCTTTCAGTGGATAATCATCGACATTTGTGCGTTTGCCGTAACCGTTTTCAGTCGATGTCAGGATTGAACCACCCTCTTCAACCTTAATCATGGCAATAACTTCCTGCTCCCCGGTTATGCGGATACCACGCACACCGCCCGCTGTTCTACCCATCGAGCGCACATCGGTTTCTGAGAAACGAACAGACTTGCCTGAGTTGGCCAGCAGCATAATATGATCGCTGCCATCGGTAATAACGACATCAACCAGCCTGTCATTTTCACGGAATTCAATGGCTTTAATGCCGGAAGCACGTGGCCGTGAGAAGTTCGACAAGGCGGTTTTCTTCACCGTGCCCGAACTGGTGGCCATAAAGACAAAGCGATCTTCATCGTAGTCACGGATAGGCATCACCGCATTAATGCGCTCACCCTCTTCCAGCGGCAGCAGGTTAATAATCGGTTTGCCACGAGAACCCCGCCCGGCCATGGGTAATTGATACACTTTTAACCAGTACACTTTTCCGCGACTGGAAAAACACAGCAGGGTATCGTGGGTATTGGCTATAAATAACTTATCAATGAAATCTTCAGTTTTCATTGCGGTAGCAGATTTACCCCGGCCACCACGACGCTGCGTATTATAAACATCCAACTGCTGCGACTTGGCATAACCTTCATGTGAGAAGGTAACCACAACGTCTTCCTCGGTGATGAGATCTTCCATATTGAAATCAAGCTCGTCGGCCATGATCTCACTGCGGCGCTCATCAGCATAGTTGTTTTTAATCTCTTCCAGCTCTTCTCGTATCACTTCCAGCAAACGTTCAGGGTTGGAAAGTATTTCAATCAAAGCCTTAATAACATCCAGTATCTGCTGGAATTCATTGACAATTTTGTCTTGCTCAAGCCCGGTCAAACGATGCAGCTTTAAATCAAGTATGGCTTGCGCCTGCACTTCTGAAAGATGATAACCGTCCTCTTTCAGACCATATTGAGGATCTAAACCTTCAGGTCGTGAGGCAGTAGGGTCAGCATCTGCGGTGGCACGAGATACCATATCAACCACCATACCGGCAGGCCATATTTTTTCTACCAGGCCCGTTTTTGCTTCGGCAGGGTTGGCTGACTGCTTGATCATTTCGATAATTTCATCGATGTTGGCCAGCGCCAGCGCCAGGCCTTCTAACACATGTGCACGCGCACGTGCCCTGCGCAGTTCATAAATCGTACGACGCGTAACCACTTCACGGCGGTGGCGTAAAAAAGCATCCAGTATCTGTTTGAGATTCAGTAACTGCGGCTGGCCTTCAACCAGGGCCACCATATTGATACCGAATGAAGACTGCATGGCTGTCTGCGAAAACAAATTGTTAAGCAGAACGTCACCGACTTCACCGCGTTTTACCTCAACCACGATACGCATGCCATCTTTATCAGATTCATCACGCAGTGCGGAAATACCTTCAATGCGTTTTTCTTTCACCAGCTCGGCAATACGTTCAATCAAACGCGCCTTATTCACCTGGTAAGGAAGTTCAGAAACGATAATGGTCTGTTTGCCTTTATCGTTTTCAATAATTTCAGCACGAGCACGCATAATCATGCGTCCGCGACCGGTTTTGTACGCCTGGCGAATACCTTTAACACCATTAATAAACGCCGCAGTCGGTAAATCCGGAGCCGGAATATGCTGCATTAATTCATCAATGGATAACTCAGGATTGTCAACCAGTGCCAGGCAGGCACTAATCACTTCACCGAGGTTGTGTGGCGGCATATTGGTCGCCATACCGACAGCGATACCAGTAGAACCATTAACCAGCATATTCGGTACACGCGTAGGCATAACTACCGGCTCTGACTCAGAACCATCATAGTTTTCTACAAAATCGACGGTTTCTTTATCTAAATCGGCAAGTAATTCATGGGCGATTTTCGACATGCGCACTTCGGTGTAACGCATGGCTGCCGGTGCATCACCATCAACCGAACCAAAGTTACCCTGACCATCGACCAGCATATAACGTAAGGAAAATGGCTGCGCCATACGCACAATCGTGTCATAAACAGCGGTATCACCATGCGGGTGATATTTACCGATAACATCACCGACCACACGGGCTGATTTTTTATAAGGTTTGTTGTAGTCATTACCCAGCACGTTCATCGCATAAAGCACACGACGGTGCACCGGTTTAAGGCCATCTCTAACATCGGGCAAGGCGCGGCCGACAATCACACTCATGGCGTAATCCAGATAGGATTGACGCATTTCGTCTTCGAGATTTACCGGGGATATTTCTTTCGCAAATTCAGTCATTTAGAGGGGCGCTTAAACTTTAGGTACGGGTTCCATCAAAGGGTATTAACAGTGCAATTAGCATCGCCTGTCAGCCAAAAAAATAGCGCATTAAAATGCGTCTAATAAAGCCCCGAATATTAACACATCTCAACCTTAGACGGGCAGTCTATTTCCCTGTTTTTTATATAATTAATGTACACGTAGAGACAAGGCATGCCTTGTCTCTACAACCAATAAATGCAGCTTCGTAGGGTGGACACACTTTTTTACCCACGACTTGGCAGGCCGTTCCGCGTGGGCAAAAAAGCGTGCCCACCCTACAGGCTGGTTAGTAAGCTTGAAGGAGAATTGATGGCACCGGGCTTTGACTCCAGCTTTGTAAATGAATGACCAAGATACAGGCAGTACCCCAACCACTTATATAAAAAACGATTTAGCTTCCATTTTATTTTTATCGCTTTCTCTGGAATGTGATCAAATCGTTGCTGCCCATGCTTAAGATGGCCGGTAAGTACTTCGACCTGGTTAGCATCATGGTATACGCGAATCGTTAACGCCGGCTCTTCCATACCGCGCCCCCCCTCTTCAAAGCAGTAAGTTAAACATAATGTCGTGGTGAATTTAGTCCGTTCCAGTATGTTTATATGCAAACTTAAACATCCCGGTAAACGCGATACAGCCCTGTCAGGCAGTTTAGACAGGTCAGGAATCAACCTGCGCAAACGCAGGTAATTATTTTCATATAAATCCATCAGACTCACAAAACCACGCGGATCAACGTCTTCACAGCCGTAACCGGCAAGAATTTTTTGTTTGGAATGTATCATCGTTATTGAATTATAGTAAATTTAAATAGAATGATTTATTAGTAAATAACGTAAAGGCACATTATCCACAGATGAACGCAAATGAACGCAAATGAAAAGCGAAACTCTATATTTAGTTTTTTATTCGCGTTCATTTGCGTTCATCTGCGGACAATAATCTTTTATAACTAAGCCGTCCAGTAAGGTGTTTCTATACCATCACCCAAATCTGCCTTTATCAGGCGACGCCTTACTTCGAGCAGCTTCTCTATTAATGCAGGCTCTGCTTTTTCATAGGCTTCGGCATCAGGAATACGTTTGACCACCACACCCAGTAATTCAGTAATCGCATTACCAATCGAGTTCTGGCTAATGGTTACAATTAAATCACCTTCATCGTTTCGGTAAATCAGTTGTTTGAAAGCAGGCTGCCAGCGAATAGCATTGGCGTATTTTGCATCGGTGAGGCACTGATCTCTTACCTTTTTCGCTGATGCCATAAAGTCGTTATTAAACAACAGAATACTTTCAATTTGCTGCGGAAAATAGGAGCCTTCCGGCACCGGCGCATTACGTGTCGATACCTGGGTAAAAAATGCACGGTAAAAATCAATAAAACCCATCAAAATCTGATCGTACTCCTGCCAGAAACAAATATCTTTCAGCGCATCGACACCACCCTGAACTTTCCAGCTTGGCAGTCCCTGCGGATAACCGGTCAATTCAATTCTTGATGAGCCTTTGCTGGTTTGTTTCAAAACAGTAAAGTCCAGTGAGGAGAAAAAATCACTGTAAACATCACGCATATAAGCCTGGAATAAACTGTGTTGACCACCATCGGTCAGGTTCGGATTAGCTGAGTCTGCAAACGCTGCATCACGTAATTCTTTTTTACTAAAGACAATAAAATGGTTATGCAACATACGAATGCTGGGCACGCCGGGAGACGTTAATGGCCAGGTGGCATCCAGGCTAGCTTCACCGGCAAGCAGTAACGCTTCTTCTGGATCTGGGTATTGCTCAACCATAAAATCAATAATGATCTGATTCATACGGTTCCAGGATTTTTTTGTTGCCTCTGGAACCTGTGTACGACGGACAGGCCTGCCTAGTGGATCAAGTATTGATTTAGACGTGTTATAGATTATTGAGGTATCAAATTCGTTACTATGACCTAATGCTTTTCGGTATAACAGTAAATCTTCCGGGTTTCTTAACAGGCCGTTGTTATTTGACAGATCATTTAAATTTTCAGTACTGTTAAAAAATTCATTCGCTGCCATACCTTCAGGTACATCCAGTGGAATAGGACGAAATGGGGTTACAATTTCTCGTGGGCCAGACTGCACAGGCTTCTCCAGTGTTTCAATATTACTGGCTATTATACAGCTTCATTTTTATTTGGTGCAGTGCCACCTGCAAAACAACTAAACCTGAGTGTAACGCTATTACACAATGATTAAGAGGCTTCACTGCACATATATAACTAATGCCCACTTATCACCCGTAAGCGGACAAACTTTTGCCTGCAATAAGCGGTCAAATTTTAGCTTGCTGTGAACTGCTATCGCCGCTGGAACCACGCCTGACTTCCAGTACGTTACCAAGCTGAGAGATTTTATCCATGATACGTGCCAGTTGTTGTAAATCTCGAATTTCAATCGTCACTGCCATTTGTGCAGATTGTTCTTTTTTATTCGATATGGTGTTAACCTCAATGACATTTATTTTATCATCCGACAGGGTTCTTGTTATATCACTTAACAGACCATGACGATCATTAGCCTGAATAAGAATGTTTACCGGATAATTTCGTGCATCCGTATCACCCCATTCAACCTCAATCAAACGCGCCCGGTCTTTTTCTTTCAGATGAAGGATATTTTTGCAGTCTATACGGTGAACACTTACCCCCCTGTCCTTGGTGATAAAACCAACAATGTCATCATGCGGCACAGGCATGCAACAGTTGGCAATGCTGGTTAATAAATTACCTACGCCTAAAACATTGATACTACTATCTGACTTTTTCGATGCTTTATTTTGTGTCGCTACACGTAGTGGAATATGGTCTTTCCTTGTCTGGTTTTCTTCAAACTCATACATCATGGATGACATTTGCGCGACACTAATATCACCCCGCCCCAGGTGTATATAAAAACTATCTGCGGAATCCTGTTTAAAGTGTTCTAGCACTTTTTTAATATCCGGCTTTATTCCATGGCGTTTAAATTCACGTTCACATAAGGCTTTGCCTTCAAGATAGTTTTTTTCTTTATCCTGTTTTCTAAACCAGCTTCGAATTCTATTTCTCGCGCGAGAGGTTCTTATGTAACCCAGGTGAGAAATCATCCAGTCTCGTCTTGGCAATGCTTCTTTTGCGGTTAATATTTCTACCCGCTCACCATTTTTTAATTTGTAGGTTAACTGAACAATGCGGCCATTAACCTTGGCACCGCGACAACGGTGACCAATTTCTGTATGTACCGCGTAGGCAAAATCCAGCGGTGTACCACCTTCGGGCAAGTCGATAACCCGCCCTTCCGGTGTTAACACATAAACTCGGTCATGAAACATTTCCGAACGGAAACTTTCCATGAGCTCTTCATCATTAGCCTGTGTGGTATCGAGCAATCTCCTTAATGACTCGATACCCGATTGCATATTGCTTTTATTACTGCCGGTTTCTTTGTAACGCCAATGTGCCGCCACACCATGTTCAGCAAATTCATGCATTTGCTGTGTTCGGATTTGGATTTCAAGCGGTTTGCCATGTGGACCATAAACAGCGGTATGCAATGACTGATAGCCATTTTCTTTCGGGTTGGCAATGTAGTCATCAAATTCTTTATTGATATGCCGCCATTGCGCATGCAACAGACCCAGCATGACGTAACATTCTGCAATGTTATCAACCACAACGCGCACAGCACGAACATCAAACAGTTCGTCAAAACCACGGCGTTTTTCTGTCATTTTTTTCCAGATGCTATAGATGTGTTTTGGACGGCCGTAAATTTCCGCAGAAATGTCTTCCCTGCTGGCAATCTGTTTTATTTTTTCAACGGTATCAGTAATAAACTGTTCCCGTTCTTCGCGCTTTTCGTGCAGATGTTTTGCAATTTGTTTGTAAGTATCCGGTTCAAGGTAACGAAACGCTAAATCTTCCAGCTCCCATTTTAATTGACCGATACCAAGACGATTGGCGATAGGGGCGAATATTTCCAGGCTTTCTCTTGCAACCGCCTGCTGCTCAATAACGTCCGCCAGTTTTAACTGCCTTAAGCGCTGTACGCGAAATGCCAGCTTTATTAATACTGCACGGACATCATCTACCATTGATAGCAGCATGCGACGTAAGAGTTCAACCTGTTCAGGCGCAGCATCATCCTGTTCACCGCGAAACTCGTGCAGCTGAATGACACTCTTCACCAGCCGTATGATGTTTTCTCCGTATGTTTTTTGCAGACTCGCAGGATCAACCGTTTTGATTAGTTTTTTGCTGCTTAACAGGGCGGCAGTGAGCGTGGCTTCATCACAACCCAGCTCACTTAGCTGCAGGGCAACATCTAAAGAGTTGGGTAAGGAACCTTCTGTAGACAGATCCCAAACCTGTTCACAGGCTCGACGCAATAAGCTATTTTCTTCTATATCAAATCCGACCAGCTGATGCAAATACTGATCGATGGTGAAGTCTTTTGTTATTTGATTGAAATAATGCGTTTTTTGCATAACTTTATATAGTCTATCCGTAACGTAGATTGCACTGTCATTGATTAAAGCCAGCCAGATAGTGTTTTAATAATGACACTAAAGTTTAGATTAAAATGGTGACGAGAGAGGGAAAAACAAGTTTTTACCGTTGTCCTGTTTCCGCGTGTCCACGGAACTGGAGAATGAAGCCCATCTTATTGGATACAGTGGACGTGATACGTCAAAAGAAATGGAGACCGATTAGAAATGTGCGCTATAACCATGTTTCCTGCTGCGACAGGGTCTGGCAGTCAGGATTTTTTGCAGGCTGGACACTTTCCATACAATGTCAGGCTGTGACCGGTAACTTCGTAACCTTTTGCCACAGCGACTTCTTTCTGTCGAAGCTCTATCGTCTCGTCGTAAAACTCTTCTACTTTACCGCAGGAGACACAAACGATATGGTCGTGATGCCCCTTTATCTTTAATTCAAAAACGGACTGATTACTGACTTGATTATCACCTTCAAAGCGATGACGATCAACAAGGCCTTTATTTTCAAACTGCGTTAACACACGATAAACAGTCGCCAGGCCTATATCTTCACCCTTCTCACGCAATGCACTGTGTATATCATCCGCACTATGATGACGCACATCGGAGGCCTCCATAAATTCCAGAATTTTCATCCTGGGAAGGGTTATTTTTAAACCTGCTTTTTTTAAATCACTCGATTCCATAAAACTTTCTACTGATTCTCTCAGGGATATGCGGTAATATTTCCGCCTTTTGCAGATAATGCTATTTAACCACGTTTGTGATACTGAGAACCACTCTCATTTGAGATATATGAAATTAATTTTAAACACATCCCCTGTTTATTCTGTACTATGCGCCAGCCTGTTGCTCACGGCCTGCGCCTCATGGCTGCCCGAGCCACATAAGCTGGATTTACAACAGGGAAATACCATCAAGCTGGAGCAGCTGGAAGGCATCGAAATCGGCATGACAAAGTCTGAAGTACGCAAAATCATGGGCTCTCCAATGCTGTCAGATCCATTTCACAATCAGCGCTGGGATTATCTTTACCGCTTTATCCCAAATAAAGGATTTGAAAGAAAGTCTTTATTAACGCTGTATTTTGAAGATGGTGTGTTGGTGAGGATTGATGACTCTGAATACGTTGAGCCGTAGGCTCAACGTATTAATGAATAATGAATAATGAAGAGTGAATAATTAAAAGCAAAACCGGTAGAAAGCTGGTGCATAGCTTTGCTGTTAGTTTTTAATTATTCACTATTCATTATTCATTGCTTTACCGCCCTTCTTCATCACTTTCCCCTCAGCAGCGCGTTTTCGCCTGACTTCTTTGGGATCGGCAATTAATGGCCGATAAATTTCAACGCGGTCACCATCGGATAACACGGTGGTCATGGCTGCTGCTTTACCGAATAGACCGACTGCGGCCCCTTCAAGTTCAAGGTCGGGGAAATCCATCATAATGCCAGACTGAACAATCGCAGCGCCGATGGTGGTACCGGCATCTACATTGACTGCGCGGATAAGCTGCTTTTCCGGGGTAGCATATGCCACTTCTATGTTAATGCTGTCTACAGCCATGCTTTCTATAGTCATGTTAGCGTTCTGCCAGGATTATATTGCTGGAATATTTAACCGCGTTCGCCGTAAACTTCAACTGCACGTTTACAAAATGAGTCCACCAGTGAATTTGCTATCTGGGTAAATATCGGTTTAGCCGCAATCGACATCAAGGCGTTATCAAATTCAAATTCAAGTTCAAGATTTACCCTGCAGGCATTTTCTGTTTTAAGCGCATCAAACTGCCAGAAACCGCTTAACTTTTTAAAAGGGCCGTTTACTAGCACCAACTCTATGCGCTTATTCTTCTGCAACTTATTATGCGTGGTAAAGGTTTTATTTAACACGCCTTTAGCAATTTCAACGCTGGCAAGCATTTCTGCCTCGCTTTCACTTTTAACGCTCGATGAACGGCACCAGGGCAAAAATGAAGCATAGTCTGCAACATTGTTGACCAGTTGATACATTTCTGCTGGTGAATAATGCACCAGTGCGTGACGTTTAATATGTGACATAAACCTTAAAAATATAAACTAAATGAGGACTATTCTAAATAGCACCAACAGCTTTTAGAAAAACAACAATAACCGCTAATGGCGTAATAAAACGAACTAAAAAACGCCAGATATTATATAACACCGGATAGGTCGCCAGTTCATCTTTTGTTGATTCTTCACGCATCACCCAGGCAGCAAATAATGCAATAAACAGACCACCTAACGGTAACATAATATTTGCTGTCAAATAATCCAGGGTGTCAAAAAATGTTTGTTTCTCGAACAAATAGGGAATCGTTAAGGTTTTATCTTTCCATATATTGAAAGAAAACACCGTACCCAAACCGACAAACCAGGTCAACACGCCAATCAATACCGCGGCGTAAATACGAGTCAGGCCCTTGTTTTCAACCAGGTAAGCGACAGCAGGCTCAATCAGTGAAATGGCCGATGTCCAGGCTGCAAACACCAGCAAGGTGAAGAAAAGCACGCCAACCAGGGTTCCTCCCTGCATATGACCAAAAGCAATCGGCAAGGTCTGGAAGATCAGCCCGGGACCAGCGCCAGGCTCCAGTCCATTGGCAAAAACGATAGGAAAAATTGCCATGCCAGCAAGCAGGGCAACCACCGTATCCGCTAAGGCAATAAGAATAGAGGCCTGTACAATGGAATGTTCATTCGATAAATAGGAGCCATAAACCATAATTGCGCCCATACCCAGACTTAAGGTAAAGAAAGCATGCCCCATGGCTATAAGAATACCTTTGCCATCAATCTCACCGGGGGTGAATAAAAACCTCAGGCCCTCCATAAAGTACCCCGTTGTCATGGCGTAAATCACAAGAATTATCAGCAGGACAAATAACATTGGCATCAATAAGGTAACCGCTCTTTCAATACCGTTCTTTACGCCACGCGCAACCACCATCATGGTCATTACCATAAAGAGGGTATGCCAGGCGAGCAGGCGCTCCGGATCACTCACCAGTTCAGTAAAGATACTGTTGACTCCGTCTGCAGTAACGCCCAGGAACAACCCACCAGCGGTTCGAAAGATGTATGACATCGCCCAGCCGGCAATGACACTGTAGTAAGAAAGAATTAAAAAGCCCGCAAATACGCCCATCCAGCCTAACCAGACCCAGCTGGGGTTTCGGTGTTCGTCTTTGGCTAAAGCAATCATGGTATTGATCGGACTTTGTTTGCCGCGCCTGCCAAGCATGATTTCCGCTATCATAATAGGCACACCTATTAGCGCTATACACAGTAAATAAACTAATACAAAAGTACCGCCGCCATTCTCGCCTGCAATATAGGGAAACTTCCAGATATTACCCAGGCCAACTGCAGAACCGGTAGCAGCAAGAATAAAAACAGTGCGACTGGTCCATTGACCATGAATTGACTTACGTTGTTCAGCCATAATTATTAAGAAACTTCTGTGTAGGATTTTTTTGTTTCATTTTCAACAATTTATAGCACCGACTCAAGCTATTTTTATAAATATCGTGAAATAGATGTACCGATTCAAATCCTGCCTGACAATTTTAACAAAAAATCCCAATCTAAATGACAGTATACAAACGACCCATTTCTGACTGCCAGAAATTTTAAAAGCATTTAGTCCACAGATGAACGCAAATACACGCAAATAAAAAGCAACTTCTTTTGTAGTAACAGTAGGGTGGGCACGCTTTTTTGCCCACGTATTGACGTGCCATTCCGCGTGGGCAAAAAAGCGTGCCCACCCTACGAAACATTTTTCATTTTAAAAAGTTTTTATTTGCGTTCATTTGCGTTCAT
>Ga0164313_10003079_pt1 | contig 14874 bp, 11 predicted proteins | sample GuaBasSedimGuay4_FD_113735 | JGI IMG/M metagenome (GOLD analysis project Ga0164313, IMG submission 113735) | Subseafloor sediment microbial communities from Guaymas Basin, Gulf of California, Mexico - Guay4, Core 4569-4, 0-3 cm | ecosystem: Environmental > Aquatic > Marine > Hydrothermal vents... | reverse complement strand
CCGATAATGCCTGCCGCAAGGACGATATAGGGAAACGGGACATCAAAGGCAAAAATGGCAAGAAAAGCAAGCGCAGCCATGGCACGCAACACATTATTTTTCAGGGCCCGCGAACCAATACGGTAGGCGGCAAACACAACAATAGCGGTTACGGCAGGCTTGATGCCATACAAAATCCCCTCGATGACCGGCAGATCACCCCAGGCCAGATAAATCCATGTAAGGGCACTAAGAATAAACAGGGAAGGCATAACAAACAGCACGCCAGCGGCAATCCCTCCCCATACACCATGCATCAGCCAGCCGATATACGTTGCCAGCTGCTGCGCCTCCGGTCCCGGCAATACCATGGTGTAATTCAGTGCGTGCAGAAATCGATGCTCGGAAATCCATCTGCGTTTTTCTACCAGTTCCTGATGCATCATGCTGATTTGGCCAGCGGGGCCGCCAAAGCTGATAAAACCCAGTTTTAACCAGTAGCGAAATCCTTCCCGAAAAGACACCGCCTCCGGTTGTTCGGTTACTGCTTGTGTATTGGCTGTCAATTTATTTTTCCTATACTTATTACTCTTGAGTCTTTACCAAATCGATTGGACGTTGCCTGTAATCAAGGCGCGACATTGCTCTCGCCAAGACGCAAAGAGCTGCTTGTATATTGTGTGAATAAACGATGGCCTGGCAGGCAAATATTATTCTTCCTTTGCGTCTCTGCGAGAGACACAATGATCCTGGTATACTTGCCGGTGTTGCTCAAGAATCAGGTGCTGGTGCCGCCTACCGTCAGCTTGTCAATCAGCATCGTCGGCTGTCCCACGCCGACGGGGACACTCTGCCCTTCCTTGCCACAGGTACCGACACCCGGGTCCATTTGCAGGTCATTGCCAAGCATGGATACGTGCTTCAACACCTCCGGGCCGTTACCAATCAGGGTGGCACCCTTGACCGGACGCGTGACCTTGCCGTTTTCAATCAGGTAGGCCTCGCTGGCAGAGAAAACGAACTTGCCGGAGGTGATATCCACCTGGCCGCCGCCAAAGTTGACCGCATAGAGTCCCTTGTCGACGGACTGGATTATTTCCTGCGGGTCGTGTTCACCGGCCAGCATGTAGGTATTGGTCATGCGCGGCATCGGCATATGTGCGTAGGACTCGCGGCGGCCGTTACCGGTGGAACTCACCCCCATCAGACCGGCGTTCATACGATCCTGCATGTAGCCCTTGAGAATACCGTTCTCGATGAGCACCGTGTTCTGGGCAGGAATACCTTCATCATCGACATTCAGCGAACCACGACGGCCGCTGATGGTGCCATCATCCACCACCGTACACAGTGGCGATGCCACCTGCTGTCCGACCAGACCGGCAAAGGCAGAGGTGCCCTTGCGGTTAAAGTCGCCTTCCAGGCCATGACCGATGGCCTCGTGCAGCAGGATACCCGGCCAGCCAGGGCCCAGTACCACCGGCATGCTGCCGGCAGGGGCCGCCACCGCTTCGAGATTGACCAGTGCCTGGCGCACCGCTTCCCGTGCATAGCCCCTGGCACGGTCTTCATCAAAAAAGAAGCCGTAATCCGAGCGCCCGCCCCCACCGGAACTGGCCTGTTCCCGGCGACCACCCTGTTCGGCAATCACGGTAACGTTGCAACGCACCAGGGGCCGCACGTCCGCGGCCAGCGTGCCATCACTGACGGCCACCATCATCACTTCATGCGCAGCGGCAATACTGACAATGACCTCCTTGACGCGCGGATCCTGCGCACGCGCCTCGGCATCGAGCTGCTTCAATAACGTTACCTTCTCATCGGCCGTCATGCGCTCCAGCGGATCAAGTGCCGGATACAGCAGATTGTCACCACTGGCATGCCATGCCTGCAGCTTGCCTTCATTGCCATGTTTGGCAATGGCGCGCGCCGCGCTTGAGGCCTGCAGCAGTGCCGGCATCATGATTTCATCGGAATAGGCAAAACCGGTCTTGTCCCCGCTGACAGCACGTACCCCGGCACCCTGCTCAATGCTGTGCACACCTTCCTTGACGATACCGTCTTCCAGCACCCAGGATTCGAACCGGGTCGACTGGAAATACAGGTCACCACTGTCAACCGCATGCCCCAGTAACTGGCCGAAAACCTTGTCCAGGTCACCTTCATCTATACCGGCAGGCGCCAGCAGGCGCTGCCGTGCAATATCCAGATTCGAGTGACTCATGATGATTTATTCAGACACTGCAGGCGGCGGTGTTCAATACTGGGAAAGTTGCGACGCGCACTGTTAAGCCGACCGAGTTCAATATCTGCGCAGACCACACCCGGTCCCCGGGCAAGACTGTTCAACACGGTTCCCCAGGGGTCAACAATCATGCTGTGACCATGCGTTTCACGCCCGTTCAGATGGTAGCCGCCCTGGTCAGGAGCAATAACGTAGCAGAGGTTCTCGATTGCCCGCGCGCGTACCAGTACCTCCCAGTGGGCGCGCCCGGTTATCGCCGTGAAGGCCGAGGGCAGTACCACAATTTCCATACCGGCTTCCAGCTGCTGTCTGAACAGCTCCGGAAAACGCAGGTCATAACAGACAGACAGCCCCATACGCCCGAACGGTGAATCGATAACGACCACCTCGTCACCCGGTTCAATGGTCTCTGATTCGGTATATTGTTCGGCATTGTCGCCCAGTTCAACGTCAAACAGGTGAATCTTGTCATAACGCGCAACCTGTTTGCCCTTGTCATCAAAGACCAGGCTGCTGGCACGGACCTTGTTATCATCTTCTGCCACCAGCGGTATCGTCCCCCCGACCAGCCAGATACCGTGGCGTATCGCCTGTTCCGCAAGAAACGTCTGGATAGCACCATTGCCCGGCTGCTCGCGTTCCTTGACCTTGTCATGCTCGGTCTTGCCCATGAGCGCAAAGTTCTCGGGTAACACGACCAGTCGCGCCTGCTGGCTGACGGCCTCTTCGATCAAACGTTCGGCTTCCAGCAGATTGGCCCCGATGTTCGGTCCTGAAGCCATTTGAACACACGCAACAACACTCATAATCTTATGCCACACCCTGTAAAATAGACAGAATCCAAAGAATAACACAGTTTCCCGGCACGACATTTAACCCCGTCATTCTTCCCAATGAAAACCGTCAGTGGTCTCGGCGGATGTTTCTTCAACTGTGGACCCTAGTTTTTCAATCACCGGATCAGCCCATGGACCGGTGACCGAATATTGCTTTCGCCCGATCCTGCCCAGGGGGCCGAGCCTGCCCTCCAGCAGGGTCTCGGCAACAATCACCACCGCACCAACGGCCGGACCTGCCGCCAACGTGCCCGCCAGTGACAGGCCGGTCTTCAAATACGGGGTGACCGTAACCAGTTCATCATAGTCCTGTTCAGCCAACCCGATGCGTCCCGAAATCTCGATCCGGGCAGCCGGTCCATCCACGTACAGGTCATTGGTGTAGGCATTGCCGCCATCCAGGGTAAAGCTGCCTTGTATCTTGTCAAAGCTGAACCCCGTTTCATACAGGTCACTGAAATCAAGTAACAAACGCCGCGGTAACTTGCTCAGGCTTAGCAGGCCCAGCACGCGTCCGGCCGCACCGGGTTCGACATCCAGCAACTGGCCATCCTTGATTTTAACCTGGAGCTTGCCCTCGATTGTTGCCGGTGAAAAATCCCATAATGCCCCCGGCCAGGTCACGCGCAGGGTACCGGTCAGTTCACCATCTTCGATGCTGTCCTGGTAACCGAACGCTTTCATCAGCCGGTCCATCTTGCCCTTATTGACATTCAGATCAACACTGGAGCGTTGCTGCCCACCCTCAACTCGCCAGCTGCCACTCGCCTGCATGTCCAGCATATTTGATGACAGCAGCAACCGCTCCACCAGGTACTGATTGTCAGGCTGTCTCGACATTTTCAATTCCAGACGTCCCAACTTTGCCTGGCCATACACCAGCCGCTTTGCAGTCACTTCGAAATCCGGAAAATCCGCCGGCGTTGCCTTGCCGGCCGGCCCGGACCGGGGCTGGTCGCTGCTGCGCAATACCAGTCGATCCATATTCATGATGACCTTGTCCAGCCCGGCACGGGTATTCAGCAGCTGAATATCACCGCTAACGGCGGGCCCATCGGCCCGGATATGCCAGACCTGGCCGGCGGATTCCATGTCCACTGATACCTTGTCCATTAGCAAGCCCTGGACTTCGAGCTCATCCACATACAGTCCGAGTTTAACGGGCAAGTCTGCACTGCCATCGCTACCGGTAGCGCTACCCAGATGCGGCTGCCAGTCGGTCACGTGGAGTTGTTTAAGAGTACCGTTAATCTGCAACACCTCATCCCCGGGCAACTCGGGCGTAGCACCGCCAACCGCCACAGCGCCTTTCTGCAACCGGAAACCCTGTTCTCCGGCCCTGATATTCAGCAGACCTTCAAGCACCTTGCCGTAAACAATGTGCAGTGTCTTTACCGGCTTGACGGCGTTGCCCACATTGATTGACAGCTTGCGCGTGGCATCCCGGTCTTTGCCAAAGGGGGCCGGCAGGTCAATCGCCGTTCCGACCAGGTTCGACGTCACCGTCACATCAACATTTGCCTGTTTGCCGCGTGCGGGCATCCCGTGGACGGCCACCAGTACCCGCCAGTTACTGCTGCCCGAAATTGCAGCACCCAGTGCATTGTCCTTGCCAACATACCTGTCCAGCACCTCGAACGATCCGCTCAGCCGGACAAGCGTCGCGCCAGCATCCGTCCACACCCGGGCGACGGCAGGCTGGCCGAACAGTTTCCCACGCAACTGTTTCCCCCTGATGCCCTTTGCATCAAATTCCAGGCGCCCGCTGATCTGCTCCAGCGCAAACTCGGTGTTGTTGACCTGCAGCATATTGTCTTTGAGATGCACAGCACCTGCGACCTTAAGTGCCCCCTGCTGCTTTACCAGCGGCAGCGTGATATCCAGATCCAGCGACGCCTCCCCGCTGGTGGTCACGCTGTCGACAAAGCCGCCATAGGTCTTTCCCAGCATACCGCTGCCCAGTTCTGTCAGCATGACCGGCAAGGCGCCATGCACCTGGCCCTTAATGGTCAGCACCGGTCGAGCCAGGTCCTGTATTTGCACATGGATATTTTCCAGCGAGGCCGTACGTATCGATCCCTTGCTGCCCAGGATATCCATCGTACGCCCGGTAAAATCAACCTGGGCATCCACCCCCGTCAACGGTGTCCAGCCAGGATGAAAATCCAGCACGGCATTGCTTACCGGCAGACGCACTTCGAGTGTTCCTTCGCCGTTATCAAACGGTAGCTGGTCAAACCTGCCATTAATGACAACACGGCCATTGGTCACCACACCGCTCTGCAGACTGCGGTCAAGCCAGGCCACGGCAGCGGGCGACATTATCTGTGTCGGCAGGTAAGCGTGCACACGGCCCATATCCAGGGTTTCCACGGCCAGATCCAGGTTGATAGCTGCCGCACCATCGGCAACCGGGATAGCAACACCGAATGTTGCACGCAGGGAAAGGTCCTTGTTGCCAAGGGTCAAGGCAGCACACTCCACCTCGATGTGCTGGCCCTGTAACAGCCAGTGAATATCTCCCTGCAAGCGGTCAAGCGGCACCTCATCACGCAACAGGTCCACATCGTGGATGACGGCATGACGGGAATCCAGCGTCACTGTGCCAGCTTCCAGACCACCGGTGATAGTCCCGTCCAGCCCGGTAACCATCGGAAATGCGCCGGCTTCAGCAATACTGAGCTCGCTAAATTGCGCAGAAAAATGGTTCAGCCGTGTCGCGCCACTTTCACTGGACAGGTTAAAGACCAGGTTCTCGACCAGCCCCCGGGGATGCAAACCTGCAAGCAGCAGCCGGTCTTCGGCGGCAAGTCCCGGCACAACCGGCAACAGGGCACTGAGCCCATCCAGTACGATGCGTGTCGAAACGCCCTGTATGTAACCGGCCTGCCCGTGGTAAAGACCGGCCAGCGACAGGTTATCCGTTTTCCAGGTACGCTCTCCCTGCCTGACAGCAAGCTGCTGCAATGCAAATTGCCAGCCGTCTGCGTCTTGCCGCCAGCCGAACTGACCACTCAGCTGGTCCGCATTAAACCGGTAGTCCCGGGTATTTTTCAAATGGCTGATTTGCAGCTCACGGGCATCCAGTTCACCACTGATGGCATGTACATCAAGGGCCGCAACATTGGCCCATAAGCGCATATCGGCAACCCCCTGCAACGCCATGTCAGCGGGCAGATAGCGGGTCGGCACCGCAGAGAACGCCACTGACTGACCCTTGGCATACAACTGCCCCTGCCATGACGATGGCTGGTCACTGTTGCCATGGAGTTCCGCCTCCACGTCAACGCGATAACCGGCAGCAGCCGGTAGCAGCGCGTGTCCGGTCAGCGTATGCGTGTTGCCATCATTATTGAGTGTCAGCGCAATCTCGGAAAAACGCTGCGGCGGAGCACCATAGAGTTCATCAACCCAGGTAAGGCTGGCAGCATGCAGTGACAGGCGCGCCATTCGCCCGAGGTCTTGCAGCGCGGAGTCATCACCATCATTACCCCTGAACGCTTCGAGATAGATCTGTCCTGTCCGGTCGCGAATCAATCGCAGCTCAGTCCCGACAACATCAATACCGGCCAGTTTTAATTCCTGTTTCTCGAGATACTGTCTGACATCAACCGTGATCCAGACCTCCCTGACATCAAGGCTGGCCTGTTCCCCTGCCGGGTCGGCGAGCACCACGTCCTTCAGCTTCAGCACCAGGTTCAACCCGCGCCAGCCAGCTTCCAGCCGGCCGATACTGACCTGTTTCTGCAGTACCTGGCTCGCGGCATTTTCTATTTCAATACGGTACTGGCTTAATGAGGGCACCCATAAACGTGCTGTCGTCAGTACCACGGCCGTAAGCAATAGCAGCGCCACGAACAATAACCAGAGGGTGTGGAAAAAACGTTTTAACATGACCTGCTAACTATCAAACTGCTCACCACCGCTGCCAGAACAATCAAGTGGCGTGCGAGATTTTATTAATAGCCACGGAACCCACGAGAGAACACGGAAAGACAAATACCTTAAAAGACATTTTTTCGTGTCCTTGCGTGGATTTCGTGGCAAATTTTCTATCCAGTCTGATCAGAGCGGCGGACCAGCTTACAATGGCACAACGTCATATTGTTCCTGGGTATACAGGGCTTCCACCTGAAACTTGATTGGTTTGCCGATAAAAACCTCCAGCTCGGCAAGACTCGTGGACTCCTCGTCAAGCAGCATGTCAACCACTTCCTGTGAGGCCAGCACCAGCAACTTTTGTGCATCAAACTGCCGCGACTCACGCAATATTTCGCGAAATATCTCGTAACAGGCAGTCTCCGGTGTCTTCAGCGACCCCCGGCCACTGCAGGTTGGACAGGCCTCGCACAACACATGTTCCAGGCTTTCGCGGGTGCGTTTCCGTGTCATCTCAACCAGGCCCAGTGATGACACCTCGGTGATATGTGTCCGCGCATGGTCCTTCTCGAGGCATTTTTCCAGTGCGCGCAACACCTGGCGCTTGTGCTCTTGCTGCGACATATCGATGAAATCGATAATGATGATGCCACCCAGGTTGCGCAATCGCAGCTGGCGCGCAATGGACTGTGCGGCCTCAAGATTGGTTTTAAAGATCGTTTCTTCCAGGTTGCGGTGCCCGACATAACCGCCGGTATTCACATCCGCCGTCGTCATCGCCTCGGTCTGGTCAATAATCAGATAGCCACCTGATTTCAATTGCACCTTGCGATCCAGTGCCTTCTGGATCTCGTCTTCCACACTGTAGATATCGAAGATCGGGCGCTCACCTGGGTAATACTCTACCCGCTCTTCCAGATCGGGCATAAAGCGGGTGCAGAACTCACGCGCACGCTGGTGGCTCTCCCGCGAATCAATGCGAACTTTCTCAATGCCGCTGTCCAGCATGTCCCGCATGACACGAATGGTGAGCGGCAAGTCATCATAGATTACCGTCCCGAATTTTGCGGTTGCCTCGGTTTCTTTCACCGATTGCCACAACTTGCTCAGGAATAGCATATCGGTACGCAACGCATCGGCATTCGCACCTTCAGCCGCCGTCCGCGCAATATAGCCACCGCCATCCTGCTCGGTCATGAACAGCTGGATGATATCCCGAAGACGTACCCGCTCTTCCTCGTCCTCGATTTTTTGCGAGATGCCGACATTGACCACATTGGGAACAAACACCAGATAGCGGGACGGAATGGTAATCTGTGTCGTCAGTCGTGCCCCCTTGGTTCCCAGCGGATCCTTGATAACCTGCACGGAGATTTCCTGCCCCTCACGCAGCAAGCGGCTGATGTCAGTAGTGCCGTTGCCCTCCGGGCCTGCTTCCGGATTGCGTGGACTGACATCCGAGGCATGCAGGAACGCCGCCCGCTCCAGTCCAATATCCACAAAGGCTGCCTGCATTCCCGGCAACACCCGGCAGACCTTGCCACGATAGACCTTCCCCACTATCCCGCGGCGTCTGGCGCGCTCGATAAATATTTCCTGCAACACCCCGTTTTCCACGACCGCAACCCGGGTTTCCCGGGGCGTTACATTTATCAGTATCTCTTCGCTCATATATCTCTGTCCACATAACAACCGTTTGCAACCATGAAGATCCTGTCAGCCAAATACGTCAACCGATTGTTATCCCCGTCATCAACTAATTAAAGCAGCGTTATCCCGAATTCCTGCAGCAATGCTGCAGTTTCATACACGGGTAATCCCATCACACCCGAGTAACTGCCTTCCAGCCGTGTAATGAACATGGCCGCCAGTCCCTGAATGGCATAGGCACCGGCCTTGTCCTGCGGTTCACCCGTTTCCCAGTATGCCTCACATTCACGTACAGTTAACACGCGAAATGTCACATGACTGGTACTCATGCAGATGGCCTCGCGGTCCCCTGCCAGCGCCACCGCAGTCATCACCCGGTGGGTCCCGCCCGAAAGTGCTTGCAGCATCCCGATGGCCGCCCCGCGATCAGCCGGTTTCCCCAGCACTGCTTCACCGGCAATGACAATGGTATCTGCACCCATCACTGGCAGCGTACTGGTTGCCGACTGTATGGCCCTGCCGGCCCGCGCCTTCTCCAGTGCCAGTCGCTGCACGCAAGCTTCCGGGGTTTCTCCGGCAAGTGGCGTCTCGTCGATAGCGACCTGTAGACACTCAAAATTGACGCCAATCTGGCGCAGCAGTTCCCTGCGGCGCGGTGACTGTGAGGCAAGCAGGATATCCACGTTGCGGCCAACCATATCATGAACGGTGGTAGGGATGACCGGTGGTAATGGTCCAGGCGCGGTACAATTGCTCGGCAAGGACAACGCGTACCAGGGAATGCGGATAGGTCAATGCGGACAACGACCATTTAAGATCCGCACGCGCCAGGCAGGCGGCTGACAAGCCGTCCGGCCCACCGACCAATAGCGCCACATCCCGCCCGGAACCCAGCCAGTCCTGCAAGCGCACGGCCAGTGCGGCAGTGGACCAGCTTTGGCCGAGCACATCGAGCGCAATGACAGTGCAGTCTTTTGGCAGTGACGCCAGCAGCTGTTGTCCCTCGTCCTCCGCCGCCTGTGCAGCACCAAGGGATTTGCGCCGTTTGCAAAGAGGAATCTCGACCAGTTGCAGCGTACATTCACGCGGCATGCGTTTTGCGTATTCCTGGTAGGCGTCAACGACCCAGGACGGCATACGGGTGCCGACGGCAATCAGGTGAATCCGCACCGGTCAGTCCTCTAACCAGGAGACTGTCCAGAAATAACACTCTCGCAAAGACGCAAAGATCGCAAAGTTAAAATAGATTGTTCCAGGATCATAGTATATTTTTCCTTGCTTCTTTGCTGCATTTATCAGGCACTGGCATTGTTGCGACCGCCGACCGACCACAATTTTTCCAGCGCATAGAAATCCCTGATTTCCGGCATCATGATATGCACCACAACATCAGCCAGATCCACCAGCACCCACTCGGCCGCATTTTCACCCTCAACACCCAGCGGCTGATAGCCATGCTGCTTTGCCTGCAGCGCGACATTATCGGCCAGCGCTTTCACATGCCGCGTTGAAGTACCGCTGACAATCACCATCCGGTCTGTAATTGAAGTCAATTCACGCACATCAATGACCCTGACATCCACGCCCTTCATGTCATCCAGCGCGGTCAGTACGATCTCCAGCAGACGGTCGCTGTCTGCCGTGGTGTTATCCTGGCTGTTACTCATTTCGTATTGTCCATTGCATACATGTCTTCGCTGCGAATAATATCCAGGACACGTTCCGGCAACAGGAAACCTGCATCCCCTCCCGAGCCCAGCAGTTTGCGAATCACAGTCGCGGATATCTCCAGCTGACTGACCTGGTGAAACAATAGCAGACCGGCTGCCTGTGAACCGAGCTTCCCGGCATCCTTTATCTGGTGCAAACGAATAAAGTCAGCCAGTTCACCCTGCTCCGGCAACTGTACCCCCGGGCGATTCATGACCACCATATGGCAGTAGTCTGTCAACTCATGCCAGCGATGCCAGCTCGTTAGCCCCAGAAAGGCATCCATACCCAGCAGCAGGCACAGGCTGGTACCCGCCATATCCGCACGCAGCGACTTCAGGGTATCCAGGGTATAGGAGGGTCCTTCCCGGTCAAACTCGCGACTATCAACCGAAAAAACCGGGTAGCTTGCTACCGCGGCATTCAGCATGGCGACGCGCTGCTGCTGTGAGGCCACCGGCTGCGGCCGGTGCGGTGGTACATGACAGGGAACCAGCCGGATCTCATCCAGACCAAGGAACTGTTGTATTTCCAGGGCAGGACGCAGGTGTCCGAAATGCACCGGATCGAAGCAACCTCCGAGTATACCAATCATGAACGTAACTCCAGGCAGGCAAGCATCAGCTACGAATGTGGCCGTCGCCGATGACAATATATTTAAGGGTTGTCAGACCCTCCAGACCGACCGGCCCGCGTACGTGCAACTTGTCCGTGCTGATGCCGATTTCGGCACCCAGACCATACTCGAAACCGTCAGCAAAACGGCTCGATGCATTTACCATGACCGAGCTTGAATCGACTTCACGCAGGAACCGCTGGGCCCGCGTGAGGGACTCCGTAATAATGACATCGGTATGACTGGAACCATAACGGTCAATGTGGTCCATGGCCGCATCCATATCATCGACAATGCGAATCGCCAGAATCGGCGCCAGATACTCTGCATCCCAGTCGGCTGCAGTCGCGGCATTAATATCATTCAGAATCTTGCGAGTTGCCTCACAACCACGCAGTTCGACACCGGCCTCACTGTACAGCGCTGCCAGCGGCGGCAATACCTGTGCGGCAATGTCCCTGGCAACCAGCAGGGTCTCCATGGTGTTGCAGGTGCCGTAACGCTGGGTCTTGGCATTCACGGCAACCCTGATGGCCTTGTCGATAGCCGCCAGGTCATCAATGTAGGTATGACAAACACCGTGCAGATGCTTGATCACGGGAATTTTTGACTCTGCACTAATGCGTTCAATCAGTCCCTTGCCACCACGTGGCACAATGACGTCGACACTGTCCTGCATGCGCACCAGTTCGCCCACGGCAGCGCGATCCGTGGTTTCAACAACCTGGATGGCATCGGCAGGGATGCCTGCCGCGGCCAGCCCCTGGTGTATGCATGCTGCAATCGCCTGGTTGGAATGGATGGCCTCCGACCCGCCACGCAGAATAGCGGCATTACCGGACTTCAGGCACAGACCGGCGGCATCGGCGGTGACATTCGGGCGGGACTCGTAAATTATGCCGATGACGCCCAGTGGCACGCGCATACGGCCGACCTGGATACCGGACGGCCGGTAATTCATCTCCGAGATACTGCCCGCCGGGTCCGGCAACAGGGCAATCTCGCGCAGACCCTCGGCCATTAGCGCAATCCGCGCATCGTTGAGTTCAAGCCGATCGAGCAGTGCCGCATCGAGTCCACGCTGCCGACCCGCCGCCATGTCCTTGTCGTTCTCGCTTTTTAATGCCGGCGCTGCATTCTCGATCGCCGTCGCTATCGCTCGCAGGGCAGCATCTTTCCTGCCCGAGTCGGCACGGGCTGTTTCCCTGGCGGCGGCACGCGCACGCTCACCGAGCGACTGCATGTATGTCGGAATATCGGTACCCAATGTTTCTGCTTTTGCACTCATCCAGTTAGTGTCCGTCCATAAATGCTGTAATCTTTCTCGCTACGGCGCAAAGCTTCCGCTCCTGCTCACGCCCCTTACCTACATCCCTGTAGGCAAAGCACGCCAGGAAAAAACATTATTCTGCTTTTTAACGAAAACTTACATCTTTGCGATCTTTGCGTCTCTGCGAGAGTAATTCTTTATGGATGAAAACAAGTTATGGCATTTGCTCACGTTTTCACAAAACCTGTTCCATCCGGGCCTGCTCGGGCAGGACATCTGCACCGGCCAGTTGCAGGGTCAATTGTAACAGTTCATCCCACACCCTGCCCGCTGCCTGCCCCTTGCTGACACGGTCAATCTGCGCACATTGCTGCAACAGGGCATGGCATTCACTCACCGCAAGCCGTGCCAGGGCCTTGCCCACCACCGTTTTGCGGGCGGTCCAGACACGGTATTGCGTCAATACCTGCGATACTGGCTGGCCACTTGCCACCACCGCCGCCATCGCCGCCAACTGGCGTATTTCACGTGCCAGCGCCCATATCACCACCTGCGGTGCCACCGCTTCCGCACACAGACCATGCAGGATGCGCACACTGCGCGAGCCATCACCGGACAGGGCGCTATCCACCAGGCCATACACATCATAGCGGGCATTATCTCCCACCAGCGATATGATGGCATCGGCATCCACCACCCCGCTATCCTGTAACAGCGTCAACTTGTCAATCTCCTGCATACAGGCCAGCAAGTTGCCTTCCACCCGGTCCGCCAGCAAGGTGACCGCTTCCGGCGTGGGGTCCAGCCCACGCTGGCGCATGCGCTGCTGCACCCAGGCATTGAATTCCCGTGCATTCAATGGCCAGACAAAAACAACGACACCGGCCTTGTCGAGCACCTGCACCCATTTGCTCTTGCGTGCGGCCGGGTCCAGCTTGCCAGCCGTGATCAGCAGTACGGTATCCTCGGGAAGCTGTTCAGCATAGGCACGCAATGTCCTGGCACCGTCAGTACCGGGCTTCCCGGTCGGCAGGCGCAGTTCAATCAGGCGGCGCTGGGAAAACAGTGACAGGTTGGCCGCTCCGGACAACAGGCTGTCCCAGTCAAATCCCGTCTGCACCGTCAGTACTTCGCGCTCGTCATAACCCTGCCCGCGCGCCGCTGCGCGGACGGCATCGGCCGCTTCCATGACACGCAGCGGTTCATCACCACTGATAAAGTAGACCGGTGCCAGCTGCCTGGCCAGGTGGGCATCGAGTTTATCCGGTGTTAGTTGCATACGGCTAGCGGGCCACTGCCACAATCCTTAGCATGGCCATGTTAACCAGGTTTTTCTGCAGCGTGCCGCGTACGGTCACCTTCTCCCGTTCGCTGCCGAGTACATCAGCGCTGCGGTACAAATATGCCCGGCGCATGGTAACTGTTTGCTGTTCCACCACGGGCAGGTTCTCCGCCGTCGCAACGGAAAACTCGATCACCTGCCAGAGTTGATATTCCAGCACCTTGCCCGATGTATTCACCGATAACACGTCCCGACCCCTGTCATTCTCATGGATACGCAGCACCGCCGTCGCTGCCGCACGATCTTCCGTTACCTGCGCGCCACGCGTTCTCAGGGCGTCTGCAAAATCATCCACCAGTGAACTGAAGGGCTGACTGTTTTGTATGTAGGTCACCGACATCACCGCCGGCAAGGCGTCACTGCCACGCAGATGGAATCCGCAACCGGCAAGCGCAGTCACCATAAAAACGGCAAGCAGGCAGAAAACCACATGGCGAGCATTGCCTGTGGTGTGGGATATTATTCTGTTGATCATAAAGACATAAACGCTGACTGAACAGCATCAATCCAGAAAGAATAATTCTCGCCAAGACGCAAAGATCGCAAAGTAAAACCGTTTTGTTCTAAAAACATATTATAATTTTTCCTTTGCGATCTTTGCGAGAGAAATTGTGGTGTTTAATTAGACAACCACGTTCACGAGTTTGCCGGGCACAATGATAATTTTACGCACCGGCTTGTCAGCAATGTGTTTAAGGACATTTTCCTCGCCACTGGCAGCCGCTTCAATGTCCGCCTGCCCCGCATCGACAGCGACACTGATCCGCCCACGCACCTTGCCATTTACCTGCACTACCAGTTCGATGGAATCCTGCACCAGCGCTGTCTCGTCCACTGCCGGCCAACTGCATTCTATAACCGCCTGCTCGTGTCCCAGCGCATGCCACAGGGCGTGCGTGACATGCGGCACGATCGGCGACAGCATCAGCACCACGGTCTCCAGTGCCTCCTGCATGACGGCCCGTCCCTGCCCGGAACTGTCATCAAGACGGCCCATCTCGTTCATCAGTTCCATATTGGCGGCAATCGCCGTATTAAAGGTGTAACGACGTCCGACATCATCACTGACTTTGGCAAGGGTGGCATGCACACGCTGCCGCAATGCCTGCTGCCGGTCAGTCAGACCGTCCCGGTGCAGTTCCGGCACAGCACCACCGGCAACATGCCGGTGCGCCATTTTCCACAAACGCTTCAGAAAGCGGTACGCACCTTCAACACCTGAATCCGCCCACTCCAGCGACTGATCCGGCGGTGCTGCGAACATGGTAAACAGACGCACTGTATCTGCCCCGTAGCGGTCAATCAGTCCCTGCGGGTCCACCGTATTGCCCTTTGACTTGGACATCT
>Ga0164313_10003078_pt1 | contig 14874 bp, 14 predicted proteins | sample GuaBasSedimGuay4_FD_113735 | JGI IMG/M metagenome (GOLD analysis project Ga0164313, IMG submission 113735) | Subseafloor sediment microbial communities from Guaymas Basin, Gulf of California, Mexico - Guay4, Core 4569-4, 0-3 cm | ecosystem: Environmental > Aquatic > Marine > Hydrothermal vents... | reverse complement strand
TGTTCTTCCAATTAGCGCAGCGCCCGATCCCATTGGGATCTGGTATTCAGCTGGGGGATACTGACTTCCGGGGCCGGTTCGGACGGTGAGAGAACCGGACTGATCAATACCTGAAGAGGGGATCACTACAGGTGGCGAATCAATTTCATTGGACGCAGATTGAGATGGATCTCCCTTGAATTCACTGTTCAGCGAAAAAAGAGCCGCAGAAGTAAACACGACTGCATTCCCGTGAAAACTGCAGATCCTGCCCCCTTTTGGGCATACCATAATATAGTATCTTCCCCCAGGATTCTCAATTGTTACGGATTCATCCTGAGCTCTCCCAACATTATCTGAGATCCAGCTTTCTTCGGAATCATCCAAGTCTTCAAACAAATCCCTCTTTACGATGAGTTTTAAGTCTGAAAATGAGTCCGTGATGCCAATTTTCAGCTGGCTGCCTTCTGGAACCCAGAGACAATACATGCCACACCCGTATGCAAGATCTGTGTACCCGCACCCCACACCTTTGTTATAGCTTTTGTTCATCTCGATCCATTCGGCAGCAGGATCACATTCGCCGATCACAAATGGCTCGGGGGTGCTGGTTGTCTCAATGGTCTGCAGTTCAGGAGTAAACGTTGCCGAGGGCTGTGTTTCAGATTCACAAGAGCTGGCTGTGAAAGCCGCCATCAAGAACACAAACGTTAATAATATCTTCCCTTTCATCTTTCACCTTCCTGTAAGTCTTGGGGACGCATATCCATATAAGCGAGCATTCATATCAATTTAGACTTTCTTTCCAAATCTGCATTTACAAAAAGAAGCCGCAGGAATACACCCAGGATCAACCCCGCCGCGACCGCGCCCAGGCCATTCCGAAAATCATAGGAATAAGGATCGAGCCTGTAAAAGGTTCTGTTGAGGTAGAAAATTACCTGATACTGGATCAGCCAGGCAACTAGATTGACGATGACCCACATCCACCGGAAGCGGGATTTCGGCAGGAATTTTAACTGTGACAGCGAAATGAGCAATGCCCTTGAAAAGACAAATATATAGTTTGGAACATATAGAAGCTGATTTCTCTGCTGTGCTGTAATTAATTGCCCTGAAATCAGGCGCTCTTGCATATTTGCTAAAATGAAATCAGACAACCCCTCGGTAATTAATCCACCTAATGACCAGGCCAGACAGGTGATAAAGGGCCAGGCCAGATTGAATCGAATCCGCTTTCTGATGAAAGCCCACTGAAACAACCCCACCAAAAAGCCAATCATCGCATATTGCATGACTGGCATCCATAAGACCTCTCCCAAGGGAGAATTTTTTAAAGGTTCCAAGATTTGAAAGACATAAATATCCCAGATATAGAACGGGAAAATCAGAGAAACAGAAAATCCAAGTATCCAGAGTACATCTATGAGTGCTGGATGGTCTTCAATCGCGAACAGGTTCACTCTCTCCTGTAATGCGTTCTTGAGGATATCAAAACCCACCTTCAACCACAGAGTAATCGTATCTCTCCCTGTGGCAGTGTCGTTGATCTGGTCTCTGAAAGCCTGGACCAGGGGGTATTCGTATTCTGCCAGGAAATCCCTGGGAAAGAGTTTTAACAGGAACCGGAAAGCCCGCAGGTCTGCGCGCTTATTCCAGGAAAGGGGGATGTCGGTCATGGGTTTTCTGGCTCAGGCAACAGCAGACAGCCCCAACCCCCAGTCCCTGGCAAGTGTAACCAGCTTTGACAAGCGCTCCGTCTCAGAGACCATGACCTTCTGTCCGGCAGCGGACAGCCGGTAGTAGCGCCGCCGCTCGTCATCGTTCTCCGGGTCAGGCCGATCCCCGATCTCTTCGATCAGGGATCTTTCCAGCAAGCGCCTGATCGTTCGATAGAGGGTGGCTGGTCCCAGGAAGTAGGAGATATCCGGATGATCGTTGATGGTCTTCATGATGGCGTAGCCGTGCTGTTCCCCGGAAGCAAGAACAAGCAGAATATGGAACTCCGCATCCAGCAGAGGGGGAAATTTATCTGACTTTGACATAAATCACCTCTTGACTATATCCTTTGTGATTATATACATTATGTGTATACACTGTTTCCCACCTGATGTCAATATCCCAATCCAAAATTATCAGAGCTCCAGTTAGTACGTACAGTTCTCCATAGCTCTTTTGTAGCTGTTTCCTGAGTCTATTTATTCAACTTGTTTTAATTATGAAACAATGATAGTATAACCACATTGAATATATTTGCACAGCATATATATTCAATGGAATATCAAACCCAATTCATACTGGTTCAGCTCAGGCGGTTATCATGATCAAGAGATTGGTTCTTATTTCTGTCGCTCTATTGGTCGTATTCATTGTATCTGCTTATACTATGCAACCCAACCTTCCTGAATCTATCACAATAGACGGAATAACAAGAACTTCGACTCTTTTCTTGGCAGCAGATCATCACATATAATTTATTCACTATCTATAAACTCATCCAATTTTATCACTCGCGGGGTATGGATAAATAATATTGGAGTGCTTTATGAGACATATCATGAAAGAGAAAACCTTTTTCCTTGTCTTACTCATATCTATCTCCCTACTGGCGGCTTCCTGCGGAGCAGACACCCTGATTTCTGAGGAGACAGCACCTTACCCAGCGGCACCTGCTGATTCCGCGGCTTCTGTCCCCACCCAGTCTGGGCCGGCGGCTTGCGAGGAGATGATCTTCGCTTATTCCTTCCACTCCAGAAGCGGCGCAGGATCCAACATTATCGCCATCTGCCCGGACGGGTCGGATCCGCGCCAGGTGACGAGGGATGGCCAGAATATGTCCCCCTCCTGGTCTCCTGATCGATCCCAGATTGCCTATCTGTCGTATCGCTCAGGGTCACTGCAGTTGCACATCGTGGACAAGGACGGGAGTAATGACCGCCAGCTCACCTCAGGCTCAGATTTTAACGCCTGGCGAGCGATCTGGCTTCCTGACGGAAATCGAATCGCCCTTTCCGGTCACGACCAGCAATGGCAAACTGTCAATGTTCTCACGGGAGAGATCACCCCTCTGGACGAGTGGGAATTTCCAGGATATGGGGTGAGCCTATCACACGATGGCACCCGAGTCGCGTATACCGTACGCACAGATCCCTATGATGCTGACAGCCCGGCCGAGATCTACGTCCAGGATATTGACGGCTCCAACCCCTACCAGCTCACCGAAACCGGTTGGTTCATCCATAGTCCCACCTGGTCGCCGGACGACAGCCAGATTGCCTTCCTGTCCAGCAGCGAATACGGCCCGGGTCAAAACGCCATCTACACCATCAACCTGGATGGGAGGGACCTCCATGAACCCATTTTGACGAACCTTCATCCCTATAGAATCGCTTGGTCTCCCGATGGTAAATCGCTGGCGGTCATAGCTGGCGAGATGGTTCCGACTGGTGAGTTAAATACACCTGAATTGATGCTCAAAACGCTCTATGTATTGAATATCAAATTGGGTGAGAAAAGGGAGTTGTTCAAAGCGCTTGCTCCTGATGACATCACGAATCTTTCCTGGTAAGAAATTAAACCTTCAATATTGAGCACAAGGCTAAACTGACCACTTGATACTTATGCCTGGTTCTATCCTGAAAATTTCCTCCTCACCTTCGTCATTACATGCAATATTCAATAATTCAACTTGAAATAGAAAATAAATATGGTATTATATCCATTATGATTATACCTACGTGGTACATATTCTGTGGACAACATTCAACCAATACATACTGTTTACATGCTGGAGGAATACATGACTAAGAAGCTAATTCAAATCTTGATCGTTCTGTTATTTGGGATATCTCTGATTGCAGCCAGTCCGCTGCCAGGAATCGATGAAGATGATGATGGGGGATCTAGAGCATATTGTGTCACGACAGCGTACGATCCGGTAAAGTGGGGGAATGCTGTAAGAGGGTATGGATATATTTCTTGCACCACTTCAGTCTCATCACTCAGAATTGTTGTTCAACTAATAGATCGTACTTCAAACCCGGATCTCCAAAAAAAAGTTGATGTAACCTGCCCAGGACCCGTAACAACCTGTTCTGCTGCTGTTTATCTTACCCTCATCAGTGGTCATGAATATAAAAATCATGTATCTGGCTATTGGCCTTATTATTCATCCTATGATGAGTCCGATTGGATTCGTATTTATGATTAATCGCAAACGTTTTCGGTCAACATGTTGAGTTGCCATTAGGCCAATCATAGTTGGATCCGGGGTTGAAATATATCTTCAAAGAAAGACTCACAATAAAAAAGGAATTGACTCTTATCGTTTTATTTATGGTCTATGTCACCTCGCTGGATGCCTACTGTGTGGTGGTGCAGACCCGTATCAATAGTAGAATTGCGCTGGTATGCCTTGGTTGTTCCAACAATAAGATTAGACCATGTGCAATATCATTCCAAGGAGCAAGGATGAAACCGAGAACAATATTTGCATTGAGTTTATTAGTAGGGATGCTACTGATCACGGCCTGTAATGGATCAGCCAATTCAGGGCATACCGGCACGCCAGACCCTTTAACAATGACCATTACTGAAAGGATCATCTGGGATTTCGAAAATATAAGAAATGAGGTGCATGATTTGGCGGAAGCGGCGGCTGACACGCCGGCAGGAGAACCTGAAAATATGGAAGACCTAGAAGAACTAAACCAAATCGTCAATCAAATGGCTGCGCTGTCACGTGAAATTAAGGAATATTATGACGTGCCCCTCTTTGCTGTCAAGGCGCAATCAGCCCTCTACAATTTCGCCGATTCCACATACTCATGTTACAGTTACAAACATCAGGAATATATGCGTAAGCTAGTAGGGGATGAAACTATTACTGAAGTTGACTATTCTATATGCGATCAGGCGCAGGAATACGAGGAGTCTTTCGATTTGCTACTCCAAGAACTCAAAGATGATACTACTTAATACTTATCCCAATATCAGGCGCTTGTTTGTGTGCAGATCACAAGATATGCCCTTCTACACCGCTTCACAGGAGCATTTCTATATTCGAATGATTCAACGGTCATTCAATAGAAATCTGGTTCAATAAACACGTTGAATCACCATTATCCTTGCAAGGAAAAGAAGATGAATACAAGAACGTCATTCGTGTTGACTTTAACTACTGTTTTACTTCTGTTCACAGCCTGTACTGGATCCGTCAGTACTGGGCCCTCCAACTCACCAGACCCAACGGTACCCGCAGGTTCCGGAGCTTCTGGATCAACTGCTTCTGCCCCAACGCCTTCCTAACCCGAGCATTGCGAAGAGATGCTCTTCATTTATCGCAACAGGAGCTCCGCCAAGGGCGTAGCTAACATCTATGCCATCTGCCCGGGTGATTCGACGCCGCGTATGGTGACCTATGGCGATAATTACAATCGATGGCCCCGCTGGTCTCCTGACCGATCCCAAATTGCCTGCCTTTCTAAAAGCTCTGGATTGACCCAATTACACATCATGGATCGGGATGGAGGCAACGACCGCCAGCTGATCTCCGATTCTGATCTGGATGCTGAAGGTGTGTATTTGCTACCTGACGGAAGCCGAGAGTTTGTGGAACTGATCTGGCTGCCTGAGGGAGATCAAGTCGCGGTTGCGCTTCGAGGATATGAGGAGCTTATTTGGCAGACTGTCGATGTAGAAACCGGAGAGATCACCCCCCCGGAAGATTTGGTCTTACCGAGCTCCAAATCCGTCTGGTCAATGAGCATATCCCATGATGGCTCGCGAATCGCCTATACAATTCTCACAAATCCAGAAGAAACAGAGAGTCCGGTCGAGATCTTCATCCAGAACCTCGACGGCTCTGCCCCCTACCAGCTCACAAGCACTGGATGGAGAATCGGGAAACCTGTCTGGTCACCCGATGACAACCAGATCGCCTTCCTTTCCAGCAGCGAATACAGCTCTGATCAATATCCCAATAATCCGATCCAAAACGACATCTATATCATCAACCTGGATGGGAGGGACCTCCATGAACCCGTTTTGACGAACCTTCATCCCTATAGAATCGCTTGGTCTCCCGATGGTAAATCGCTGGCGGTCATAGCTGGCGAGATGGCACCGACTGGTGAGTTAAATACACCTGAATTGATGCTCAAAACGCTCTATGTATTGAATATCAAATTCGGTGAGAAAAGGGAGTTGTTCAAAGCGCTTGCTCCTGATGACATTATGGATCTCTCTTGGTAAGAAATTAAACCATCAATATAGAGCGCATGGCTAAACAGACCACTCGATGCTCTTGTCTTGTTCTATCTTGAAAATTCCATCCTCACCTTCGTCATTACATGCAATATTCAATAATTCAACTTGAAATAGAAAATAAATATGGTATTATGTCCATTATGAATATACCTACGTGGTACATATTCTGTGGACAACATTCAACCAATACATACTATTTACATGCTGGAGGAATACATGACTAAGAAGCTAATTCAAATCTTGATCGTTCTGTTATTTGGGATATCTCTGATTGCAGCCAATCCACTGTCAATTGTTGATGAAGGCAATGATGGAGGATCTAGAGCATATTGTGTCACGACGGCAAGCAATCCGGTCAAATGGGGTAATTATGTTAGGGGAACGGGTACTGTTACCTGCACCGGTACAACAGGGTGGATCAGAGTTGATGTCGATCTAGTAGATAGCACAGCCGACCCGGATCGAACTAGCTTCAATACTGGCACTTGTTATAATACAACATCCTGCACAGTCCATACCTATCTATACCTCGTAGGTTACAGTGGCCACTATTATCAAACCAAGGTATCTGGGTACTATCCTAACAATTCCTCCTATGACGAATCCCCTCTGATACGTGTCTATTATTAACTCCAATCAGTCCATATAAACACGTTGAATTGGCATTAGCATCTTCACATTTGGGTATTAAACTGATAACTTTCCTCGAAAAAGGATTGCCCAATTCGATGCTAATGCCTTTTCCCGCAACGTTGTTGTTCCATACTGCCATGATGGATACAAAAAACAAAGTGGCATGGACCACTAACAGGATGTAATTCTATCCAATATTATTCAAAGGAAAAAAATGAAATCAAGAATTGCTTACACTTTGAGTTTATCTCTCGTAATATTAATAATCACCGCATGTGCCGGTTCAGCCAGCACTGGACCTACCAATACCCCAGATCCATCGTTTATGAGTATTAATGAAAGGGCCATCTGGGATTTCGATAATTATAGAAACGAATTGAAAGGCCTGGTGAATTCGGCTGCTGACGCTCCAACAGAAAGCTCAGTAGACTATGAAAACCTAGCCCAAATCGTTTATCAAATCGGTGCACTTTCAGAACAAATCGATGAATACGAAGTTCCTCTCAGCTTTATCAAAGCCCAATCTGCCCTCTCTAATTTCGCTCATTCTGCTTACATGTGTTACAACCTAAAGTATCAAGAATATGTGAGGGAGAGTGTAGGTGACAATACTGCTAGTAAGGTCGACTATTCTATCTGTGACAAAATTACGGAATATGAGGAATCTTATGATCTATTCCTCCAAGAACTCAAAGCTAACAATTCTGAATAATCCTATTTGTTAGTAAGACCTATCTATATGCGATATAGAATTAGATCTTGTGTTTATCACAGGATTGATCAAGACAGTCCAGATGGGATCCCCAGCAATGCGGACAGGAGATCGATCGGCAGCTCACCCCAGTCGTCCCCAGACGCCTGGTAATCTCCACTCTGTTCTCCCCTTTCCCGCAGGGCTTTCCACAACCGTCTTCTTTCAGCGGGTTTGACGGTCAGGTCGGTCAGTTCCCTGGCTCCTCTGAAATACTCCCCCGTGGTATAGAGAAAGGTAAATCGCTTCCAATCCCCTGCCAGGATGGGCTGACCAAGATGGCACAGGCCCCCCAGCTGGATCTTGAAGTACTCCTCATCCGCCCGGGGATGATCCCCCTCCTCGCGGAGCAGCTCCCCCCGGGTGGCGAGCTCATGTCCCAATACAGGCGCGATGAACTCCACCCGCCATTTGTGATCCTGAAAGGATGCCGGCTGATAAAAAGCCAGGAAGTCCACATTTAATATACGTGGCGCACTGCGGAAAGGGATCCGGTACCATCCCAGAATGCGGGCCACCTGCAGGTCTTCAGGCGAAGGAATGATCGCCACCAGGATCAAATCATCCGGTGAGAGATATAGATTGTTCATGGGCTCCCCCTGTTTCTACTCATTATAGAATTCAGGAATCGGAAAAATCAATAGGATAAGGAATCTTTCCTTAAACACAAAGGATACGGTTTCCTACAAGGAAACCGTATCCTCATTTCTCATTGCAGGATTCTATCTTAGATCAATCCGACTTTACTATTGAACTCCGTGATCAATTCATCAATTTCAGGGATCTGCTTCTGGAAATTGGTCCAGTAATCCTTGTCATACCACTGTGATTGGATCTCCTCGTAGGTCTTACCCTGCTGCTCGATCCAGGTGAAGTATTTCAGGTTATGCACCCGGCGCTGATCTTCGTAGGTCAGCTCCTGGAGGTAGCTCGGGGTTAAACCCTCCAGGTATTGGGCGTGGGTCCGTCCGGCGTCCATCTCAGTGTACTCGCCGACCTCTTCGTGCATCTCTTTCAGGCGGCTTTCATACAATTCCATGGAATCCGTCCAGACTGTCAGGATGATATCGCTTTCATCTAATTCGTAGTACTTGGCCATCTTGATCGCCATGAGGGTGTTGGCAATGCTGGAGAAGCCCAGCAGATCCAATTTACCTACCAGATCTTCGGGAACACCTTTCTCTACCAGATATTTGCGGCCAGCCGGCTCGTTGAACAGCCGGGCCAGGTTGACAACAGCGTTGTCGTCGATGGCCATGATCATATCCGTGTTGCGCATGTTGTGGATCCAGGGCACGTGTTTGTCGCCAATACCCTCGATGCGGTGGGCACCGAACCCATTCTCCAGCAGGGTCGGGCACTGGAGCGCTTCACCCGCAACCACTTTAGAGGCCGGGAAAAGCTGCTTCATGTAGTCGCCGCAGCCCAGCGTACCGGCAGAACCGGTGGTCAGGGTCAGTCCGCGGTACTCATCATTCGGACCCATGACTTCCTGCAGGACCTCTTCCATGGCGTGGCCGGTGACATCGTAGTGGAACAGGTAGTTGCCAAACTCGTCAAACTGGTTGAAGACAAAGACATTGTCCCGGGTCTCGCGCAGCTCCCAGACTTTGTCGTAGATCTCTTTCACATTGCTCTCGGAGCCCGGGGTGGCAATCACTTCGCCAGCCACCTTTTCAAGCCATTCGAAACGCTCACGGCTCATGCCTTCCGGCAGGATGGCGATCGATTCGCAGGCCAGCAGGGAGGCGTCATAAGCGCCGCCGCGGCAGTAGTTGCCGGTGGAAGGCCAGACTGCCTGGTGGTACGTAGGATCAAATTGACCGGTTACCAGGGGAGGTACCAAACAACCAAAGGTCGCGCCGACTTTATGGGCACCGGTGGGGAACCATTTCCCGACCAGGGCGACAATGCGGGCGTCCACCCCTGTCAGGCTGGAAGGCAGCTCAATATAATTCACGCCGCCGTATCCCCCACCCTTGACAACCGGCTCGTTCTTCCAGCTGATCCGGAACAGGTTCCGGGAGGTGATATCCCACAGACCGATCTTCTTCAGCTCTTCCTTAACGCTGTCCGGGATCAGATCCGGGTTCTTCATTTGAGCAAAGGTGGGTACAATGATATTCCGCTCCCTTGCTCGCTGAACAGTTCTTTCTAATTGCTCTTCATGTATACTTAGATCGATCATTTTTCTTCCTTTAAACAATACTATTCAAGTTGTCTGACAACTTCCCTATCATACTACAAACTGCTAATTTTCGGGAGGGTTTTTCCTTAAAATATACAGCGGCCTATCCTTGGCTTCATCGTAAAGACGGCCAACATATTCCCCCACCATTCCCAGGGAAATCAACTGCACACCGCCCAGGAAAAGAACCACAATCACTGTCACGGCCTGCCCCGCCAGGAACTGGGAACCTGCTAAGCGGGCGATGATCACAACCAGCAGAACCAATAGACCCAATCCCGCGGCTGTAAATCCCAGATACGTGGCCAGCTGGAGCGGAAAATAGGAAAATCCGGTGATAGCGTCGCTGGCCAGCCTGAACATCTTCTTGAGCGGGTATTTGGTCTCTCCAGCAAATCGTTCTGCCCGTTCATACTCCACGCCGATTTGCCTGAAACCAACCCAGACCGACATGCCCCGTAAAAAGCGGTGTTTTTCCCGCATATCGCCCATCACATCCACTACTTTTCTATCCAGCAGCCGGAAGTCCCCGGTGTCCATCGGCAGATTGACATCCGTAATGCGCTGGATGGTGCGGTAAAAGGCTGCCGCAGTGAAAAGCTTGAACCAGGTCTCCCCTTCCCGCTTGGAGCGCTGGGCATAAACAACCTCGTAGCCCTCTTTCCACTTGGCGATCAGGTCCAGGATCACTTCAGGGGGATCCTGCAGATCAGCATCGATGATCACCACTGCCTCCCCCTGGCTGTGGTCCAACCCCGCAGTGACCGCGATCTGGTGTCCAAAGTTACGGGCAAAGATCACCGGCACGATCTTGTCATCCTTGGTTTTCAGATCCAGTATGGCTTGGGTAGATCCATCCGTGGAACCGTCATCGACCATCACGAATTCCCAGCGCTCACCAGTGCCCTCCATCACCTCAGATACGCGTTGATACAAGACCTGGATATTCTCAATCTCGTTATAGATGGGAGCGATAATGGTATAGGTTGGTTTGCTACTCATGATCTACCTACCTTTCCTGGATCGATCCAGGATCAGCTATCGAGGAGTTCCTTCACGCTTTCCAGGTTGGGCGGAATCACTGGTGCTTCTCCCGCCGCCTGTCTGGCCGCCTTGACATCCTTAAGCCCGCTGCCTGTGTTCAGCACCAGGATGGGATCCTGAACAGTGACCAGTCCATCATCCAGCGCCTTCTTCAGACCAGCATAGGCAGTCGCTCCTGCTGGTTCTGCGAAGATCCCCACTGCTCCCAGATCGGAGATAGCTGCCAGGATCTGCTCATCTTCAACCGCGACGTAGGCCCCGCCGGTCTGGGTGGCTGCCCGCAAAGCTCTCAATCCATCACTGGGCAGGTTCACGGAGATGCTGTCCGCCAGGGTGGTCGCAGAGACCGGCAGGATCTCTTCTTTCCCTGATACGAAAGCATTATAGATCGCTGCCGATCCGGTTGACTGGACCCCATAGATCCGCGGCATTTCTTTGATCTGCCCGATCTCATACAGGTCTTTGAAGCCTTTGTGAATCCCGGAAATAATATTGCCATCCCCTACGGAAACAAACACCGCCAGCGGCCGATCCAGATCAGCAGACAAGAGAACCTGCTCCCAGATCTCATAGGCCGCGGTCTTTTTGCCTTCCGCGGTGAAGGGGTTATAACCTGTATTGCGGTTGTACCAGCCGTACTCAGCGGTCGCTTCCAGGGAAAGCTGATAAGCGGCGTCATAATTGTCATCCACCAGGATCACCCGGGCACCATAGATCAGCAGCTGGGCAATCTTGGCTGGAGGAGCTGTTTTGGGAGCAAAGATCACTGATTCCTGTCCAACCGCAGCCGACATGCCTGCCAGCGCGGCACCCGCATTTCCAGTAGAGGCGGTAACAATCACCTCAGCCCCGATTTCCCTGGCACGTGCCACCAGGATCGCGCTAGCCCTATCCTTGAAAGACGCAGTCGGATTCCCGCTCTCATCCTTGACCCACAACTGCTTAACCCCTAACTTTGTTTTAAGCTGGGGAGGAGAAAACGTAGGTGTCCAACCAGCGGAGCGCAGTGTCGTGGCTTCACCGATCAAATTGGATACCGGCAGGAGAGAAAAATACCGCCACAGGGAAGGTTCTTTCTCCAGGATCAAATCCTCAGGTTTTTTCCCTTTCAACGCTTCGTAATCCAGGATCACATCCAGAATACCATTATCGTCCGGGCAGGTGTATGTCACCTCCTCCGGCTGGTAACTCTTTCCACAAACTGAACAACGATAACCAACAAAACTTCCCATGCTATTCTGCTCCTTCCTTAACTCCTGCCATTAACAAACCTATTTTTTCCGGGGTGGCGTCTTCCCGCTGGACCACTCCCATGATCTGGCCTTCGTAAATCACGGCAATCCTGTCCGCCAGAGCCAGGATCTCATCCAGATCTTCTGAGATCAACACCACAGCCGTGCCTGATTTTCTCTCTTCCAGCAGGCGCTCCCGCACATATTCAGTGGCTCCCACATCCAGCCCTCGTGTTGGCTGGGCAGCAATAATCACCCGCGGCTGCCGTGATAATTCCCTGGCAACAACCACTTTCTGGATGTTTCCGCCAGAAAGGCTTTTTGCCAGCGTATCCTGGGAAGGGGTTTTGATCTGGAAATTGCTGATCAGCTTTTCACTGTGCCTCTCGATCGCTTTTAGATTCAACATTCCACGCTTTGAGAAAGGTCTTTTATGATATTCACGGAGAATCAGGTTTTCTGCTATTGTGAAATCTTTGATCATCCCGTCTTTCATGCGTTCTTCCGGAATGTAGGCCAACAATTTATCTGTTCTGGCAATGGGAGGTAAATCAGAAATGTCCTCTCCATCCAGTTCTATCCTACCGCTGGTTGCATCGCGCAGCCCGGTGATCACTTCAGCCAGCTCTCGCTGCCCATTGCCGGAAACCCCGGCGATTCCCAGGATCTCTCCAGAGTAGGCTTCGAGATCTACATCACGCAGCCCTGGTGTTCCCAGGTCGCTTCTGCAGGAAATGCCCTTGATCTTTAATCTAGCTTCCCCCCTTTCCACTACCTCAATCTCGGGGCGGAATTCAACATCGCGGCCTACCATCCAGCGGGCAAGATCCCCCTTGGTTGCATCCGCAGTCAGGTAAGTGCCGACCTTTCTTCCATCCCGCAAGACGGAAACGCGATCGCTGATATCGATCACCTCGTGAAGCTTGTGAGAGATGAAGATCAAAGCGTGGCCGTCCTTAGCCATTTCACGGATGATCACAAAAAACTCATCCACTTCCTGGGGAGTCAGCACTGCAGTGGGCTCATCCAGGATCAACAGGGCTGCGCCCCGGTAAAGGGCTTTGATGATCTCCACCCGCTGCTGTTGACCGACGGAAAGCTGCCAGATGTAGGCGTTGGGATCAATTTCCAAGCCGTAGATATTACCGAGATCAATAATACGCTGTGAAACTTTGTGCAGATCTGTTAACGGCTCCCGGCTGGACTTTGACCCCAAGGCAACATTTTCCGCTACTGTTAAAGACTTTACCAGCATAAAGTGCTGGTGAATCATGCCGATCCCGTTATTGATGGCATCCGTGGGAGATTGGATAGATACTTCCTGGTCATTCAGAAGGATCCGTCCCTCATCAGGGTGGTACATGCCATAAAGGACCTTCATGAGGGTTGTTTTTCCAGCCCCGTTCTCTCCCAGCAAGGCATGCACCTCTCCAGAGGTCACGGAAAAATCGACCTGGTCATTCGCCAGCACACCCGGGAAACGTTTGCTGATGCCCAGCATTTCCAGGTGATCTATGCGGGTATGACCCGAAGGGAGAATATTGGTTTCTGCCATATGTGATCCTTTTTTCATTTGTTCTTTATGAACACCTCTGAAAACCAGATCGATTCTGGTTTTCAGGCCTGCCCATAAAACTACCCGGTTTCTTCCCTCCCCTGGATATTAAACCAGGGGAAGGGAGTACTTTCCGCTGCTACCCCGCAGGGAACAGCAGCGGATTAAGCAGCAGGCAATGTCACTTACTCACCAAGCTCAATGGTAATGGTGCCGTCAATGATGCCCTGAACCGTCGCCTCTGCCAGCGCTTGCACATCAGCGGGAAGTTCGAAATCAGGGTTGAAATCCATCACCTCGCCACCGTTGGCCAGGTCAATCACAAAGGACGTTCCGCCTAATGTACCGGCATCGATCAAGTCAAGAATCTCGCTAAGGACAACATCCCAGCGGTACACCTGGTTGGCAACTACATGGGCCGGAGCCAGTTCAGTCTGGGAAGCCTGGGTGCCGAACCACAGAGCGTCATTCTCCTCCGCAACACCAATCGCGCCGATAACCATCTGGGCAGTGCCGGTCAGTCCATCCGCACCGGCTGCCACATGGGTATTAGCTGCTTCCGACGCCAGGGCAACGTCCGAGAAGGAACCGATATAGTTCACGTTCACCTTGATGCCGGGCACTGTCGCTTCCGCACCCGCTACAAAGCCATCCACGTATAATTTGGCATCGCCGGTCTCGATGGGGCCAACCACGCCCAGCACGCCGCTTTCCGACAGGCTGGCTGCGATCACGCCGTTCACATAACCACCTTCCTGTGAAGCCGCTTCGTAGGCAAAAATGTTGTCAATGCCAAAGGTATCCACCGTGGTCCCCCAGGCAAAGCTGGTATCCGGGAAGTCCGGGGCAATTTCTTGCAGGGAACTGCCGTACTGGGAACCGTGAGCGATCACCAGGTCATACCCCTGGGATGCATAGTCACGGATGGCTGCCGCGGCATCATCCACCACGAACATGCCGTCTGAGTAGACGAAGGTCATGGCTTCCTCGCCGCCCATTTCTTCCTGGATCATCACCAGGGCATCGTACATGGACTGGCTGAAGGCCAGGTCATTGATGGCACTGGGCATAACCACAGCAATCTTGAAAGGGCCGGCTTCTTCTTCTGCAACAGGTTCAGTCTCCTTGGTCTGACAGGCTGTAAGCAGCACCGCCAGGGTCAGAATCAGTGTTAACAGAAATCTAAATTTCTTCATGTGTTTCTCCTCAGTAAATGTGTAAATGA
>Ga0164313_10003077_pt1 | contig 14878 bp, 20 predicted proteins | sample GuaBasSedimGuay4_FD_113735 | JGI IMG/M metagenome (GOLD analysis project Ga0164313, IMG submission 113735) | Subseafloor sediment microbial communities from Guaymas Basin, Gulf of California, Mexico - Guay4, Core 4569-4, 0-3 cm | ecosystem: Environmental > Aquatic > Marine > Hydrothermal vents... | reverse complement strand
TCTCATGAAGTATTTCACATAATCCGAGTCGTACTTCATGAAACAGGATTTTTTCACGAGACATGCGACAAGATGGCTGCAAGTCGGAAACTGTTTTTGTCCTCCCCATGTATAGAGTTTTATTTTTTCTCTAATTTCAGGGTTTTGGATAATCAGGAATTCCCAAGGTTCAATTCCAAATGAACTTGGTGATAACCGTGCAGTTTCCATTATAAATTTGAAATCTTCATCGCTGATTATTTTATCTGGATTAAATTCTTTGCAGGCATGTCTAAAATTAAATGCGTCAAGAATATCTTTTTTGTTCATTGCGTCCTCCATTATGTGCTTATATTTGGTTTTTATCATTCTGCATCAATTATTGAAGCAAGACAACTTTAATATCAAGGATTTGTTTTTTTTGCAATTTTTACAGAAAGCTGATATCTGTCCCAGCGGCAGGAATGATTTCAATTGTAGAAATGGGATAAAATAATTCTACAGGTTGTTAACGAAAAACAGCGTAAAACTTTGGAGGCGTGAGATGAATCCGAAAGACCAGCACCTGCAGCCGACGCCCATTATCGATTCGGATCATGAATCAGTTCAGGCGTTCACCCATCAGTACGCAGGCAGTTCCGGCAACCCGGTAGACCAGGCGGTGAGTCTCTACTTTGCCGTCCGGGATGGAATTCGATACAACCCCTACAAGTTCGAACTTTCCGTAGACGGTCTTAAAGCATCCACGACGCTGGCGGTCGGCGAGGCATGGTGTGTCCCCAAAGCCGCACTTCTGGCGGCATGCTGCCGGGTGATGGGCATACCGTCTCGCGTGGGCTATGCCGATGTCCGGAACCACCTGTCCACAAAACGCATGCGGGAGCAGATGAAAACGGATATTTTCCACTGGCACGGTTACACCTCCATCCACCTGGACGGAAAGTGGATAAAAGCGACCCCTGCATTCAATATCGAGCTGTGTGAAAAATTTCGCTTGAGAACGCTGGATTTTGACGGGCAAAACGATTCCATCTACCACCCCTTTGATCTGGACGGTAATAAGCATATGGACTACATTCTGTTCCGGGGAGAATATGATGATGTACCCCTGGAAGAGATCCGGGAAACCTTCAAAGATGTCTATAGCGGTGTTTCTTCTGCGACAGAGGACATCAATTTTCAAGATGATGTCAATACGGAGACGGCATCCGTGAGTTATTCAAATAGGGAAACGATAACTATGAAAAAAAAGGACGAGAGAACCACGACAGAATCTTCCATGTCGATTGCATCCAAACCCTTCTGCCAGGAAGAGGAATGCATTGGTAAAGTGGCCTCCCCAGACAGCGAAGGCAGTACAACGGTTGGTAAGGACAAGGAAGAGGACCGGCTGCACAGAACCCGATCCTCCATGAAATTTGGTAAGGATGATGGATGCCGGGATGAGGAATGCATTGGCGAATCCTGATGTAATGATTCGTACTTATATTTGCTCGGCCCTGAAGCTACCCCATAGTTGCATAAACCAATTGACATTTTCAGAAAGCAATCCCGTAATCTTGCGCCGTTCCAGGGTGCCGCATACAGCGAGGCTCGCCCATGATTGTGGGCCCGTTTATCAGCGACGTTCGTCCCAAACATAGGTCACCACACCTCAGCAAATCTCCTGCCTGGACAGTACTCTTCTTTATCATTTTCAAATTCAAACAATTGATCTAAGTCAATGCATATGATGTCACAATGCGGCATGTTGTGCATGCAGTGAGTTCTGACAATGGGCACCTTGGAACCCATGCGATGGCAATGCGGAAGATTGGGCTCTATGGGGAGTGACATGTATTCCGCGCGTTGACTATTGATAAGAAAGGTTATGACATGGAAAAAATTCTTGGAGTATATGTAAGTTCCGATCATAATTTGAACCAATTGATCAAATTATGCCGGTCCGCAAAAAAGAAGGGTGTAAAGGTAAAATTATTTTTTACACATCTTGGAACACGCCTTTGCACAGATCCACGCCTGATTGAACTCGAAAAACTGGCCGACATCGCACTGTGCAAAGTGGGTTTAGAGGATAACAAAATTGATATCTCTGAAGCTAAGATAGACAAAAAAGGGTTTTCCAGTCAATCATGGCATGCTGAGATGATTTATGCGTGCGATCGTTACATCACTTTTTGAAGTAAACTAAAAAAAAGAGATTTAAAAATGGAAAATATTAAACATTGTGCCGTGATTGTAAGGCGATCTGAAGATATCTGGGAGGGCACCCGAACAGCGCTCGGCCTGGCAGCCCATAACTATTGGGCCTACCTCTTCGTTGTTGATATCGCAATCGAGATTAATGAAAAACTGGAAGAGAATTTAGAGTGGCTGGAGGAAATGGAGTGCCCATTTATTTCAAATGTAGAGGGCAACACCCAATATGGTTTTCAATACTTACCCATAGAAAAACTGGCAAGAGAGCTTAAGAAAATGGATCTGGTCATACCCTTTGGTAACCGAAATTAACAACAGATGACATGGGATAAATAAGATGCCAAAACGAAGAAAAATGTTACATATTCTCAAATCACCGCCGGATGACTTGCAGCGAACTTTTATGTACAGCCTGTCGCTAGGTTATAGTTGTCTGCAGTTTCCTTTGTTTGAATTTGATGAAGAACCGCCTGATTATGACGAGCTTATCGATTTAATCTTTGAATTTGACGAGGTGGTTAGCTGGTGGTGATGAGATTATATTCAGGGAGACACGGAGTTTTTCGTGTAGCAAGTATTCGATCCCGGTCCCGATAGCGATTTCGATCCCTTCGTCACGCCAGACGGTTTTCATTCAATTTAAGATGATGTATCTAACTATAGTTGCAACGTTAGGGTAACTCCTGCGGCACACAGTCAGCCTGCAGCTTCCTCTCTTAAAAATCCAGATAGGCCGGTTCATAATACCGTTGCGGGTGCTTGCACGAGGGGCACTTCTTGGGAGGTTCGGTGGCTTCGTGTATGTACCCGCAGACGCTGCACTTCCACTTGATGGGTGCTTCGCGCTTGAACACGGTACCCGCCTCGACCATGGCGATAATTTTTTCATATCGGGCCCTGTGGTGTGCTTCGATCTTGGCAACCTGTTTGAAGGCCATGGCGGCATCCCGGTGGCCTTCTTCCTCGGCAGTTTTTACGAATTTCGGGTACATACGCTCTACTTCATGATCTTCCCCGCCCCATGCCTCTTTGAGGTTTGCCAGGGTGTCCCCGATGCCGTCCAGCAGCAGCAGGTGATCTTTGGCGTGCTGCATTTCATTTTCGGCGGTTTCCTCGAAAATTTTGGCGATATAGCGGTAGCCTTCTTTTCTGGCGACTTCGGCAAAAAAGGTGTACTTGTTGCGTGCTTCAGATTCTCCTGCAAAGGCCTTTTTCAGGTTTTCCGTGGTCTTGTCCATGTTTTCTCCTTTTTCCTTGGGGCGTTAGGCTTTATTATTCCATGTTGGCATGATAGTGTAACAAAATCAACGTCTAGCCTGTAAGGAATTTACGAATGATAATTTCTATTGCAAAATTTGAGCAATTCAACGCAAATCCGTTGTACCATACCATCGGCATGCAGGTGATCTCCGCAGGGGATAGCCAGGCCGTTTCACAGCTCAGGCCCCCGGACAACGTCTGCTGGCCATTCCCCGGGCAACCGCATGGGGGCATTCTTTTTACCCAGATGGACTCGACCATGGCGTGGGCCGTCCTGTCGGCAGCCGGCGAAGGGACCAACTGCACCACGGTCAACCTCGAAATCCAGTACCCTGCGCCTGCCAGGGGACCGGTTTTTACCTGTGAAACCAGGGTGGTGCACCGCACTGGGCGCTCCTGTTTCGTGCGCGGTGAGAGCCGGGATGAAGAGGGCGGACTGGTCGCCATGGGACAGGCGACATTCCGGATTATCAGGGCGGAGGCGATGCTATAAAAATTGACGAGGCTATCGATTACCGTCCAGAAATAAAGTCCCCCTTGCAGTTTCGCAAAACGCCAGGGTTTGTCCTTTTTTAGCTTCACCGAAAGTGCCTTTCCTATAGCCAAACAGTTCTGATTTCAGTAGTGCACCCAATATAGAATTGCAAAATTGCAATATAGCGCAATTAAAAAATGCAATAATGCAACTACTTATATTCCCACCTTTTATGCATGTATGAGTTAACATCCCGAATTAAAATTAAAAAATATATTTTGCCACCATATGGCACATATCCTGCTAATAAAATCGATAACATTGTTGGTGGTGGTAAAAGATATCGTCCATGTAAAGTGTGAGAAAATAAAATGAAGCTAGCCATTCCAGTGTTTCACACAAAAATTTCTCCCCGGTTCGATCAGGCCCAGGGCTTTGTCCTGCTGGAAACGGAGAATGCCGGGGTTGTTTCCAGAGAGAACCTGAGCACCAAAGGGTGGACGGTCATCGAGAAGATGCGGCAGTTGTTGGAACAAAGGGTCGACACGCTGATTTGTGGAGGAATCGATCGTTCCTCGCTGCAATACTTGAGTTTCAACGGAATCAATGTATATTCATGGGTTACCGGTGAAGTGGAGGGTGCCGTGGCCTGTTTTCTCGACAATCGCATGAGGCCCGGCATCATTCTGGGCGACCGAGGGGAAATGAAGGGACGCTGGCAGTTTTGTACGGGCAGGAATCATTTGTGCCATATGTTCCAGACAGGTGTTTATCAAGACGAGGAGGAGGTGAAAACAATGCCGAGAGGTGATGGGAAAGGACCCAGGGGGCAGGGGCCGCAATCGGGAATGGGACGCGGTACCTGCAATAAGGACAAAGGCGGCCGGGGCGGAGGCCAGGGCAGAGGCCGCAAATCCGAACAGGGTGGAAGACAGGATGGATCCGGTCAGGGAAACGGCGGCGGTGGAAGAGGCCGCCGGAACAGCAGTAAATGAATACAGTCGGAAAGGAAAACAGCAAGGAGGTCATACAATGCCGGGATTGAATCAGAGAGGACCCGCAGGTATGGGGCCGATGACAGGCAGGGGCAGGGGGATGTGCGATACAGAAAGACCCGTTTACAGGGCTGGAACCGGCGGATATGGCGGTTTTGGCCGCGGCAAGGGGTTGGGGCGCGGCTTCAGGGGACGTTTTAACTCGGAGATGCGCGGGTATCCGGGGAGGGGCGCGGTTGGGAACCGGGGAGCAGTCATGCAGGCCAATCCGGAGGATGACTATCCGGTGATCGACACGCTCAGGGCCCAGGTTGAATCGATGCAGCACACCCTGGATGCAATCAATAAACGTATAAGTGAAATGGAAAAGAACACATGATGCAGATATTATTAGCCGGCCGGGACCTTCCGTCCAGGCCGGCTTTCAAAACAGCACTGGAAGAAAGCGGCGCCCGGGTAACATGTCTGGACTCGGGGCAACAAACGATGGATGCGGTTTCCGAAAAAAACTTCGACCTTCTGGTGACGGATGAGACGTTGGCGGACATGTCGGGCCTTGCGCTGATTGAATCCGTCACTATCAGCCAGCCCATGCTCAATTGTGCGGCTGTCAGCTCGCTTTCAAAGGAAGAGTACCATGAAGCCAGCGAGGGGTTGGGGATATTGATGCAGCTTCCGACTGCGCCCGGCCGAAAAGAGGCCGATACACTTATGCAACATTTGAATAAAATACTATCATTCAAGGTGGGATCATGATTATCAGTGTCGCCAGCGGCAAGGGCGGAACAGGCAAAACCACCGTGGCTACCAATATGGCGGTTTCCTTGGGGGCGGGTGTGCAGCTTCTGGACTGTGACGTGGAAGAGCCCAACGCCCATCTATTCGTTTCTCCGGTGATTGAACAGTCGGAAACCGTTTTTACGGCGGTTCCCGAAATCGACAAGGATAAATGCACCCTGTGTCGTAAATGTTCCGACATATGCAGGTTCAATGTAATCGCTATTGCCGGCAAGACAATTCTCACGTTCCCGGAACTGTGCCACAGCTGCGGAGGGTGTATAGCCGTGTGTCCTGAAGGGGCCATTACCGAAGTCGGGCGCGAACTCGGCCTGTTGGAACAGGGCGTTTTCGATGCCGGTGATTTTGTCCATGGGCGGATGCGGATTGGCGAGGCCATGTCGCCGCCACTGATAAAAAAGGTGAGGGAGCGGATAAAGCCTGGCAAAATCAACATTATCGATGCGCCTCCCGGCACATCCTGCCCGGTGATTACAGCCATGAAAGATACGGATTTTGTGCTGATGGTCACGGAACCGACGCCGTTTGGGCTGCATGATCTCAAGCTTGCCGTGGAGGCGGTGAAGCTGCTGGGCATACCGCATGGCCTGGTGATTAACCGATCCGACATGGGCAACGACGATGTCTGGCAATACGCCCGGACGGAAAATCTGCCGATTCTGATGGAAATTCCTTTTGACCGTGCGATAGCCGAGGCGTATTCCCGGGGCCATTTGATGGTGGAGCTCATGCCCGAGTGGAAGGGCAAATTTCAGGAACTGTTCAGTCGCATCGAAAAATTGAGCAAGGCCTGGGAAAACAGAAATTAAAAGGGTAGGTAATTTAATGAAAGAACTGGTTATTTTGAGCGGCAAGGGCGGAACAGGCAAGACCAGCCTGACCGCGGCGTTTGCCTCGATTGCTGAAAGCAGAGTGTTGTGCGACGCGGATGTGGATGCTGCCGACCTTCATCTGTTAATGGACCCGGATGTCCGGGAGAGAACGGATTTCATGGGCGGCAACATAGCGAAGATCGATGCCGAAAAGTGCACAATGTGCGGTCAGTGTATCGACCTCTGCAGGTTTGATGCCATCTCGGATGATTTCGTCGTCGATAAAATCAATTGCGAAGGCTGCGGTGTGTGTGTGGATCTGTGCCCGGAGCAAGCCATCGATTTTCCGGTGGTTAAATGTGGTGAGTGGTATATTTCCGATACCCGTTTCGGTGCTATGGTACACGCCAGGCTCGGTATTGCCGAGGAGAATTCAGGCAAGCTGGTCACGCTGGTACGCCAGGAGGCCAAAAAGATAGCCGAAAAAAAACAGATGGAATTGATCATCACGGACGGCCCTCCGGGCGTGGGGTGCCCCGTTATCGCCTCGGTGGGCGGGGCAACCGCCCTGTTGGTGGTGACCGAACCCACGGTTTCCGGCCTTCATGACATGCTGCGCCTGCTGGAACTGGCTGCGCATTTCAAGGTGCCCTGTATGGTTTGTGTGAACAAGTTCGACCTGAATGTGGAGCAGACCGCGGCAATCGAAATGCTGGCCGCAGAAAAGGGCCTCCCGTTTGTAGGGAAAATTCCTTTTGACCCGGAGTTTGTCAAATCCATGGTTCTCGGGAAAACCATTTTAGAATACCGGCAGGAAGGCGAATTGAGTTCTACCGTCAAAAAGATTTGGGAGCGTATCCGAGAGAATTTATAGTATTTCAGGTTTATCACGGTTAGGGATTTAGGACGCAACATTAATTTTAAACTAACAGACAAGGAGAGTTTTAATGCAAAACGGAAGAATAGCAGTCCCTTCAAACGGGGCAGGCGGAATAGACGGCACGCGATCAGGGCATTTCGGACACTGTGATGTTTTCACCTTTATCGATGTGGAGGATGGGGAGATCAAAAACGTTTCCACCATCCAGAATGAAGAGCATGTCCAGGGTGGATGCATGGTGCCCGTCAACTTGTTGGCCGGTCACAAGGTAAACGCCCTGGTGGTGGGCGGCATCGGCATGCGCCCGCTGATGGGTTTCAAGCAGGTGGGTATCGATGTGTACCATGATGCCGAGCGGGCTGAAATCAAGCCAGTTATCGAGGACCTGATCGCGGGAAAACTGCGAGAGATACAAAATGACGAGGTTTGTGGCGGCGGCGGTGGGGGTATGAATTCTTAAATAATTTCGGATTTCGGAATGTAGAATGCGGAATTAATATATGTCCTTATTCAATTATTGGTATCAGGATGGGAGTGTTATATGAAAATTGCAGTTACATCACAGGGAACGGGTATCGATTCAAAGATTGATCCCAGGTTCGGACGGGCAGCCTATATTCTGATCATCGACATGAGCGATGAAAAAGTTGAGGTTATAGACAATGCGAAAAATGTCAATGCATTCAAAGGCGCCGGCATTCAGGCTGCGGCAAAGGTTGGCGACTGCGGTGTCGATGCTCTGTTGACCGGATTTTGCGGACCGAACGCATTCAAGACATTGGCTGCGGCAGGTGTGAAGGTGGCCAATGACGTTTCCGGCACAGTCCAGGATGCAGTGGATGCCTTTAAAAGCGGCAAGATTGTATTTTCCGACGACGCCAACGTCGACGGCCACTGGTGATAAATTCGCCTATGGCGAATTTATAAATAACAGGGAAGTAAGCTTGTCTTGAAAAGTGTTTCTAATGCATAGCTTGAAAGTAATGGGTGAGCTTTGAACGATAGAAATTTTGATTTTTTTCAGGACCATTCCAGGAACTATCTCGAGATGGCCCTCAAAACAGACCACCAGGCGTTAATGGAAAATCCGGACGGCTATGGTAAACGGACCGGCGTGTGCGGCGATACCGTGGAGATATATTTAAAGGTTCGCCAAAAACGTGTGGAGGCGGTTTCCTATCATGTGGACGGCTGCATCAACACGAATGCCTGCTGCAATACCGTTGCGCAGATGGCCGAGGGAAAAAGTGTTGATATCGCCTGGGGAATCACGCCCGAAAGGATAATGGATTTTCTGGAAACGCTGCCGCCGGATCATGCCCACTGTGCCGAACTGGCCGTCGGTGCATTATACCGGGCACTTGCCAGATATCAGGAACTCGACCGAAACCCCTGGAAAAGAGGGTACGGCAAAATTTGAAACGCTCGGTTCAGGTCGTTTAAAAAAGGAGAATGTAAATGACAAAATATTTATTTGTGCTGTCACAGGATGACAATGAAAAGGCAACCCGCTGTTTTCAGTTTGCCAAGATAGCTGCTGAAAAAGGGCATGCCGTAAACCTTTTTTTTGTTGATGACGGTGTTATGTGGGCCGATTCAACCCGAGATTTAAAGCTTGCAACCACAACCGGGGACTGCCCCGGCGACTATCTGCCATTTCTGGTGGAAAAAGAGGTCCCCATCGGCGTCTGAATTCCGTGCGCCAAGTCTCGTCAGGTTGACGAGAACAATTTTTCCAGCAACATGGTCCTGGACGGTGCACCGCACCTTATCGATCTTGCGGCGGAGGCAAAGGTGTTTAACTTCTAAATTTAAATTCACCCTGCGCTGATTTCAGCGCGGGGTGAATTTAAATTTGTATATATTTGAAAATGTTTAGTATTTAGATATTCGAATTTAGAATTTCCGGTTTATCCGGGCTGGAATTTCCTCGGCAAGATGGGATTTTCGCTTCACTCCAACCGGTATATCCGGGATGGGTCTTAAAAGCCCTCCATGCGTGCGATGATCTCCGACATGACTTCGTCGGCACCGCCGCCGATGGATGCCAGGCGGGAGTCCCGAAATGCCCGCGATATGGGCATCTCCGACATGAAACCCAGGCCGCCGTACATCTGCAGGCACCCGTCGGCTATCTTGTGTCCCAGTTTGCCGGCGACCAGTTTGCCCATGGAAACCTCTTTGGTCACGTCCAGGCCGGCCATTTTCATGCTGACGATATGATAGGTCAGGCATTTCAGGCATTCTATTTCCGTGAGCCAGTCGGCCAGTCGGTGCCGCAGAACCTGCCTTTTCACCAGTGGTTTTCCGAAAACAACCCTTTCCCTGATGTGATCGAGGGTCATATCGATAATTTTTCTGGAGCTTTCATATACCAGGGGCAGGGTCACGAAGCGCTCGTGTTGGAACTGCTGCATCTGATAGATAAAGCCTTCGCCCTCCTGTCCAATCATGTTTTCAACCGGTATTTTCATGTCGTCGAAAAACAGCTCTGCCGTGTCACTGGACTGCATGCCCATCTTGTCCAGCTTCTTACTGACGGAAAACCCGGGCAGATCGGTGGGCACTACGAAAAGGCTGAAAGAATGGTATCCCGGGTCATCGCTGGTTCTGGCTAAAAGGGTCAGAAAATCGGCCTGGGTACCGTTGGTAATATAGGTTTTGGAACCATTGAGAACATAGTGGTCCCCTTCTTTTTTGGCCGTGGTTGCCAGGGCACTGACGTCGGAGCCTGCCCCGGGTTCGGTGACGGCAATGGCGCTGACCATATCCCCTGAAATGGCTTTGGTCAGGTAGGTCTCTTTAAGGTAGTCGCTGCCGAACTGGTTTATGGCCGGGGTGGCCATGTGGGTCTGGACCGCGATAGCCATGGAAATGCCGGCGGCATCTATTCTACCAATCTCTTCTGCAAATACAAGATCGTACCAGTAGTCGAGCCCTTGTCCACCGTGTTTCGGATCATAGCGGATTCCCAGAAACCCGAGATCCCCCATTTTTTTAAAGAGTTTGTGGAGCGGGGCGATTTTCTGCTCCTCCCACGCGTCCACATGCGGGTTGATTTCCTTGTTCACGAATTCGCGAACGGCTTTTCTGATCATCTGGTGTTCTTTGTTGAAATAGAGTGAATCCGGCATATTTGACTCCTGTAATAATCGTTAATTTTTATTTTTCCAGGGAGGGTATACCATGGGTGGGAGAAGGTCAATTGAGTTTTTACCAAAATGTCATGGGGCAAACCGGTTGTCCGGCACCTGCCATGAAGGGTTCAGTCCAAATCCGGTTCGTCGGCCAGCATGGAAGTCGGCACCAGGTTGTCACGGTGGATGACTTCATCGTCATGTTTGTACCCCAGAATGGTCTCGATGGCCGATGTTCTTGCCCCTTTGATCTGCTGCAGGTCATCGGAGCTGTAGTTGACCAGGCCGACGGCGATGTCTTTATCCGCTCCGTTTTTGAGGACCACGGCACTTCCCATGCTGAATCGGCCCAGGACCTTTACGATGCCCGAGGGCAGCAGGCTTTTCCCGTTGGTGAGCAGTGCTTTTTCCGCCCCGCCGTCGATGGTAATTTCCCCGCTGGGGCTTTTGGTAAAAGCGATCCACTGTTTTTTGCTGTTCAGGGGGATTTCACGGGGTTTAAAAAAGGTGCCGATTGTTTTTCCTGCGAAAATTTCTTTTAACACGCCCGGGTTCAGGCCGCTGGCTATGACGCTCGGCACTCCGCCCAGGGAGACGTTTTTTGCAGCCGCCAGTTTGCTGGCCATGCCGCCCGTACCCAGGAAGCCGGGTATCGATCCCGCGGCCCTGGATAATTTGCGGTCGATTTTATCGACGAATTTGATAAGCCTGGCATCCTTGTCATGCCTGGGATCACTATCGTAGAGCCCGTCGATGTTGGTCAGGTTGACCAGGAACTGGGATCCGGTCAAGTTGGTGACCATGGCGCTGAGGTTGTCGTTGTCGCCGAATTTGATTTCATCGACCACGACGGTGTCGTTTTCGTTGATAATGGGGATGATGCCCCATGAGAGCAGGGTTATCAGTGTGTTTCGGGCATTGAGATACCTTCTGCGATGGGTGAGGTCGTCCCTTGTCAGGAGAATCTGGGCGCATTGGGCAGCATGCCTTGCGAAGGCTTCCTCGTATGCCATAATGAGACTGCTCTGCCCCATGGCGGCCAGGGCCTGCATCTGGGACAGGGAGTCGGGCCGCCGCGAAAGGCCCGCTTTTTTCAACCCGGCGGCAATGGCGCCCGAAGAAACCAGGATGATCTCGATGCCTTTCTTACGCAGTTTGCAGATTTCCGTAGTGATATCATCGATCAGGTTAAGGTTCAGGCCGTTTTTACGGGTCAGGACGCCGCTGCCGATCTTGACAACCGCCCGCTTCACTTTTTTCAAATAGGGTTTGCGGTCCATACTTTTAAAATGCCTAAGATAATTGATATGTTTCAGTATTCATCCTATTTCTTCAATCTGTGAAATTCTAGAGCATATAACAAAAGAATTTTAAAAGAAAAATTTTACGTTTTTACCGAGGAATCTTAATGTCCGATTGACGCCGACAAAATGGGGAAGATTGTAAGCTAAATGACTGAAACAGTGGATTCTCATGATTCGATTCCTCGGTGGGTGAAGGCTTTTGCATTATTGCCGGTGTAGTCGGCAACCACGTGGCCGTTGCCTATCAGCCGCCATTTGTAGATCATCAAACCTTCCAGGCCCACAGGGCCTCGGGCATGTATTTTATTGGTGCTGATGCCGACTTCCGCCCCCAGGCCGAAACGAAACCCATCGCTGAAGCGGCTGCTGCAGTTGACGAAGACATCCGCCGAATCGACCCGGTCCATAAACTGTGCCGCTCTCTGCCGGTCATCGGTGACGATTACATCGGTATGCCCTGAGCCGAATCGATTGATGTGGTCGATGGCCGCCGTCAGGTCGTCGACGATTTTAATGGAGATGATCAAGTCCAGATATTCGGTCCGCCAGTCTTCTTCACTGGCCGGTGTTACATCGATGAAGGCGGCCGTTCGCTCGCAGCCACGCACTTCCACGCCAAACACGTCAAAGGCTTCCTTGATCAGCGGAAGAAAGGCTTCGGCCTGCTCCGCATGGACCAGTAGTGTTTCCGCGGCATTACACACGGCTACGTACTGGCATTTGCTGTCGAAGGATATCCTGAGGGCCATGTCGATGTCGGCATCACGGTCAATGTAGACATGGCAGATTCCGTCGGCATGGCCCAGTACGGGAATCGTCGTATTCTGCATGATGTGGCGTACAAATTCATTGCTGCCCCGGGGGACGATCAAATCCACGTGGCGGGACATTCCCAGCAGCTCTTCAACATCGGAACGGGTTTCCATGAGCCCCAGCCAGCCTTCGGGCGCGCCCGCCCGGACAGCGGCCCGGCCGATGATATCCGCAAGAATCTGGTTGGTACGGGCGGCTTCGCTGCCGCCTTTGAGCAGGACCGCATTTCCGCTTTTAAGACACAGCGAAGCGATCTGAACCAGGGCGTCGGGCCTGGATTCAAAGATCACCCCGATCACGCCGATGGGGCTGCTGACCTTGAACAGCTCGAGTCCGCGGTCCAGTTCGGTGGCACTGAGGACTTGACCCACCGGGTCGGCCAGATTAATCAGGCTGGCAAGGCCCTCACAGGTCTCCTCGATCTTGTCTCCATCGAACTTAAGCCGTTTGAGCAGTGGTGCGGCCAGGTGTCCTTTTTCAGCCAGTTCAAGGTCGGCCTGATTGGCGTCTACGATTGCCTGGGCGTTTTGTTTCAAGGCCTGAATGATGTTGTTAAGGGCCCTGTTTTTGGCCTTGTTGTCCAGTGAGGCCAGCACCGTTTTTGCCTGAACCGCCCGCCGGGCCTTCTCAAGTGTGTTCATCTGTTTTTCTCCAATTTAAATTCATTCCGCACTGATTGGCGTGCGGGATGAATTTAAATTTAATCGAATGCCATGTCCGTTTTCCAGACTTCCCAGACCTTACCCACAAGGTCCGGCCCCGGTTTAAGGGTCATCTTGCCGGGTTTCCACCCCGAAGGCGTGGCTTCTTTGCCTTTGCTTTCCCTGACGCGTTGAAATGCCTGGACCTGCCGGAAGCTTTCCATAACATTTCGGCCCACCGGGGGCGTCAGCACCTCGTAGCCCTGCACAACGCCGTCCGGGTCGATGATGAAGCGGCCGCGGGTTTCCACGCCCGCATCTTCGTCGTACACACCGTAAGTCTGTCCGACTCTGCCGCCGGCATCGGACAGCATGGGGAAGGGTACACCCCCATCCACCATCTTGGAAAGTTCGTGGTCATTCCACATCTTGTGAACAAAGACGCTGTCGATGCTCATGGAGAGGATCTGAACCCCCAGGTTTTTGAAATCGGAATGTTTTTCGGCAACTGCCGAAATCTCCGTGGCTCAGACAAACGTGAAATCACCCGGATAAAAACAGAGCAGCACCCACTGACCTAAATAGTCCGAAAGTTTGGTGGAAATAAATTTGCCTGCCTGATAGCCCGGTGCCGTGAAATCCGGTGCTTTTTTTCCGATTTTAATCATGGGGGCTGCCTCCTGGGTGAGTATAACGTTTTCTCGGGGTTGATTGGGTTCAACTTCCTGGTTTTCTCCTACGGGTCCGCCTGTGGGCCGTGCACAACCCACTTCCACTTCTTCGCCCATATAAACCTCCTTTGCCGTTTGGCTTAAGTGATACAAACTTTGAATATTTGCTTATAGGAAATACTCAACAATAGCAAGTGTGCAGCAAAGAAAACCCCATCGTTTCAGTCATAAGAAAGTAAAGAATTGATGTTAAAACAACCCTGTGATATTTGAATTCAAATGGTGGCTAACCCCTTTTAGGGATACCAATTTAAAAATGCACGGCGGTTGTCGTCATGGCAGATATCTTTTGGGTTCATAACATCGATCCCGTTTTTATTAAAATCGGATCACTTCAAATACGGTATTACGGTCTGTTTTTTGCTGCGGCCATGCTGCAGGGAGCGTATTTCTGGATCCGGCAGGTCGTTCGCAGCGGCCGCCCGGTTTCAGATGCCCTGCCTTTAATCTGGATGGCCATCTTCGGTGTCATCATCGGCGGGCGGATCGTGCATGTGCTGTTTTACAGGTTCGGTCAGTTCATGGACGATCCGTTGATTCTCATCACCCTGGGGCGCGGGGGCTTTGCCAGTCACGGATCGGCGGCGGGTATTCTGGTGGCCCTTTATCTTTACGGCAAACGCTACAATATGCCCTACCTGGAGACGCTGGACCGGTGTTCGCTCTCCATTCCGCTGGCCACCACCCTGGTCCGGCTGGGTAACTTTTTCAATTCGGAAATCGTGGGGCGACCAACAGAGGTGCCATGGGCCGTGATATTCAGTCGCTTCGACCGGATGTCAGCCCTGCCGTTAACGCCGCGCCACCCATCGCAGCTGTATGAAGCGGCCATCGGTGTCGTGGTCTTCCTGATT
>Ga0164313_10003076_pt1 | contig 14880 bp, 10 predicted proteins | sample GuaBasSedimGuay4_FD_113735 | JGI IMG/M metagenome (GOLD analysis project Ga0164313, IMG submission 113735) | Subseafloor sediment microbial communities from Guaymas Basin, Gulf of California, Mexico - Guay4, Core 4569-4, 0-3 cm | ecosystem: Environmental > Aquatic > Marine > Hydrothermal vents... | reverse complement strand
GGCCACCGCGGCATCCACGCCGAGATCGACCCGCATCTGGACCCCGTGATCGCCGCGCGGCGCCGCGATCTTACCATCAACGCGATGAGCCTGGATCCACTGACCGGCGAGCTTTTCGATCCGCTGGATGGCATGGCCGACCTGCGTGATGGCCGGCTGCGTGCCTGCGATCGCTCGACCTTTGGTGAGGATCCGTTGCGCGCCCTGCGCGTGATGCAGCTCTGCGGCCGCCTGGAGATGGACCCCGACGACGAGCTGATCGAGATCTGCGCCAGCCAGGACCTGTCGGAGTTGAGCGGCGAGCGGATCTTCGAGGAATTCCGCAAGCTGCTGCTATTGAGCGACAGGCCCTCGCGCGGGCTCGCATTCCTGCGCGACGCGCGCTTGCTGGGCGAGTTTGGTGAGATCGCGGCGATGATCGACTGCCCGCAGGACGAGCGCTGGCACCCCGAGGGTGATGTGTGGGTCCACACCTTGATGGTCGTGGACGAGGCGGCGCTGCTGCGCAATGACAGCGATGACAGCGATGACAGCAAAGACAACAAAGACAGCGACGATGACCCGGCGCTGATGTTCGGGGCGCTGTGCCACGACATGGGCAAGCCCGCGACTACGGTGCAGGGCGATGACGGTCGCTGGCGATCGCCGTCCCATGCTGTGGCGGGCGATCAGGTTGCGCAGCGTTTTCTCGAGCGCATGCGGGCCTCGACGCATCTGGTGCGCAAGGTCCGCGCCCTGACGCGCGAGCACCTGGCGCCGGCCGCCTTCTACGAACAGGATTCAAGCGACCGGGCCTGGCGGCGACTGGCGCGACGCATGGCACGGTCAGGGACTTCACTGGAGTTGCTGTCGCGCGTGGCCCGGGCCGATCACCTGGGACGGACCACAGACGAGGCGAAGCAACGCGTGTTTCCGGCCGGCGATCATTTCATCGAGCGGGCGCGCGTGCTCGGCCTCGATCACAGCCCGCCGGCCGACGTGGTGCAGGGCAGGCATCTGCTGGAGAGGGGGCTCAAGCCGGGACCGGAAATCGGCCTGATCCTGAATCGCTGCCGCAGCGTGCAGGACGAGACGGGCTGGACGGATGCGGAGAGGATTCTCGGGCAGGTGATGGGGGGCGAGTGAGCTACAGCTCAGTAGCCCGAGCCCTGCGATTCCTCAGCCGATGAAGCGATCGAACTGACCGACACAGCTCCACTGCCCGAAGCGACCAGGATGCGCTGTGACGATTCGCCTCCGTTGGCCAGTATGATCATACCCGGATTGTCCGGCGCGCCACGCTGGTCGAAGGTCACCGCAGCACCGTCGAACGAGATGGTCGCGAACCCGATATCGTCATCGATCTCCACCGTACGCATCATGAGGTCGAAGTCGCCGTCGTTGTCGGTATCCTGCTCGAGTTGCAGGGTGTTGTTGCCAGCGATGAAACTCACGCGCACTGCTGTCTGCCTGGTGACCGCCGTCGAACGGGCCCGCATCAGAGCCGCCTCGATCCGGGCAGCGGCTCCAGCCAACCGCTGCGTGCGATTGACCTTGGCCAGCATCGGGAAGGAGATTGCCATGACGATAGAGATCACAACCAGGGCGACCATGAGTTCTGCGAGAGTGAAGCCCCTGGCATCACTTCGCCATTGGGTGATCGTCATCAGATTTCCTTCCACGAGAGCACGATATAGTCCATTGCCGACATCAGGGTCTGCACCAGTGCCGCACGCGAGTAGAGGAGGTTCGGTGTACCCGCGCCGAAGTCGACCGCGATTGCCTGACCGCCGCCATTTGCCATCACGCCGCCAAGGATCGAGGTGGTACCGGTGATCTTGATTGCGCCCTCGACATACACCAGGCCCGTCCATTCGAAGTTGCCGCCGATGTTCAGATCGCCCTCCACATAGAGCAGGCCGCTGCCACTGCCGCCGGTGATCTGTGCGTTGCCACCAATGTGCGTGATCCCGTCCCACGGAGCCGGGCCAGCCAGAGAATTACGATCGGCGCCGGCAAGGATGTCCTGTAGCTCCTGGTCTGAGAGACCGAGCGCCTGGGCCAGCGACTGGAACTGGTTCGTGGGATCGGTATCGGTGGGGCTGGGAGAACCTAGAAGGTCCGTTGAACCCTGGGTCTCGACAGCACCGCCAGTGGTCATCACGGCAACCAGGTCTCCATTGACCTCGTCCCAAGCCGGCGAGCAGGCAGGCAATCCAGTGCCATGCGGCGTATCGATCCGGTGGTTGTGACCGCAGACGGTCACGTTGCCGCGCAGATCCACAGCACCGTTGGCCATCAAGGCAGACGTCACGTTGGGGTTAAGCGGGAAGCGGACCACATCCACCTGGATTGCCCGCACGGCCTGGCCGGAGCGGCCGCGCACCGTGATACGCTCGATCGGCCAACCCGTAGCCGGGTTCTCCTGCGGGATCCTGGACGGATCGTAGAGCGCAACCTCGCTGTTCCCGTCATTGTCGAAGTCGCGCAGCTTGTGCTGGATCAGGATGGCTTCGGTCGCATCGTTGGCATCGGCATACTCGAGATATTCACCGGGAAACTGGATCGTGCCCGTGGTGAAAGCAGACCCGTTGATCTGCGGTGCTGCGGTCGGTGCACGCAGAAAGATGCGCGCGTTCCAGGCCGGATCCGGCGGGTCCGCCGGATCGTAGATCGAAATATCCACATTCAGCCCGCCGACGGCAGCCATGCCGCCCGGGTTCTCGCCCAGCCTGTGTATGGCTTCATGCAGCCCGGCTTCGGCAACGTGCAGCGCCTGCGTCCGCTGGCGCTGCGTGCCGGCCACCACGTAGTCGGATGAACTGATCGTCACCGCGACCATTCCCATCACGGCCAGCCCGAGCAGCATCATCAGGGCCACGACCAGCGCCGCCCCATCCTGGTTGTGCAGCTGCCTGCGCAGCGACTTGAGCACCGGATTCATGATCGCCTACTTCCGGTAGAACACGAGGACCTTGCCCCGTGTACTGCTGTTCTGCGTCCCGACCGCGAGGTCCTTGACGCCGTCCATGTTGAAATCTTCGTTGGTCATCGTAAGTACCGCGCCGATGCTCCACTCGGTCGTGGGTATCGTCTCCGAGAGGAGATGGCCGAAGCCGAGCGCATACTCCACCGTGCCTTCGTAACCGGTGTTACGACGCGTCCCGACGAGGATGTCCGGGAAGATGTCGTTATCCAGGTGCATCACCATCATCGAGATCGGGGCACCGTTCGTGTACATCCGGTCATTGGCGATGCGTGCACTCTCGTCGACCAGGCCGAAGTAGTTGTCGGAGGACTGGTGCCACACCTCGACGTGCCCAGCTGTCTCCGCGGTCTGTACGGCCAGCAGGATGTCGGTGTCACCCTGGTCGTCCTCTATCTGATCGCCCAGGCGCAACTGCGTGATCTCACCCTGGACATCAAAGATCTGGATCGGGACCCAGTCGAAGAAGGAGTCATATCCAGTGTTGAGGTAAACATGCACACGCGAGACAAAGGTACTCTCCAACGACGCGACTATGAGGTCGTTGAGCCCATCACCGTTGATATCGGCAACACGCGCAGCGGACACCGTGGTCTGGGGCGAGTAGTAACCGTCCGCCGCCTGATCAATCAGGCTGCTGGAGTTCTGGAAGTAGCTGCCCGCACCCTGACCCCACCAGATCTCGACATGGCCCGCTCCGTTGACACCATCGATCCCGAGAACGAGGTCGCGGATGCCGTCACGGTTGAAGTCGATCTCCTGCATGTCGCGCACGACTTCGCCGTTGCTGGTGGTGTACTGGTAGTCCGGCGTGTCGGGGGGCGCGCCACCATCGACCATCCATACGTTCAGATCAGGGGTGGAAATGCTTGCCAGGCCGGAAACGATGTCATCATCGCCGTCGCCGTCGAGATCACTGGACCCAAGCGTGGTCACGTCAGACTGGCTCGCGCGCGTGATGGATGGCGAAGAGTCGAAGATCGCTGAATTGGGCGTCTTGTGGTTCAGCCGCTTGTTCTCCCAGATCAGCATGTTGTTCGCGCCACCGGAGAAGCGCGTACCGAGGATGATCTCGGAGTCGCCCCGGTTGTCCTCACCGAGATTGCCCGCCGTAATAGACAGCGCTTTCTCGGTATCAGAAAGCTCGATGATCTCGAAGTCCACGTCGTCCTGCACCAGGTCACCGAAGTAGACCATCGTAGTCTCGTCGGCGTTGATCTTGATGCTATGCAGGATGTTTGGCGTGGTCGAACTGTAGCCTGGTGGGTCTTGCTCCATCACCTTGTAGGTCCCTGTGGGCAGGGTCATCGTGAAGTAGCCCTGGGTGTCACTCTCGGTCACGCCTGTGGCTCCTGCGATGATCGTTGCACCAAAGACGCCGTCTTCACCGCTGTCCATCACCGCGTCGCGATCGTCATCGAGATAGACATAGCCGGCGAGCGTGCCTGTGCCCTGCCCCAACATGTCTCCGAAGTCGATCACGACGACGTCACCTGCGCCATCCAGCTGTGCCTCGGCAATATTCGGCGTCGTGGAGAGGTAGCCGATGCTGTCGACCTGCGAGATCGTGCGCGTGCCCAGGGGGACGTCCAGCGTGTAGTTGCCACCCATGTCGGTGTAGGTGTACTCACCTGTGTCCGAGTAAACCTTCACGTTAGCGATCCCACGGTCGCCCGACGTAACAGTTCCGGTCTGGTCCATGTCGTTGAACACGAGCCCACGTACCTGACCTGTTCCAGTGCCAGGGACGTCACCAAAGTTCAGCTGGGTGAACGAACCGGCATAGGCATCGATGGTGGCGGTATTGGAGGTCGAGGAGGAGAACCCGTTCGGGTCGATCTCGTTGACCGTCAGCGTCCCCGGTGTAACCGTCAGCAGGTACTGGCCTGCTGCGTTGGTCACGGTCTGGGCGCCACGGCTGGACTGGATGACAACGTCGGGAATTGTCGGCTCACTGCCTTCTCTCACACCATTGGAGTTGATGTCACGAAACACCACGCCGTAGATCACGCCGGCACTACGCGGTACCTGACGGATTCTGACGTCGGTGGACAGCTCAACACGGGCGTATCCGCCGTGCCGCTTTTCCTTGGAACTGCTGACGGCGGCCTCGGAGGTCACCGTGATGGTCACTCGCTCGATGCGCGTGCGATCGCGTGCATTGAGCGGGCCGAGAGCGATCGCCTCGAGAGCGGTCAGAGTTTCATCGCCGTCCGCGTCGCCGGCCAGTACAGCCCGAGTCGTCGAGTCGTCGTCATCGTCGAGCCAGTAGCTGAAGAGCGGAGGCACATCGTCACCCGGCACAGCCGCCTCGGGGCCGCGTACGATCGCGACGGGCCGATGATCCGCGGTATTGACGCCGTTTTCCGCACCGTAGACACCGCGATAGAGCACGTAGTCGTTCGGGTTCTGGCTCTCTTCCTCGAGGTCGTCGGCCTTGTCACCCGCGTCGATCCGACCATCACGGTTGGAATCGATACTGAATACAATCGTCTCGGCGCCGGTACCGTAGCTTATCGGCGGCGTGTAGATCGCGCCCGCGTCACCCGGTACGCTCGCACCGGAAGCACCAGCGATCAGCGCGGCGGGCTCACCGGTGCCGTCGGGATCGTTCAGGGGCAGCAGGTTTGCATTGAAGGCGAGCTGGAACGGCCCGGCCCATACGAAGTTCTGCTGGCCACCGGCGAGATCGACTTCGGCACCTGCAGAACGCAACGAGCGCTCAATTTCTTCCAGGGCCACGCGAGCGCCGGCCTGGGAGCGGGCGATCTGGCTGTTCTGGAGCGTGGTCTTGCTCAGGGTCGAGAAGATGCCGAAGGTCACGGTCATAATCATGCCGAGCACTGCCAGCACCACCATGGCTTCCATCAACGTAAAGCCGCCCTGGCCGCCTGAACGGCCCTCACGATTGTTGTGCATCTTGGTTTTCATCTCGCTCATCCTCCGGTCAGCGCACGCCTCGCGCGATCATGGTAGTGACCACCGCCTGGCTATCGGCGCTGTCGGTGCGGAAGGTGACGGTCACGCTCAAGCGCTTCATGTCAACAACCGGGGTATCGTCCTGGATGGTCCACACGCGCCTGTAGGCGCCGTCGACCGGGTTGTCTGGATCGTTGTGATTGCCAGCGGCCAGATCTGCGTCGTTGAAGCGCAGACCGCGCAAAGTCTCGATCTGTTCCTGTGCCATCGAAGTCGCCACGCTCATGCGTCGAGCCTTGTCGCGCATCGACATTCCCTGTGGAATCGCCTGCGCGAGGGCCATCATGCCGACGCCAAAGAGCACCAGGGCAATCATCGCCTCGACGAGTGTGAATCCCCGGTCCGAAGCACGCAGCGCAAAGCGGCGTGGCTTGTTGGGGGCCTGATTGTCGCAGCTTGGGAACCGCACGGCGCACTCCTGGTTCGGGCTGATATGACCCTGTTGGGGTCAATCAATTCGGCTGTGAGGCCGACTGACTCAGGCCTCGTCATTGCAAATGCAGGCAGGATTCATACCCGACTGAGGAACCACCGACGCCACGGGCGTTGTGCGTGCGGGAAGTTCCGGATCCGTACCAATGGTGTTCTGATTTGTGGGTTTGCTGGCACCGGACCCGCCAGATATCGCCGCGTCTTACGACAAGTGGTTCGCGTGATCGGGGGTGGCCCCCGGCACTTCGTTCCACCCCGGGGTCCTGACTGTGACGATGAGGTCTGTCGCGCCGGCCCGGGGAAGGAAGGGGCGTTATGAGTGATTCTGTCCCTGAGTAGGCAACTCAGCGAACGAACTGCGCCTTGATGGAGCCGAAGCTCGCGGCCTGGCCTGCTACGGCCGCGCGTGATGACACGCCGTGGTCTTCCCAGGCGCGCAGGACCCATACCGGTTCCCCATCCCCGCGCGGTGACTCGGCCAAGAGGTAGAAGGACTGCCTGCCGATGACCTGATCGACTGAAGTTGGACCCGAGTAAGCCACGGCCATGTCCAGGTCGTAGGTCTTGCGCCATGTGCCCGCGAACTCGCCGAGAGTGACCTGCTCCCACTGCGATGTCGCTGCGGCACGAAGCACGAGTTGAACGGTCTGGACCGCCGGTACCGGCATCGTCTCGCCGGTCCAGTTGCCACTCATGTCGAGTACACGCTCGATGCCTGTCTCACCCGAAAACATGGCCTGGGTGGACTCGAGGTCCTGCGCGGCACTCAGCTCTGTGAAACCGTTGCTGCTGACCTCAACCGGGTCTGCCCTGAAGACAAAGTCGCTACCGATGAGGTGATCGTACTCGATATATCTGAGCTCGGTGTAGGCGCGCTCGAGATTGTCGATGGCCTGATCGCGTCCGGCTCCGGCATCTACGACCAGCGGCAGGGGAAAGTCCCTGGCTCCGGGTCCAGGGTCAGTGACCGAGTCGTCGGAGCCGCAGCCGGCAAGAATCAAGAGTGTGGCAAGTAGCAGGCGCAGCATATCTGACCTTCTCTTCCAGAGTCACAGTACCGACGGCATTGTACAGTATCTGCATCGGGCCGCGAACCTGACGATTCGCGGCCCGGAATACCTAGATTTTCCCTCGAAGCTCTTCGGTCACTCCCGGCTTCGCAAACCAGCGGTACAAGGCCGGGATTACCAGCAAGGTCAGCACGGTCGAGCTGACCAGGCCCCCGACCACCACAGTCGCAAGCGGTCGCTGCACCTCGCTCCCCGTACCTGTCGACACGAGCAGGGGAATCAGGCCAAGTGCGGTTGTCGTGGCCGTCATCAACACCGGCCGCAGGCGCATGCAGGCCCCGCGCACAGCTGCAGCCCGAGCCTCCATCCCGTCAGCAACGAGGTGGTTGACCGAACTCACCAGCACCATGCCGTTTTCCAGCGCGATGCCAAAGAGCGCGATGAAACCAACTGATGCCGGTACCGAGAGGTTCTGCCCAGAGATCCAGAGCGCTACGATTCCGCCCACGAGCGCCAGCGGAATGTTCAGCAGGATCAGCAGCGAGCTGCGCAACGAGTGAAAGCTGGTGTGCAGGAGCAGGAAGATCAGCACCAGCGTAATCGGCACAACCACCTTCAGACGGCGATTGGCCTCCTGCTGCAGGCGAAACTGGCCGCCCCATGTAGTGAAGTAACCTGGCGGAAGATCCACCTGCGCATCGAGGGCGGCCTGTGCGTCAGCGACGAAACTGCCTATATCGCGGCCCACGACGTTGCATTGCACGCTGATGAAGCGCTGGTTGTCTTCGCGCGTGATCTGTCGCGGGCCGACGATCTCGCGCACGCTGGCCAGTTCTTCCAGCGGCAACACGCCACCATCGCGCGTCGGCACCAGGATCTGGCGAATAGCCTCGGCCGAATCGCGCGCCTCGCGTTCGAAGCGCACGAGGATCTCGAAGCGGCGCACGTCCTCAAAGATCTCCCCGGCCACCTCACCGCCCACGGCGGCCTGCACCACGGCCTGCACGTCCTCGACATTCAGGCCATAGCGGGCAATTGCCTCGCGATCGACACGGATGACCAACTGCGGTGCACCGCTTACCTGGTCGACCTGAACATCGACGGCGCCTTCGACTTCGCGCACCGTACGTGCGATCGCATCGGCCTGCACACGCAACACATCGAGGTCCTCACCGAAGAGTTTGATCGCAAGTTCGGCGCGCACACCTTCGAGTAACTCATCGACCGTCATCTCGATCGGTTGCGTGAGATTGGCGACGACACCCGGAATATCGGCCAGCTCGTGCCGAATCTTCTCCTCGATTTCTTCCTGCGTGTGCGTGACCCCGTCAGCGAGGATCACGTACGTTTCGGCGTTGTTCACCGGGTCAGCGTGCGCGCCGACCTCACCGCGGCCGATGCGAGTCACAACTTCACGGATATCCGGCATGGCCATCAGACGGCGCTCGACGATTTGAGCCACGCGACTGGTCTCTTCGAGCGCGATCGAGGGGGCCAGGGTGAGGCGCACGACGATTGTTCCCTCACGCAGGCGCGGCGTGAATTCCGAACCCAGGCGCGGGAAGATCGCCACGCCGGCAGCGAGCAGCAGCAGCGCTCCCAGTACCGCCACCATCCAGCGCCGCACCACGAATTCGACCATTGGCCGGTACGCGGCCAGGGTCATGCGCAGGATCCAGCTCTCGCGGATTCTCTGGCCCGGTACGCGACGCATCAGCAGATCACTGAGCATCGGGGCCAGGCCGAGCGCGAAGACCAGAGAACCGGCCATGGCCAGCGCTACCGCATAGGCCAGCGGCCTGAAGGTTTTCCCCTCCACACCCTCGAGCGTAAACAGCGGCAGGAAGACCACGATGATGATCAGGATCGCGAAAAAGATCGGCCGACCCACCTCACGACAGGCGCGGGTTACCACCTGCAGATGCGACTCGTCGGTTTGCGGCGCGCGCAGGTGACGATCGACGTTTTCGACCATTACGATCGTGCCGTCGACCATCATGCCGATCGCGATGGCCAGCCCGCCGAGTGACATCAGGTTGGCCGAGATCCCCAGGCGTCCCATCATCAGCAGGGCAAAGAGGACCGAGAAGGGAATCGACAACGCCACTACCACACTCGGGCGCAGTCCACCCATGAAGACCAGCAGGACCAGCGCGACCAGGCCAATGCCCTGGAGCAGGGCGTCGACGACCGTCTTGACCGCCGCGTTGACGAGTGTCTTCTGTTCGTAATAGGGCACGATGCGTACGCCCTCGGGCAACGCCACATTAACCGATTCGACCTTGGTCTCGACCTCGGCAATCACACGAGCCGAGTTCGCGCCAAAGAGCTTGACCACCATCCCTGCCACGACCTCGCCCGTGCCGTTACGTGTCTGCACGCCACGCCGGATCGCACCACCGATCATGATATCGGCCACGTCGCGCAGGTAGATGGGCCGACCGTCCTCGGCCTTGATCACGATTGCATTGAGGTCCTCGATCGACGAAGCGAAGCCCACCGATCGAACCACGAACTCCTCACCGTTCTTCTCGATGAACTGGGCGCCGACACTCAGGTTGTTGGCACGGATGCGGCCGATAATCTCACCCAGTGTCACGTCGAAGCGCAGCAACTCCTCGGGATGCACCACGACGTGGTACTGGCGTTCGTAGCCGCCGATGCCCAGCACCTCGGTCACACCCGGAGCGGTCTGCAGGTGGGGCTTGATCACCCAGTCCTGCAGCGTGCGAAGCTCCTCAAGGGAGTGTTTGCCCGTACTGTCTTCGAGGTAGTAGAAAAGCACCAGACCCATACCCGTGGAGATCGGCCCCATTTCGGGCTCGCCAAATCCGTCCGGTATCCGGCTGCGCGCCTCGGGCAGCCGTTCGCCAACCAGCTGACGCGCGAAGTACAGATCGAAACCGTCTTCGAAGTAGACGTTCACAACCGAGAGTCCAAAGTTCGACACTGAGCGAACCTTGGTCACACCCGGCAGACCGGTCATCGCCGTCTCGACCGGATAAGTCACGAACTTCTCGATCTCCTCCGGCGCCAGACCTTTGGTGACCGTGAACACCTGCACGAGATTGGGCGACACGTCGGGAAAGGCATCGACCGGCATTGTGCGGTAGGACTGGTAGCCGGCAACGACCAGGATGATCGCACCGAGCCCGGTGAGCAGGCGGTGCTGCAGGCCGAGAGTGATCACGCGTTCAATCATGAACTGCCTCCCTAGTGGCCGTGGCCGTCGCCGAAGGACGACTTCTGGAGTTCAGCCTTCAGCGTGAAGGCGCCCTCGACGGCGTAGACCTCACCAGGTGAAAGCCCGTCGAGGACTTCGACATGGCTGCGGTCCATCCGCCCGGTCTCGATCTGACGCGGCGCGAACCCCTCCCCGGTCTGCACGAACACACAGAGGTAGTCCTCCACGGTTTGCAGGGCCGTGCGCTCCAGTGCCACGCGCGCAACCGTGCTGCTGGTCGTGACGATCCCGGTCACGAACATGCCCGGCCTCCACCATCCATCCTGGTTGTCCAGAACGACCCGCGCCGTGGCCGAGCGTGTCTGCTCGTCCAGGACCGGCGTCACGTAACTGATGTTCGCCCGCGCGCGAGCGGTGTGACCCACCAGCACTTCGACCTCCTGACCCACATGCACCTGCGCGAGGTCGCGTTGATAGATGGTCAGATCGACCCACACGGTCGACAGGTCGGCGATCACAAAGGCCTGCGCCCCGCGATCCACGGCCTCGCCCGGCGTGAGGTGTTTTTCGATGACGGTCCCCGCCAGGCGCGTGGTCACCTCGAACTCCGTCAGGCTCTCGTCACTTTCAACCAGCGCGAGCACTTCGCCGGCGCGCACACGATCACCCACGGCCACATGCACCTCGCTCACGATGCCCGCATAACGCGGGACGATGTGGGCCAGGCGATCGGCATTCGGGCGCACTTCACCGGGGACCGACAGTGTGGTCGAGATCGTGCCCGGACCAGCCGTAGCCAGAACGATTCCGAACTCCTCGAGTTCGGCCGCGGAGATCTGGACGATGCCGCCCTGCTCGTTCTGCTCGTTCTGCTCGTCGTGGGCATCTCCTTCAACGCCGGCCGCATGTCGCCAGCCAGGAAGGATGCATGACAGACAGAAGAACGTGATCAGGATTGCGTGCTTCATCGCTGCAGGCTCCCGGATGTGGGGGAAATATCTGTAATCGGCTGACCGGTCAGTCTTTCGATCTCACCGACGGCAAGATGGTGTGCCACGAGGGCATCGATGAACTGGCTGCGCAGTTCGAAGAGGGTGCGTTGGGTGTCGAGCACGTCGGTGAGGCGCATGCGCCCGCTGCGCAACGCGGCACTGGCCAGTTCGAAGGCCTTCGCGGCCTCCGGAAGCACCGTGTCGCGCAGTGAGACGGCCTCAATCGCCCGGGCTTCGGCCAGGGCAACCGAACGTTGCAGGGCCAGACGCACCTGATTGGCCGTGCTCTGCCGTGATCGCTCAGCTTGGTGTCGTCGCGCGCTGGCGGCATCGATCTGGCCACCGTAGCGGTTGAAAACGGGCAGCGAGATCGACACACCCGCCACCACACCGAGATCACCGGATGCAGCGAAGTGCCGCACGCCTCCGGCAAACTCCACGTCAGGCACCCTTTGCGAACCGGCCAGTTCCAGCTCGGCATCACGACGCAGGACCTCAGCAGCCCAGGCCATCACCTCCGGTGACTGATCGACCCCGGCAAGGAGCAGCTCCACCGTCGGCAATTCAGATATCGAGCCGAGGCTTCCTTCGGCCTGTGCAACGCTCACCGCGCCCCACTGGCTGGCAAGGGTTGCCCGCGCCACGTCGAGCGCGCGCTGGTGTTCGATTTGCTCGATGCCACTGGCCTGCAGCGCCACCCTCGCGCGGGAGGCTTCGACAGGCGAGGTGCCCCCGGCCCGAACTCGTCGCGTGATCGACTCGAGTACCTCGGCGGCGACGCGCGTGAGTTCTTCGGCCAGCTCCAGCTGGTCCTGCGCAGCCAGCACCGCGATGAACGCACCTCGCGTCTCGCTGAAGACGCGCACGCGCTCGATATCGTAGGTGCGCCAGGCCAGGTCTGTAGTCCGCTCGGCCAGACTCCTGCGCTCACCCCGTTTACCGCCAAGCTCGATGAACTGGGAGAGCTGCAGGGTGAACTCAGCATTGTCGAAACCACTGGCCTGACCTGCACCCGCGAAATTCTCGAGCTCGGCGCCGAGCATCGGATTAGCGAAGGCACCGGCCTGCAGGGCCTCGGCTTCACGCGCGCGAAGCTCCCACGAGTGGGCAGCCAAGTCCGGATTGTGCAGCAGGGAGAGCGCCAAGGCCTGCTGCAGGGTCAGAGTCCCTCTTGAGCCCGGTGGCTCAGGCGCTTCGGCCGGCGCTTCGTAGCGCGGAAGATCGGCACCGAGTGTGGGCCGGACTTCCTGGGCCAGCACGCTCGCAGGAACAACGGCCAGCAGGGCCGCGGCAAGGATCATGAATCGCATGTCTCTTTTCCCGGTCAGGAGAATCGACGGCGGGCCTGAATGGATGCGGCACGCACGGAAGATGGCCGGCGGTCCTGTCCGGATCGCCGACGCTGGTGATTCCTGGACCGGAAGTTCAGATGAGCAGCGGCAGGTCCGACTCGGGATAAGGCATGCAGTGTGTCTCGGTGGACTCGTCGTGCGAGAACTGTGCGCCGTAGAATTTCGCGCGGGCGAGGTCGGCGACGGGAAGGGTCACAACCGCGATCATCGCCTTGTCGCGGGCTGGTGCAGTGGGGTCGCCCTTGATCAGACCGACCTCGCAGGGGTCAGACGAACAATCGAGTTCGTTCTCGCAGTCACCGGTCTGATCGCAATCACAGAGATGCTCCAGCCAGCCGCCCGTGCAAAGAAGCGGGAGCAGGAGGATGAAGGCGATGAGCAGGATCGAGGTGGTGGTGCGGAGCATGGGCTTCGTGGGTTTGGGGGTGCCGCGGTATACGCTCTGAATGGCCATCGGTTCCGGAGTCCGTTCCGGAGTCGGTTCCGGAGTCCGTGCACGCAGCAATTGATCTCCGGCTTGCGCCACAAGGTATGTATTCCAGCCTTGGAGGCGAATATGGTGCCAATCTCCGTCGGAGCAGCGAAAGCAGCGAGTTTGGCAGCAAGGCTGCCGGCGTGATACGGTTAACGTCCCTGCCCGAAGCGCAGGATGCGGCCGCAGAGTGTGGTCGGCGCCTTGTGACAACGGCCGGACGCAGAACGCCCGGCCGCCGATTCCAAATGAAAGCCGCGACCGCTAACTCACCGGTACGCAGACTTCAAAGTCGCCCAGCTCCGATCCGTCACCGGCACCGCACAGGCCACAATAATGTGCCCGGGCGTCCACACTGCGGCGATCGGTTGATTCACACTGTCGCGCAGAATCACGCTGCGCACTTTGATCAACGTGGATCCGTCCGCGATCCCGGTCACCCAGATGCGCACGATCGCACCCGGTCCCTGCACGGAGCAGCCGAGCCCGGCCACGTCCACATAAATCGAGTCGCCAACAGCCGCCGCGTTGTTCCAGCGCAGGAAGGACCCGCACGGTGCATCGGTGAAGAGCTGCCCCACTTCTACAGCGATCGGGTTGATCAGCAGAGGATCAAACTCCAGCACCAGGGAAACGCCGCGCAGATCGGCCGCCTCGATGTCGACCCACACGTCTATCGGACGCGCTTCGTCGCAGCTGAGCTCTGTAGTCGCCGACACGAAGCTCAGCACCGTGAAGGCGCTTGCCGACGTGCCGGCCAGCAGAAGGGGCAGGAGCAGAACGACAGTCAGGAGCCGCCCCATTCGAGTGTTCAGCATGGTATCTCCTCGATCGGAGAGGGACGGCCATGCGACCGCCCCCCTCCACCCATGAATGCTACTTGAGCAGCACCATGCTGCGGCTGTCCGTACGATCGCGGGCAACCAGCTGCACCAGGTAGGTGCCCGAAGCAACGCTGCGACCGGTGTCGTCAACGCCATTCCAGATCACCTCGTGCTTGCCGGCCTGCATGTCGCGGCTGACCAGCGTGCGCACCAGGCGCCCGTTGAGCGAGTAGACGCGTACCGTTACCGGGCCATCCTTGGCCACATCGAAGTACACGGTCGTGCGCGGGTTGAACGGGTTCGGCACGTTCGGACGCAGCGACGTGCGATGCACGACCACTCCAGCCGAAGGCGCGCCACCGATCACCGTACCGTCGAGCATGACCTTCTCGTTCTGGCGGTTGCGAGCGTCGATCTCCTGGATCACCAGGCCCGCATCACCATTCGCACGCACCTTGAACTGCAGGCTCGCAAGCAGGCCCTCACCTGCGATGCCCTTGCCGGTCCGGCCGAGCACCGCGGCGTCTGTCACGCCCGGCGCGGGCGAGAAGACCGGAGCGCCATTGCGGGTCATCAGGTCGCCCGTGGAGTAACCCACGTACTCGAGCACACGGTCGTTCCAGGTCATCTTCACGCTGACACCCTGCAGGGTGCCGTCGCCAGACATGTG
>Ga0164313_10003075_pt1 | contig 14882 bp, 9 predicted proteins | sample GuaBasSedimGuay4_FD_113735 | JGI IMG/M metagenome (GOLD analysis project Ga0164313, IMG submission 113735) | Subseafloor sediment microbial communities from Guaymas Basin, Gulf of California, Mexico - Guay4, Core 4569-4, 0-3 cm | ecosystem: Environmental > Aquatic > Marine > Hydrothermal vents >... | reverse complement strand
TGAATTATGAGATACATAAATCTTTAATTTTTGATCATTTATATAATGGGAATTTAATGCCAGATTAATAATGAGTCGTTGCATTATTGTATTATTTCCAATTATACCAACTTCAATTGCAGGGTCGCTTATATCAGTAATGGGTTTGAATATATCAGGAGCACAAACAAGCATATTTTTTCTTATTGCCTTGTCAATATAATTCAAGTATCTTATATTTAAAAAAGTACTCTTACTTACTTTTTCGTTGATATTTCTTAATATACCCATGTCGTTACTGAGCTCTGACCACTTAGGGTTTTTGAAAAGAAGGATTATGTCTATTTCTTTTTGAATTTTATCAAGATCAATAGTATCTAATAAGCTAGCTGTGAAATTTAGCGACTCTGCATCATCATTAAATGAAACAATCAGATAACGCGATTTATAGAAGGCAATATCTGTTAATAGATCATTATTTATATTTTGATACTCAACGGTATTTTTAATTGGGTTTACATCTATGTCTTTTTCATTTTTAACAACTATATAATCTCCTTTTTCAGAATCAGTTATATCCTTAATCAGTGGTTTATTACTTTCAGCATCACCACAAATAATTATATGATCTTTGAAGCGTTTCACTTTTTCAATGTTTATACGACTTGAAAAAAGCTTAAGAGCTCCTTGAATAATAGCAGTTGCCAGGGAGAGTGGACCTAGAAAACGAGCAATATTCAGGAAAACATTAATGTGTCTTAATGAAAAATCATTGCCAAATAGAAAGAGTTTAAGCACCGCATATACCAAATCTGAAATATTATATGATATATTATGGTCTTTAAAATAAATGTAAAATCCGATCAAACCAATGATTGCCGATAGACAAACCAATAGAGTCGGAAAATATTTGATAAAGAATTTTGATTTCATTATATCCAGTTTGTTAGAACATAAACTTATAAATTTTAGGGCCCAAAAACTAATATTCCCATTAAAAAGTAGCTGGCATTTACCAGAAAGCTAATATTAATAAGTGCTTTCTTTTTACCACCATTCAGCCTGGAAATCAGTCATCCGGCTTCATCTATTAAATCATAATTCTTATTAAAGTAATCCGGTTTAACTGGCCAGCAATGCCTGCCAAGTTTTTCTGATTCGCCAAATACTATAAAGTCTCCTAAACTAGCGATTTGTGTACCTTCTCCACTTTCAGGAGTTTTAAGGTCCATTCCTTTACTTCTTACAATGTCCTCATAAGCAAGCCAACGGTCCTCCGCCATCTGGCAATTAAGTAATGGTTCAGAATATACTTCGGTATAAACCTCTTTGATATTGTCTTTTTTGAGTTGAATAGCCTCAACTTCTGTTGGCTTTTTTCTGTATTTATTCATATATCCAATTTTAATTGGTTTGGATTAATTTCAAATACTAAACATTACTACTCAAAACCAATCAACTACCACGAAGCAGAGCTACCGAGGTATAAAAAGAAAACTCTTTCTTATCGCAGCAAAGCTGCGGAGAACATAACCCAAGAGATCCCTCTCAGGGCTCGGGATCAGTTCGGCTAAATAATTTCGTTTCTCAAAATTATATTCTCACTGATTTAATCCTCTCCCCCCACAATAAATGGGTTAAACTTCAACTTCTCTCCACATTTAGGGCACTCTGAAAGCAAACCCTGCTCTTCCCAGGCCTCATCCGGCAACTCCAAACATGGTGATTGTTCAGGCGAAAGCCCGGCTTTTTTTGTGATTTCTTCAATGGTACCCAATACCGATTTAGGCGGAGAAAAATGGTGGCCACATATTGGACAATTCGCTGATGGAGTCATATAACATTTTCTTTCAAAATTCCATATTTGCCGGGCAGTTACAATTCCAGAAGCTGGCCTAAGTAGTTCTTTGTGGGCTTGCACATTAAATATTTCACCTGAGATTGCACAACCAAAAATCCCTCCCGAATAAAAATCAACAGCAAAAATATGAGATGAATTTGTGAATCTTGCAAGTTCTTTCCCTGTTTCCATGTCCCACATAATGCAGGTCACACCGGAAGCAGAGACAGCTCTTTTCCCGTCAGCTGTGATGGCAACGTCGGAAGTATGCCCCTTAAGGGTTTTTAAAGCTTCACCACTGTTGAGGTCCCACAAAATGCAGGTATTGGAAGCAGAGACAGCCCTTTTCCCGTCAGGGGTGATGGCAACGGCATTGACCTTGACCTCGCCCTTGCTAGTATACCCCTTAAGGGTTTTTAAAGCTTCACCACTGTTGAGGTCCCACAAAATGCAGGTCTCCCAGGAAGCAGAAACAGCCCTTTTCCCGTCAGGGGTGATGGCAACGTCCTCGACAGTGCCAGTATGCCCATTAAGGGTTTTTAAAGCTTCACCACTGTCGAGGTCCCACAGTATGCAGGTATTGTCCGAGGAAGCAGAAACAGCCCTTTTCCCGTCAGGGGTGATGGCAACGGCATTGACCCAGGAAGTATGCCCCTTAAGGGTTTTTAAAGCTTCACCACTGTTGAGGTCCCACAAAATGCAGGTCTTGTCCCAAGAAGCAGAGACAGCCCTTTTCCCGTCAGGGGTGATAGCAACGGCATTGACCATGAAAGTATGCCCCTTAAGGGTTTTTAAAGCTTCACCACTGTTGAGGTCCCACAAAATGCAGGTCTTGTCCGAGGAAGCAGAGACAGCCCTTTTCCCGTCAGCTGTGATGGCAACGTCCCAGACTTCCTTAGTATGCCCCTTAAGGGCTTTTAAAGCTTCATCACTGTTGAGGTCCCACAGTATGCAGGTACTGGAAGCAGAGACAGCCCTTTTCCCGTCAGGGGTTATGGCAACGTCTTCGACCGTGGAAGTATGCTTAAGGGTTTTTAAAGCTTCACCACTGTTGAGGTCCCACATAATGCAGGTATTGTCTTCGGAAGCAGAAACAGCCCTTTTCCCGTCAGCTGTGATGGCAACGGCTTTGACACTGCCAGTATGCCCCTTAAGGGTTTTTAAAGCTTCACCACTGCTGAGGTCCCACAGTATGCAGGTACCGTCATCAGAAGTAGAGACAGCCCTTTTCCCGTCAGGGGTGATGGCAATAGCAATGATGTCCTTAGTATGCCCCTTAAGTGTTTTTAAAGCTTCACCACTGTTGAGGTCCCACAAAATGGTCTCGTTCCACGAAGCAGAGACAGCCCTTTTCCCGTCAGGGGTGATGGCAACGGCCACGACCATGAAAGTATGCCCCTTAAGAGTTTTTAAAGCTTCACCACTGTTGAGGCCCCACAGTATGCAGGTCCCGTCCCGGGAAGCAGAGACAGCCCTTTTCCCGTCAGGGGTGATGGCAACGGCCCAGACCCAGTGAGTATGCCCCTTAAGGGTTTTTAAAGCTTCACCACTGTTGAGGTCCCACAAAATGCAGGTCTCGTCCCGGGAAGCAGAAATAGCCCTTTTCCCGTCAGCTGTGATGGCAACGGCATAGACTTCCTTAGTATGCCCCTTAAGGGTTTTTAAAGCTTCACCACTGTTGAGGTCCCACAAAATGCAGGTCTTGTCTTCGGAAGCAGAGACAGCCCTTTTCCCGTCAGGGGTGATAGCAACCTTAGTATGCCCCTTAAGGGTTTTAAGCACCTGGGGTAATGGATTCCAGCTTGGGCGGGTGTGGGGTGAGTGTAGCAGCAGAGAATGGTGATTCTCAGGTATGCAGACGTTTGCTGCCTTGCCGACGGGGCCGCTATTTGAATAATTCCAGGCTTGCTGAGAAGAAAAATGAGGGAATTCATCGGCGAAACTTTGTAAATTATCGGCTTCCTGCCCTAAAAAGTTCTTGAAATCTTTTAAGCGATCTGACCGCTTGGGATTGGTTTTAATACGTTCAATCTCTGTATTTATTTGTTCTTTAGTCCGGAGGCTAATGCTTTCGGGTACTTCCAAATCAAACCGGCTAATTTTACCTTCTGCACAGGCAATGAGATCCTGGGTGTATTTTTGCATCCTTTCCTGGCGGACTTTTTCTATTCGGATGTATTCTGCATTATCAGGAATCACGTCCAGGGCATTATTGATATCTTCCACCAGTTCGTATGTTAACTTTGCGGCAGCCTTTTCCTGGATAAAGTTAAGATCACATAACAGGTCTGTCAGATCATCCCAACTATTCAACGTCTGCAAATGATTGGGTAACCATTTAATAAAATAAATATCTAATTTATCAGCTCCGGTTTTATATTGTTGCCATCCAAAATCAGCCAGCAGACGATGACCTTCTTTTGGATTTACATAATAATGATCCGAAGCATTTTGTTTTGTCAGCCAGTCAATCAATGATTTGTGATAGGGTTTTATGGTTTTTCTTTCACCTTCTTCTATCACAGGAAAGAGTGAGCCCAAAATACGTGTAAAGTCATATAATTCCTCTTCCTGCCAATTGAAAATGTTTTGGAGAATATCCAATGGCAAAGGCTCCCTTGCAGCAAGGATGGCGCGCAAAGCAGGAAGGATCTTCGAGCGAAAATATTCCAGGTCAGGAAATTGCCGGTCAAAAAACTGCCTGAAGATACCACCAAGGCCTACCGGGAATTTATCCAAGTCGTCAAGTGAGAGGTGGCCTTTATTCAGGTCGTCGCATACCCGTTCAACATATAAAAATACACCTTCACTTTTTTCAAGTATTTGTTCAACGAGCTCACGGGCATCATTGCGCTTATCTAATAAAGGCCCCAGTTCCTGGTATAAGTAAAGGCGGATATCGTCTTTGTTTTCTTCGGTTCCGGTATCCAGTACGAAGGGATTAAGCCCTTGCAGAGGGCTGGTTACGGAACTTTCGGGGCGGCTGGTTATTAACATGCCCAACCACTCAGGTAATTGTGGAGCATGGCGGGCCAGGGTTTCAACCAATGGGTTACGTTCGCCTTCAGCAGCTTCATCCAAAGCATCAATCAGTATTAAGTAGCGCTGCTGTCCGCCGTCAATGGTGTGTTGTAATGGATTGGCAAAAAGATAATCAAAAATATCGGCCACATTTTTACCATCTAACTGGTTAATTTCCGGTAAGTTAAGCAATAGCTTGCGGTAATCGGGTAATCGTGTAGCCAATTGGAAAGCCAGGCTACGGAATACCCGTGCTGCATTGCGGTGGTCGGGTTTGTTCCATTCACAGAACTGTGCAGCAATAATTTTATCCCGTCCAAAGTGGGCAAGATGGGCAGCAAAAGCGCTTTTCCCCACACCGGGGCCTCCCATTATCCAGAACAAGCGGGAAGAGCGGTCAGATTGAATGCGCCATTTTTCCACTTTATCCGAAAGCCATTCACGCCCAACAAAATCTTTTGACAGCAATTGTGCTACACGTGAATCAGAGGAAATGGGTTTAAGATATTTAGCCAGGGTTTCAATTTCGCCTGCAAAGCGCATGCTCTCTTTACTTTCGACCACACGGATAATCTCCGCCAGATTTTCATCGTACCATTGTTTCCAGCTTATTTCATCTTTAGTGCGCCGCTCTTTCCAGTCATGCATATCTAACCATTGTATATGGCTGATGCTTGCAGGGGATTTTACTTCGGTTTCACTTTCAGTTAATATGGTTTGGATATTCCCACCTTTCACACCAATGGCAATGGCTATTTCATCCAGGCAAACACCAGGGTCGCGAGTGGAGTGTTTTGAGAGAAAGGACAACACCCTGTTGCTGCTAATAATTCCTTCTGTGATCTCACGCCGCCAGTTATCACCGGATTTTATATCATTCTTATCAAACCATACAGCATGGCCTCGTTTTTCCAAATCAACCTTAATTAGCCTGACCAGTTCCTCGTTGGCATCGTGTCCGTAACTGAGGAATATTCTGAGTTTTTTAGATTCCTTATCACTATCAGAAAAGCTATTTCCACATTGGGAGCAATTATATTTGTTTCGCGACTCAAAGAATTTGATGTCGGTTGATTTACACTCTGGGCAAAAGCTTAGTTTTTGCTTCATATTTTTATATTTTCAACAGTATATTAAGGGTATACTTCAATGTTGTCATAAATTCTTTAATAACTAATCATTGAACATGTCAATAACTTGTAATAAATAAATGTACTTAATATCCTGTGAATCATTATTATAGATGCTCCATAGTTTTTTAAATCAAACAAGTCACTAAATATAAATAAAAAAACATAGAATATAATCTAGATTCCAAAGACCTGAAATTCAATGAGATCCAATTATATTTTTATTCTCACTCTATCGCCTCTTCTGAAAGTATGGCAAATTTTTATTCATTTACACCTCTAATAACTCAACATTTTTTAGTGTCAAACATTTTAGGTCTAATTTCGTAGTGAATTTTCTTATTACAAAACATATGACACTAAATATCAAAGACATAGATATTTTATATGGTCCTGGTGGGACCATAATGGGGAGAATTGTAACTTATTAATTATGAGGGTTTTACTTTGCAGGCTAATATTCTATATTAATGCAATCAAAATTGGAAAAATACTTGACGGAGTTGACATAAAACTCAATTTTTATAGCTATCGATAGTTCACCCATTCTCTTTTTCGGTTTGTCTAGTTTAAACTAAACTAACCATTTTCTCAGTTTGCGAATCTAAAGGATAGCTAGAGGGATCAAAACCATAAAAAAAACCGAACCATTACAGCCTCATGGGCAGGTAATGATCCGGCAATAATTTTGTGAATCCTCTAAAGCTTATTCAGCGTTGCAACGATTGATGCAATCAATGATCTCTTTCAGTGATTTACTTTTCAGTGAATAAAAGATCTTTTTTCCGTCCCTTTTTGATTGGAGGACGCCTTTATTTTTGAGGATATTGAGGTGATGTGAAGCAGAAGCTTGCTCAATGTTCAACTTCCTGTAAATTTCGGTCACACTCATCTTAGGTTTCTCGTTCAGCAATTCAATAATCGCAATTCTCATTGGATGGGCAATAGCTCTCAGCTTGCTTGCTGCCATCTCTAACTTGTTAACTTCCAGCACAACTTTTTCCATTTAAGATTAATTTGAAGCAAAAATAATATAAATTAACATCTCAAGCAAATAAATATGTAAATTCTTTGTATTAATTCTATTTGAACTCTATTGACCAGTCTTCTTCAAAGCTCCAACCTGCCCTGACCTCGATCGCACCGGGGAAAAATACTACGGGCTCCGGCTGTCTTCTTTCCAGGTAATCACCGGTATCCCAAACCCGGTTATGGTTGAGGTCGGCAAAGGCTTTGATAATATACTTTCCAGGTTTAAGAAGGTCCCAGCTAATGGTTTCCTCCTGCCGGATAATATTTTGCCTGATGAGCTTTTCATTTTCTGTCATGAGCTGTATGGCAATCTGGTCATATTGAGAGGAATTCACGGCGTGGATGACATACAAACCATAGTCTTCGTAGCTGTTGGTATTAAAGCGAAATTCGATGCTGTCATTGCTCTTTCCCATGATATCGAACAGAACCGAATCGGGGAAGAAAAGAGTATACAAGGTTTGTTCTTTAAACTTGTGGTTGAGCCTGATCATCCGCGCCGCGGGATCATAGATTTCGAAGGAAGCTTCAATTGTATCCTCTGCGGCTGTTAATACAAAACGAGAAAAATCTACAGCGCGGAAAGGGTATCCCGTTTTCAGCTTGAGTGTATCCTGATAGGGGAAGGGGTTTGATATGTTCGTAAACATTCTCAGTATCTGTGCTTCTTCCATGTCTTTCTTCCGTTGAGGAATCTCTTTCTCTACAAGGGAATAGGATACCGTATCAAAGACGGTGGTGTCCTGCCATATTCGAAGGCTGATGGTGTCCACCTTATCACTTAAAATATAATAGCGAAGGGTGTCTTTGCCTTTGTTCCATTCTTCATGCATCCACTCATTAGGGACCGGAGTCAATGGTGTGATCATCACATCATCTGCCGGATATCGAAAGATGAAACGCAGTACCTGTCTCCGGGGTTTATCGGCCCCCAGCAGTTTTTGGATCGTATCAGGGACCTCATGGAACATAAAAAGGGTGTAAAAGCGTACATCCACGGTATCTGCCGACAAGGTATCAGCTACCAGTAAACTATCGATGAGAAGACTGGCCAGGGTGTCTTGCAGGCTGATACCCAGGGAATCCAATAAAGTGGTATCGACGGTTTCCTGGGCATAATACACAGGGCTGATCAGGCTATCGAGAAAGCCGACCTCCTCATCTCCTCCATCGTAGGTGGCACTCAGGTTAATATCAGCCAGGGTAAACATCATATAGTCACCTCCACGCAGGTTGTTGATGAGAAAAAACCCGGCAGTGTTGGTTCGGGTGAGGTATGATGGCTTCACCATGAATGGAAGACTGTCGAAGGGGATGCTGTCATTATCATCTTCGTACAACATCACCAGCACATCCTCACGGGGCTTAAGATCAAATGCATTGATCACTTCCCCAATCACCGAAAGGGAATCGATCTTGTCGCCGGTCGAAAACACATAGTTATAATTTTCGATAGGATTGCCCTCCGTAATATCCTTGATAGATTTACCGAAGAAGATGGAATAGGTGGTACTGTCCTGCAACTCCTCTTCAAGGTATATGATCACCGATTTCCCGCGGGTCTTGACCTCAGGGGTATTTTGCAGGGGAGGGGAGATGAAAACTTCTGTGATCACATCCGAAACTGCAACAAATTCATTGAACTTCAGTTCGATCTTATCAGCGTCGAAATTTATGGTGTAGTTGGGAGGTTCCGATGCTAATACTATGGGAGCATATGCATCCTTTGGCCCACCGGTTGGAGGACGCATATTTGCACAATAAGTACACATTAAAAGCAGGGTGCCTGCAAGTGCCAGTCTTATTGCTTGTTTTAACATTACACAAATATAATTATTATTACCCATTGCTAATGCCCTTCGCCTAAAGCCTGAAAGAGATATCCGCTTTCTTTTGCTCTTCTTAAATACTCAGGTAAAACGATTTTTAGCTTATCAATAGTCTTCTTATGATCATGAAAAAGTACAATGGCTCCCGGGCGTGTGTATTTCCAGCTGTTCTCCAGGCAGCTTATCGCACTTATTTTTGGATCATAGTCGCGACTGAGCACTGTCCACATAATAAGTTGGAACTGTTTACGCAGGATTCGTTGCTGGGAAGGTTTCATCTTGCCGTAAGGTGGGCGGAATATCCTGCTGTTTACCAGCTCAGCACATTTTTGCACGTTTTCGACATATGTTTTGGTATCTGTTTCCCATCCTTTGAGGTGGTTGTAGGCATGATTTCCCACCGCATGTCCGGCATCCAGCATACTTTGGAACGTTTCGGGGTGTTTTGATACATTCTCCCCCACACAGAAGAAGCTTGCTTTTGCGTCAAAGCTATTCAGCATATCAAGGATGAGTGGCGTAGTTTCCGGGTCGGGTCCATCGTCGAAAGTAACATACAGACTTTTTCCTTCAGCAGGGGCATCCCACATGAGCCCTTTACCGCCCAGCAGCCTGAGCCAGTATGGTGTATTGAATAGCACAGTCTCCTATTGGTATCCCACCTGCCCGACATAGATGTCGTAATAATCGTTGAACAGCTGCTCAGCCTTATTGGCCAGTTCTGTTTGTCCATTCTTACTGGCAGTCTCTTTCACCTCATGGGTCATCGACAGATAATGTTTTCGCATGTCATCGACCATCAGTGCTTTGTTCCCTTCGAAACGGAAGAAATAGTCCAGGTTTTCTTCGCTTAGGGTATACATGCCTTCGAGTATTTTCATACCTTTTTCCTCTTCACCGGCCTGCAGGTATGCATTGGCGATTCCTAGGATGAAATAGTTGTATGGAATGCTCTCAGGTGGAACCAATTCCATGATCTTGTCACAGACGATCACAGCTGAATCGTTCTTTCCTTCTTTGATCAGCTCCAATGCCAGTCTTCCGTAAATATTTCGGAGGCTCATCGACATGCGGAGGTTGTCCTCGGTAAGATATACATCCGGATTCTCCATACCTGATCCGAATTTATTCACCAGGTTATCGAAGAGGATGTCAGTATCGATCCTTCCAAGATCCTGTCCACGTGAAGGTGTTTTTATGGGTATCAGCCTGTAGGCCATTCCTTCCACCTGGAAGTAGTTTTTCAAGCCGATATAAGAATCATTGCCTGTAGTCGTAGCAAAATATACAGGGCGCTTCCAATTGTTTTGTGCCAGGAAGTCGAGCAGGATCACATTGTTTCGCTGCAGTCCCCAACGATCGATTGTCCATGTGATGGGTGCGATCTTGTCAACCATTTCAGACCTTACAGTACCGCTATTCATAACTGTAGCTGAGTCGGCAGCAAGCATGAACTTCTTGGTAGGGAAGTAGTCAATGGTTACGCCGTCGCGGGTAAACTGAAGCTTGCTTTCATCCTGCTGGATGATATCAAACAAGGCCTTTACATCCACAAAGTCTTTGATGTTATCGTTCTCAATGAGGTAGACCACATCACGCGTACCCTGCTGGTATTGTTCAACGCTGAGGGAGATCTTCATGGGTTCAGAGTCGTAAGCCTTACGAACCATCTGGTCTACATACCAGTCGCCGTTCAGCAGGCTGAGGTTACATACCCGCACATCGGTTCGTATACCTTCTACCTCCTGTGCATACCAGAGAGGGAAGGTATCGTTATCACCATTGGTGAACAGTACCGCATCGGGGGCGCAGGAATTCAGGTAGTTCTTGGCCATCTCCAGGGCAGTATATCTTCCTGATCTGTCGTGGTCGTCCCAACCCTGGGCTACCATGATTATTGGAACGATCATACAAACAGCAGTAGAGGCGATGGCCGCCTGCTGCCCGCTGATAAATTTTTTCAGTTGCTCATAGAGCGCCAGTACACCTATACCAATCCATATAGCAAAGGCATAGAAAGAAGCAGCAAAAGCATAGTCCCTTTCTCTTGGCTGAGGTGAATGCTGGTTCAGATAGAATACGATGGCCAGCCCTGTCATAAGAAAAAGCAGGTTCACCACCCATGCATCCCTTGAACGGCGCCGGAAATGGAAAACCAATCCAAGGACACCCAGGATGAAAGGAAGAAAATAAAACTTGTTATGGGCCTTGTTATCGAAGTCGGAGGGCAGATTGGTTTGCGGACCCAGCCGGGCTTCATCCAGGAAGGTGATCCCGCTAATCCAGTTGCCATGGATGAGGTCGCCATAACGTCCCTGCAGGTCGTTCTGCCGGCCTGCAAAATTCCACATGAGGTAGCGCCAGTACATATGACCGATCTGGTAGCGGAAGAAATATTTCAGGTTCTGCCCGAAGGTGGGGATCTTCTGGTTTTCCGGGTCATTGGTGATGCCCGCCCAGCTTTTGTAATCGTTGATATAGCGCTGTTCGGTATTGTTCCACATCCTTGGGAAGATGGTCAGATAATTGGGATCATAAACAGGGAGGGTACCCTTGTTCTCATCAATGACCACATATTTACCTTCCTTGTTGTTGCGGCGGTATACCGGGTTTCCGTCCTCACGGCCGGTGGTAGGGGCATTGTAATATTGTCCGTAAAATTTGGGCCAGGTGCCATATTGCTCACGGTTGAGGTACGACAGGAGGCTGATGGCATCCTTAGGGCTGTTCTCGTTGATAGGTGTGGCCGCATTGGAGCGGATAATCAGCATCACAAAGCTTGAATACCCGATAAGTATAAATATGATCGAGAGCAGGATGGTGTTCTGCATGGCTCCCCTGGTGCGGGTATACCAGAACATGGCTACCACTGCTCCAATCACGAGCAAGCGCATAATGAAGGAGCCTGCTGATGATGATCCAAGGAGGATAAGCAGGGCCATGATGCCACCCAGCACATATACAAGAATCAGCATGGATGGTATCTTACGGCGGTTATAAAGTATACCGGCTACCAGAAGACCAATTAGCAGCAGGGTAAAGAATACTGTTCCCAGGTGGAAGGGCATGCCGAAGGAATTCACAAACATGAGCTCGGTAGAGGCAAAGAGCTTAACTACCTCGGGGATGATGCCGTACATTACTGCCGAGAGGATCACGATACTCATGCCGAAGGCGATGATGGCGCCTTTACGGGAAGGGGTAAACCTTTTGTAATAGTATACCAGGGTGATGGCAGGGATGGCAAGCAGGTTGAGGAGGTGGACCCCGATGGAAAGGCCCATGAGGTAAGCGATAAGAATGAGCCAGCGGTCGGAATGCGATTGGTCCGCCACGCGATCCCACTTAAGGATGGCCCAAAAGACGATGGCCGTGAAAAATGATGACATGGCATATACTTCGCCTTCAACGGCGCTGAACCAGAATGAATCTGAAAAGGTAAAGGCCAGGGAGCCGATGATCCCTGCACCGAAGATGGCAAACATCTGTCCGCGGTTCAGTTCCTGAGTTTTTTCGTAAAACTTCCTGGCCAGCATCACGATACTCCAGTATAGGAATAGGATGGTAAAGGAGGATGACAGCGCCGACATAGTGTTCACCATGCGCGCCACCTGGGAGGTGTCGCCAAAGGCGAAGAGGGAAAAGAAGCGGCCCAGCATCTGAAAAAGCGGAGCCCCCGGTGGGTGCCCTACCTGCAACTTATATGCTGTGGCAATATACTCACCACAGTCCCAGAAACTGGCTGTAGGCTCGGAAGTAATGATATAAACCATCGATGCCAGTAAGAAAATGATCCAGCCGATGATGTTGTTGAGCTTATTGAAATTATTCATGCTGAGATGGTGTTTATTAGCGCTTGTAAAGATAGCAAACTTCACTATTATATTTCGGTCTGTGGTTTGTGGTCTGTGGTTTGTGGTCTGTGGTCTGAAAAATATCAGTGTGCCCCATACGCATACCACACAGCGGCCTATATTTTATTTTATCTTTGTAAAAAAGAACAGACATGTACAAACTCATATTATTACGCCACGGACAGAGTGAATGGAACAAAGAAAACCGTTTTACAGGATGGAAAGACGTTGGCCTTTCTGAGCAGGGAGTAGAAGAGGCTAAGCAGGCCGGTTTGGTGCTTCAGGAAAACGGGTTTATGCCCAAAGTAGCCTATACATCATACCTTACCAGGGCCATCAAAACCCTCTGGCTGGCACTTGAACGCATGGACCTGATGTGGATCCCCGTATATCGCAGCTGGCGCCTCAACGAGAAGCATTACGGCATGCTGCAGGGCCTGAATAAGGCGGAGACAGCCGACAAGTACGGCGACGAGCAGGTATTGCTCTGGCGCAGGAGCTTCGACGTTCCCCCTCCACCCATTGAGGACGACAATCCACTAAATGCAACCTTCGATCCCCGCTATGCCGAGCTCGATGATAAGGACATCCCTCGCACAGAATCCTTAAAGGAAGTGATCGAGCGCATGGTGCCATACTGGAATGAGGAGATAAAACCCACGCTCAAAGAAAAGGGAGAGGTGCTTGTGGCAGCCCATGGCAACAGCCTCCGGGCAGTAGTCAAATACCTCAAGAATATGAGCGAAGAAGAGATCCTTAAGTTCAACATCCCCACCGGGATCCCCTATATCTTCGAGTTTGATGAAGATATGAACTACGTGAAAGACTATTTTATCGGTGACCCGGAGGAGATCAAAAAGCTGATGGATCAGGTAGCCAATCAAGCAAAGAAAAAATAAAGGTACGCGGTACGCGGTACGGGGTCCGGGGAGGACTGCCATGCACCGCGAATCGCGTCCCCCATACCATACTTATTATGAATAAATCCTGGGTAATTCCCGACATTCACGGCTGCAGCAAAACCCTGCGTGCCCTGTTTGAATATTACGTCAATCCTGCGAAGGAGGATGAGATCTATTTCCTGGGAGACTATATCGACCGGGGGCCGGATTCAAAAGGTGTGATCGACTTTATTATGAATTTGCAGGAAGAGGGATTTAAAATTCATCTTATCAAGGGCAATCATGAGGAAAGTTGTGTGGTGGCCTGCGCTGAGGAGCGTGGCCGGAAGAAAAATTTCCTGGGCATACGTCAGAAGAATGTATCCAAGGCTGCCTGGAGGCAGTACGGTGGTAAAGAGACGATGGAGAGCTTCGGGCTGAGAGACCTGAACGATATGCCGCAGAAGTATATCGACTGGATGGATCAGCAGCCCACATATCGTGAACTTGAAAAATACCTCCTGGTGCATGCCGGCCTCGACTATAGCCTCGACAATCCGCTGGAAGATGAATATTCGATGCTCTGGCAGCGTGATTTCGATCCCAGGCCTGAAAAGATAGGCGGAAGGATATTGGTACATGGTCATGTATCCGTGCCTTTGGAGGAAATATTCATGATGCGTGATAATCCGGAGAATTTCGGACACCTTGACCTGGATAACGGAGTCTATATGGTAGGACGAAAAGGATACGGCAACCTGCTTGCCCTCGAATTAACAACAATGGAACTATACACACAATATAATCTTGATATGTAAGTTTAATGAATTATTAGGATTTTATCACGCAATACAGCCTCTGAAATCCTACTACTTTTGTAACAGAAAACAAACAAGAATTCAACTATTTCAATGACTATCACCAGGCTTATATATAAACTGTTTCTCCCTTTCATCATGCTTTTGCTCATTTCCTGTGAAGGAAGCACAGAACGCGTTTGGAGTGTTAAAAACTCAACATCAGACCTGGTCAAGGTCAGGGCAGAACTGCGTATCAATTCAGATACCGTTTGGGAGAATATAGAAGCCGGAGACAGCCGGATCATTACCATCACCACCGAAGACTGGGGCAATTCCGATCCTCAATTTGTCTACGATGTGTTCTCAGGTTTCCTGGTTACCAAAATCGGAGATACCATTCATAAGAACTGGGCAGATGATGATAATTGGGAGATCTACTTTGAACAAACCAAGCACAAACCGGATCATTATCAGCAAACGTATGATTTTGTGGTTACTGATGTAGACTTTGAATAG
>Ga0164313_10003073_pt1 | contig 14887 bp, 8 predicted proteins | sample GuaBasSedimGuay4_FD_113735 | JGI IMG/M metagenome (GOLD analysis project Ga0164313, IMG submission 113735) | Subseafloor sediment microbial communities from Guaymas Basin, Gulf of California, Mexico - Guay4, Core 4569-4, 0-3 cm | ecosystem: Environmental > Aquatic > Marine > Hydrothermal vents >... | reverse complement strand
TTGTATGATACTCTGTCGAGTGCGTTCTATGGATATAGTCCATGGGTAGCCACTGACGGTGGAGCCGCTGGTGCTGAATCACTATACCGTGATTTATCTATGATTACCAGTTATGGTTCGTTTACGCTTGGTGTTACCGATACCCTGACCTTCATCAAGTTCCTTGCTTCGGAATATGATGGCGGCTTAGAGGGTATTCAGGCGACTATTGATAAGGCCAGAGCATTCACTTTGTACTACCTCTGCTGTGATATTTGGGGTGTTCCCGGTGATGCAGATGTCGATGCCAAAGTCAATATTCTTGATATTGTATATATCATCAACTTCAAGTACAAAGAAGGCGACGGCGTTAAATGGCCGTCAACAACCTATGATCCGGATGGATCTGAAGGCTGGCCGACCGACAACTGTGATGATATTATGAATGTTGACTACCATACGAATGGATTAGATCAGATTAATATTCTGGATATTGTTTACTTGATCAACTACAAGTATAAGGAAGGTCCTGCTCCGACGTGTCCAAGATCTTTCTATGAATAATGAATTCATATCTTGAATATTAATTTATTCGTACTTCAGGAAGTCGTCTAAAACGGCGGCTTCCTGAATTTATTTTGTCAGCAAATGCGATTTGGTCTTAATTTTGGGGGAATTCACCGCTACATATTTGAGTTATCGTAATTTCGTCCGATAAGAATACAAAACAGGCCATGGGCTAAACCGATAACAATTAACATCGGTAAAATGGGAACTGTGCCGATTGAGTTATTGTTGGAATATTGAAGGCGAAGATGAGGGGTAAGATGACTCAAAAATTGGTTGTATCAGCCATTAAAATACTGACAGCTGTATTTATACTCTGCAATAGTTCCGGTATTGCTCAAACAGCTTTAAAACAAAAACCAACCCGGCCAATCTTGATGACCAATCAAATAGAAGTTCAATTTGAAACAGATGTTGATCTGGACAGGATCGGAAGCAAATCGAGCACTCTCCGTCTTGGTATTCCGACGCTTCAGCTTGTTCTTGATAAATATCAGATAAAACAGGCGAAAAAGATGTTTCCGTGGCGAAAAGGGAAGGATGCTATGGCTGGAACCGATGATATGTCAAAATTCCTTATAGTTTCTCTCCCGGAAAATTCCGATATCTATTCGATTATTGATGATTTGGAAAAAAATCCTTACATCAGATCAGTTTCGCCGATCTGGGCGATGCCGATTTATGAGGTAATCCCGGATGATCCCAAATTTGGCGGACAGTGGGGATTGAATGAAATTGGCGCAAAGGATGTATGGGAGATTGAAAAAGGCTCAGATACAGCTATTGTGGCCGTCGTGGATGTCGGCGTCTTATACACCCATCCGGATTTGGAAGATAATATCTGGGTTAATCCGGGTGAAGACCTTGACCATGATGAGGTTGTTTTTGACCTGGGTGATGTCAACGGTTTTGATGACGACGGCAACGGTCTTGCCGACGATTTAATTGGATATGATTTTTTCACCGGTGTTACCAATAGTGATCCGTGGCCGGGTGAAGATGTCTCAACTGCAGATATTGATCCTAAAGATTTTAACGGCCATGGAACTCATGTGGCCGGAATAGCATCGGCGGTTGCCAATAATAATCTCTATGGAGCCGGGTTGGCCGGAGGCTGGGGCGGTGGAAACGGTTCATATCGCGGACCGCGGATAATGTGTATACGAGTCGGCGGATCTTATAAGCATCCTGACAATCCGGATCAGGAGACCGGGTATGTCAATACCGCCAATTGTGCCCAGGGTGTAGATTATGCCGCCCGGATGGGCGCCTGCGTGGTTAATTGCAGTTGGGGCTTTTCCAACTTTTCCGCGGCCATGGAAGCGGCCGGATTGTTGTGTAACCAAAATAATGTCATTGTCCTTCATGCGGCCGGCAATGAAGATGAGTATAGTCCGAACGGCGGTTATCTGGATGATCTGTTTCTCGGTTCGCCCCCGATGGAAGTCGCCTTGTCGGTGGCGGCCACCGCACCGGGCGGCTATAGAGCCAGTTTTTCCAATTATGGCGAATATATAGATATCTGCGCTCCGGGTGAAAATATTTACAGTACCTATTCAGATCATTATGGACCATCCGATGCCTGGATTCCCGGGACATCAATGGCCACGCCGTTTGTGGCCGGACTTGTCGCCCTGATAAAATCACACATGCCGCATTATACAAAGCCGGAAATTACGGCGCTTATTCTGGATAATGCGGTTGATATAGATGCCCAGAATCCCGGTTATGAGGGGCTTCTTGGTTCCGGCCTGATGGATGCTTACGCCTCGATGGCTAATCTTCCGATAGCCTCCTTTGAGGCTGGACCGGAACTGCTCGGGCCGGCTCCCCTGGAGGTAGATTTTACCGATTTATCGCCAAATAACCCGTCTTCCTGGGAGTGGGATTTCGGCGACGGCGGCAGTTCGACAAGTCAAAATCCGACATACACTTATGAAAATTACGGGCTGTATTCGGTGGCCCTGACGGTCGATGAGCCGAAAGGTACTGCTACCGAAGTGTTGAAAAACCTGGTTATGGTAACGGCTGATACAATCAGATTTGATTCTATCAGGATTTCAACCTCCGGCACCGATCAGAAGGTCGTAATGCCGGTATTGCTTAATAATAAGTTTTTGAATAAAGGTATGACGATTCAATTCCAGATTAAGATGAACGGCGAAAATGTCGGCTATCGGTCGATCAATTTTGATTCTATCTCTACGGTCGGTTGTCGTACAGACAACTTCGAGAGTATTTCTATCAGCCCCTATGACCGTGTGAACAGCCGATATGGAGTATTGCTGCTGTCTGATATTAGCGGCGGCTCCAATTATTTACAGCCAGGTCAGGGCGCCATAGTAAATATTCATCTGGATATTGATTATTCGATTCCTGATGGGACAATGTTTACATTTGATTCCCTGTCGTTGGGCGGAGCGCCTTTGCGGCTGACATCGCCATACGGGGTTTATTACCCTGAGTTTATCAGCGGCAAAATATTTGTTAAGGATGAAATCTGCGGCGATCTGAACAAAGATCTCCAGGTAAATATCCTTGATGTTGTCTATTTAATTAATTACAAGTTTAAAAATGGCCCGCCTCCCGAGCCGGTTGAAGCCGGCGATTTTAATTCGGACGGCGAAATTGATATTAATGATATTGTAGCCTTTATAAATTATAAATATAAGGATGGCCCCGATATCTGTGGTCCTTAGAATCCGGCCTGATTGAAAAAGGTTGCGTCTTATTTTTCGCTGTTTTTTTGGTTGACATTAAACCGCCATAAACGTATAATTATATAGATTGTGTAATAAGAGCTGATACGTTATACCATCTCAAGGAGGTGTCGTAAAATATAATAGATAATTGATACTATGTTGTGACAAAAATGGACAGCCTCTGGTAATTATGTGATCATTATGGCTGATATTTTGTTATGATGGTTGTTTTATAAATTAACTATGGAATAAAGGTTAATAATATCAAAATAGGAGTTTTAGATGAAACGCAATGGGATTATTTTAATCGCAACCCTCATTGTAATGATGTTTGCCGGACAGGTCTTCGGTCAAGACAAATTCATAGTGACGGCATCATCACCTGACGCCTCAGGCGGAATTATCAGCGGCGGATCGCCATTCTCGGTTGAAATTAATATGGATAATGATGCTGTTGTTTCACCACCAGCAAGCGATTGGTGTGGCGGTAATTTGTCTCTGAAATTCTACAGCCCCGATGCCAGTATTACTGAAATAACACATATTGATGTGTCCGGACCTGACCTCACATATAAAAGTTTGGAATATTTGAATGGCTTTGAAACAATGATGAATTTGTTGATCATGCCTTTGGTTGGGACTGATTTAGATGGAACTCTTCCCGACAAAATAGCCTTTACGGTGGCCGGGATGAATTGCATGCCGGCCGAATTAGAATTGACCGCTTATATAAAATTCAATCTTCAGATAGATAATGGCGCTACCGGAACAGAAGGAACATTCTGTATTGATTCGATTGATGCCGTTGAAGGTGGAAACAGCGAATGGGATTGGCTATTTCAACCCGATTTCCAGCCAACTTCATTTAACGGCCCATATTGCTGGACAGTAAACAACCTTAATTACAGCGGTATCAAACAGCTTAATATTGATGATGCGACTCTTCCCACTGAATTTATGCTGGGACAGAACTATCCCAATCCGTTTAACCCAAGGACACAGTTCAATTTTGCTCTTCCAAGACAGTCACAGGTGAAAATTGATATTTTCAATGTTCTTGGTCAGAAGATTAAAACTCTGGCCGATGGAGAATATGAAGCCGGAAGATATACGATTGATTGGGATGGTACCGACGAAAATGGTTCTGCCACCGCTTCCGGGATTTATTTCTATCGTATGAATGCAGATAATTTTCAGGACACCAAAAAATTGATGCTCCTGAAGTAAGATATTAAATTGCAGTTTTCGGGCCCCTTGCGCATATTTGTAAGGGGCCTTTATTTTGCTTGTTGGCTTTGACTTGTGGGTATATATTATATTCTATATACATGGCCGATAAGTCATTAATATATAAGTAGTTACAATACGAGTAGAATATGCCTGTGCTGTCCGGCTTTTGAATTATTTTTTTCTTCTCCAATAATACAATGTGTAACAGTGAGATACATCAACAGGAATATCAGATACTAATCACTGCTAAAGAATTATGGGATATATGAATAATAAATGTTGACTTGGAGTGCTGTTTTGCTTAAGATAAATAGTGAGTATGAATTCCTTAAATTGTGTAACTCGTTGATATACAGGTTGTTATATGTTGTTGGGCATTAATGAAAATAAATTTGCGATTGGCAAAGAGGTGTATTATCCATTTTCGGTTGAATTGCATTATTTCAGAGTTGATAAGAAATATTGGTCAATCTGCTTTGAGAGAATAAGGAAAGCCGGATTTCGTATTATTTCAACATCGGTTCCATGGAACCTGCATCAGGATAGAAATAAGGATATTGATTTTACCGGATATAATGATTCTCGCAAGGATTTAATTGTATTTCTGGAGCTGGCAAGAGAATTTGGTTTCAAGGTGATTTTAAGGCCCGGGCCGAGAATAAATGCACAGTGGCCCAACGGCGGGTTTCCGGATTTTCTTTTTAATGATATAAAGATTTTGGCGCGTGATGCCAGGGGACAGGAGATAAAGCTCCCCGATGACTACGGTGTCGAAAGCGGTTATCTGCCGAGCTATCTTCATCCGCATTTCTTGCATTATCTCAGAAATTATTTTAAGACTTTTGTAGAAACGACAAAAAACTATATTTATCCTCGGGGGCCGGTATTTTTGGTTGAAATTGATTTTGAGACATCATTTGCCGGGAATTCCAAGCCGGATTCGGCTGATTATAACCAGGATGTTTTATCCAAGTATTTCCCCGGTTTTTTGGCCTCCCGATATGATGATATTAAGAAATTGAATCAGGTCTATCGTGAGAAAAACAGTGATTTTGAATCAGTCGAGCCGCCGCGGGAATTTGCCGATCTCGAACTGAAAAATATGACCAAGGTTTTTGACTGGATACGTTTCCGAGAGTTAATATTGAAGGCCTATTTATCAACTATTGAGGAAATTATAAGATCGTATACGGTCGAGCCGCTGTTCTTCAGGTCGCTGTATTTTGACAATAACGATTTATTGCCATCGACTGACCTGTTTTCGTCTGAGGATGGGGTCTTGACGGGCGCGAATATTTTCCCGCAGGGAACCTATTTTGATATTGCTCAGAAGGGCCGTTATCTTCATGGGGAGCATAAATTTGCCTGGGGGGCTTCGTTTGTTTCCGGGATGCCGTCGGCCGAGGCTGATATTTTATCCGAAGCCGGTGAGTATCCTGATGGACTTCGCCGGTTTTATTTGACGGCCGGACTGGCCAGCGGTTTCAAAGGTTTTAATCATTACATGTTTGTTAACCGGGATCACTGGCAGGGTTCACCTTTGGCGGCCGATGGAACAATCACCAGCGGATATGAGGTTGTCAAAAGGTTTAATGCCGCCATTTTGAATATAAAATTAAATGAATTGGAGGGGATTAAAAAGGTTTGTGTTATTGGGAACCGCGCCTATCAGCGTATGAAATCATTGGATAATACGAAACAGTTCGGTTATATAGAACAGCTAATGAGTAATTGTATTAATGGTATTTGCCGTGATCTTCTGCGTCTTAAGATTGATTATGACATCAGGGAGAATCTGGAAATTGATAAGCTGAAAAAATACAAACTGGTGTTTATGCCGTCGACGGAGTTCATGTCTGAGAAGATGCAGGAGACTATTCTGGAAATGCTGAAGGTTGGGATTAATGTTGTCCTGTGTGGTTTAATGCCCAAATATGATGATAGATTTAGGAGTTGCCAGGATCTTAGCCGTCAGACAAGAATCAAGACATCGCTCGGCCCTGATATAGATATTGTTAAGTATAAGGCCGGACAATTTACCGCCAGAATATTCGGCCATATTCTCACAGCAGACGGCAAGGTTAAAAAACTGGCAACCATCAAGAAAAAACCGGTTGGTGTGGCCTCCTCGAGATATCGAGGAACTTTGTATTTCTTCTCCTTTGATATTGCTTCGGAAGGCGACCATAATAAGATGACTCATTTCGAAGAGCTTCTGGCCAGTTGTGGTATAACGCCATTTATGTATTGTTCTGACCCTTCCGTTGATTTGGTTATAAACAGGGCTGATAAGCGGGTTGTCTTGTATATGGTGGCGCCGCCCCCGGGAGAACTATCATCGATTACGGACACATCCAGCCGGGAAGTAATCATCAGGATAGATTTAAGAAAGGTCGGGATTGCCTCAGCCCGCGTTAAAATTACCGATCTCTTTGCTGACGAAGAAGAGGTCGAACCATTGAAAGTAACGTCTGACAGTCTCAGAAAAGGGATCCCCCTGGAGATAAATTTCCCCGACGGCCGAATGTTTCTTATCGAGAAAAATTAATATAAGATTTACGAAACACAATATTGTTGTGTAAATATTGCAGGAGAGAAGTATGTATAAAGTTTTTGGCATATTAATTATCTTGTCGGCATTGGCTCTCTTTTTTGGATCCTGTGGTTCATTGACCGTTGAAACTTTTTATGAGAATGGCGTTGTCGTAACATCGTCCCCGATTGCCACAGAGATTGGCCTGGATATATTGAAACAGGGTGGGAACGCCTTTGATGCGGCGGTAGGGGTTGGCTTTGCACTTGCTGTTTCTTATCCGGAGGCGGGCAATATTGGCGGCGGCGGGTTTGCTTTGACCTATGATGCCGGGGCTGGCGAGGTTAACGCTCTTGATTTCAGGGAAAAGGCCCCGGCCGGGGCAACTGTCGATATGTTTCTTGATTCAAACGGTTTTGTTATAGAAAACAGTTCTTTGTCTGGTTCGCGCGCGGCCGGGGTTCCCGGGACGGTAGCCGGTCTTTACTCATTATGGGAAAAATATGGCAGTCTGGACTGGTATCAGCTTCTTCAGCCATCGTATGTGCTGGCGGATACAGGTTTTATTCTCGATCAATATCTGGCCAGTTCAATGGCCGCATATTCCGAAAGTCTCCGGTATTTTCCTGAGACAGAAGCCGTTTTTTTTGCCGATAATACTAATCCAAAAGCAGGTGATCGATTTATTCAGAAAGATCTGGCGGCGACAATTCAAAGGATCGCCCTGGATAGTCTGAACGGTTTTTATTCCGGAAAAACAGCCGATTTAATAATTGAAACGATGGAAAAATATAATGGTCTGATCGACTATGACGATTTAGAATCTTATCAGCCGGTCTGGAGAAAACCTGTCAAATTCAGTTTTGATTCTCTTGATATTTATTCAATGCCGCCGCCTTCATCAGGCGGAGTTTTACTGGGAATGATTTTGAAACTTTTGGAACCTTTTGATTTTTCTATTTTTACGCCCAGGTCTCCGGAATATATTCACCTCTTTGCCGAAGCCTGTCGACTGGCATATGCCGAACGGGCGGTTCATCTGGGTGATCCTGATTTTGTGAGTAATCCGGTTGAGGTTATGCTGTCGAATGATTTTTTGGATGCTCGTCGCGGGTTGATTGATAAGAGCCGGGCCGGCATATCGCGAGAAATTGAATCCGGGATTCCGCAGAACTTTCCGGAATCGGAATCGACCACTCATTTTTCAATTGCAGATAGGTTTGGTAATCTGGTCAGTTTGACATATACATTGAATACCAGGTATGGTTCCAGGCTGGTTGTTGGTGGAGCCGGCTTTTTATTGAATAACGAAATGGATGATTTCTCAATTAAGCCGGGGGTAGCCAATGTATACGGTCTGATTGGTGGCGAGGCCAATGAAATAGCACCAAATAAAAGAATGTTATCATCTATGTCACCGACAATTGTCTTGAAGAAGGGCAAACCGGTCCTGGCGCTGGGAACTAAGGGCGGATCAAAAATAATAACGACCGTGGCTCAGGCTCTTGTTAGTTATAGCCGCTTTGGCCTGAATTTGAAACAGATTGTAAATATGCCGCGCTTTCATCATCAATGGTTGCCGGATACACTGTACCTCGAAAAGAGCGGTTTCGATATTAATATCAAGCAGGATTTAATTGCCAAAGGACATAATATCAAAGAACGAAATCGGTATTCAGAGCTGATGATAATATCCATAAACGAAAACGGAATGATAACAGGAGCCGCCGACCCGCGCAGGAATGGATCGGTATCGGGGTATTAAACAGTATCTAATTTATTTTCAGGTAGTCGGAGCCTGAAAAACTGCCTTACTGCTTCGGCTAATAGCGATACATCCATTTATAGCCGCCCCGGTTCCCAAAAGGAATGTGGCGATATAAATAATCCAGCCGATGATCGGCAATTCAAAAAGAACGGTCAGAAGAATCAGGCCTATTATCAATTCAATCCCGATCGGCAGTCTGGCCTTTTTATTGATCAGACCAAAAAGGTAACGCGCCAGTGCAATTCCGACATAGATCTTTCCGATATAAAATAATATCATCCCGAGAGTAAACATCATTATCGAAACCGGGATACCGATTATCAGTACGGCCGGAATGACCGCCCCGAAAGTCAGACCAAGAAATGACAGGCAACCGATGGCAAAACTGTGCCAGAAATTTGTCTCGAGCTGCTGCACCGACCTATTGATATGATTTCTAAATAATAAAATCAACACGAATCCGGTAAGCAGGGCCGCCAGAAACAGAATGAAACTGAGAATAAAGGAATCATCGTCGGTCTGCTCTTTACTTTTGTCAGTTTCGACTCCAGTTTCATTCCAGATTATTTCATTCTCAATTATTACATCTTCATCTATAATAGCTTCGTTTGGTGAGGTATAACATAATTCACCCTTAATGGTGGTCGGCGATGTAATAATCAGCTGATTTGTTTCGATACAAATATCACCGTCGATTTTGCCGGAGATTACAGTTTTTGAGCTGGTACCATCGATATTGCCGACAATAACACCCTCGATTCTCATGTTAACAACTGAGTAAGTAAGATCCCGACCGATATAAGATTTTGCGCCAAGCTTGCAGTCTTTTGCAAAAACCAGCAGATTGCCGTTAACCGGACCGTTGAGACGAATTTTATAGCCGAATAGCCGGGCACTTCGATCGATTTTTCCAATGTAGTCAATGTTATAAGCAAACAGATTGGCATTGCCATTGATAGCACCATTCGATGAAAAATCATAACAGAATGCAGAGAGATCCCCTTCAACTGTTCCTCGAATTTCGGAATAATTGCCGAATATATAAAGGTCATCCTTTATTACTTCATCTCGGGCAATAGAAATATCGTCACCCCCAAGAAATTCGGAGGCCGATATCAGTTCAGGTGTCGACCAGCAAATTAATAATAAAATGCACCATCTGATTAATATATGATTGTTCGCCGTTTTTTTCATACTATTCTTCCTTATCCATACATACGGCAAGCAGGTCAAAGAGTTGCCGGTATTAGTTGGAATCAGCGCTTGCCGATTTCCTTTTCCTTTAGTATTATGTACAAACAAAGAATAATCGGCAATATAAAACTATTATGAATATTCTCTGGTTATTAATTTTGGCTTTGATCTGTTTCGGGTCGGGCTATCGTTATTTTGCTGAATATATTTCTTCCAGGTTTGGCATAAATCCGAACAAAAAGACTCCCGCTGTAGAAAAAAACGATGGTGTCGATTTTGTACCAACCCGCCTGCCGGTGCTGTTTGCACATCATTACGCAACCATAGCCGGAGCCGGACCGATTATCGGGCCAACATTGGGAATTCTTTATGGAGTGGGCCCCGCCTGGCTCTGGATTGTTATCGGCGGGATATTCTTTGGAGCGGTCCATGATTTTTCGGCGTTGTTTGCCTCGATTCGTGAAAATGGAAATTCTATTTCCGAGGTGGCCCAAAAAGCGCTGGGCGACTCAGGATTTTTAATGTTTATTATTTTTACTTCGATTATGCTTCTTCTGGTAACTTCCGCTTTTCTATCATTGACCGCGATTTCGCTAACTTCGATCTGGCCGATTGAAAAACTTGGGTTAGACGCAGGACAGACTCTTCTGCGAATTAAAACTGTTAATGGTCAGCCGATGGGGATGATTGGTGGTATAGCATCGACTTCAGTTATAATAATCACTCTATTATCGCCGTTACTTGGATTTTTGATATTTAAAAGGTCACTTAAAACGTGCAACTCATTTGTTCTGGCGGCGGTTGTCTGTTTTGTTTCGATATATATAGGTTTTCTCTTTCCGGTTAATCTGGACAGTGTTGCCTGGATGATAATTATTTCGATTTACGTGATGATTGCGGCCGGATTGCCGGTTTGGTTTATATTACAGCCGCGCGATTTTATTAATGTTCAGATTCTCTATGCCGGACTGGCCGCAATAATGACGGCGGTTATAATAGGCGGCCTCAAGGGTATTTCCATTAATATGCCGGCCTTTAATCTGGCTGAAGGTGGGGCTCAACTGGGACCGGTTTGGCCGCTTCTGTTTATTACTATTGCCTGTGGTGCCATATCCGGATTTCACGCCTTGGTGGCAGGTGGAACATCGTCCAAACAACTTGAATCCGAATCTCAAGCGAAGATTGTCGGTTATGGCGGGATGCTTCTGGAGTCGGTTCTGGCAATACTGGTGATACTGGCAATAGCATCATCGCTTTCCATGTCGGATTATATCAGCATAACCTGGCCAGCCGAGGGAAAGGGAAATCCGATTTTGGCCTTTGCCCTTGCGATTGGTTTGCTTGTCAACAAGGCTGTAGGGATTCCAGTCGCCTTTGGTTCCATAATCGGTATTCTGATGGTAGAGGGTTTTGTTGTAACGACTCTTGATTCGGCGGTCAGATTGAACAGATATATTTTTGAGGAATTCTGGAGAATGTTATTCAAACCGGTTCCGACTCTTCTGAAGAAATACTGGTTCAATTCGGGATTGGCCGTTGTTTTGATGTTTATTCTGGCTGTTAGCAACGGCTATCGCTTAATCTGGCCGGTATTTGGCGCCAGCAATCAACTTTTGGCCGCATTAACACTTATCACTATAACCGTTTGGCTTCATCGCGCCGGCAAGAAAAGCTGGTTTACTTTGATACCGGCAATTGCAATGTTAATAACGACTATTACATCTTTGGTTTATTATCTTTTTGCAAGATATATACCGTCGGGGAATATTTTATTATCAATAACAGATATTATTTTACTGGCCTTAGCGTTTGGAGTTATTATTCAATCGCTTAGGAAAACAATTTTTTCAACCAAATCAAATCCGCCTGATACAATATTGCCATAATCTGTTAAACCCCAATAAATAAAGCTCGCCTTTTGCCGATAATCAGAGGGATGAAGTATATGCTCTGATTGGACAATATGAAGGTTTTTCAGGACAAGGGCAAGACGATGCTGCCCAGAGTTGATTCAATATTGCTGCTTTCGCGGCTCATGGTTGTGTTTGCAGTCGGCGTTCTGTTATTTCAAAATGAGCTGAACCTGCAAGGAACAATCCTTCTATCCATTTTATCCGGTACTTTTCTTTTTCAGTTAATCCTCTTCTGGATATTGATTAAACAGGGGAAATATGACCTGAAAAAGGCATATCTTGTTATTATTATATTTGAGTTGATTTATATTCCGGTTCTTATTTATTATACCGGAGGCATTGAATCCAATTTTTACCTGTTTTATTTTCTGACGGTCATTTTCAGCGCCTATATGCTCACTTCCCGGGTCGCAACGTTTATCAGTAGTTTTATTTCAGCAAGCTATATTATTCTTGTATATGATGATCTTCAGGTTACCAACATCGTTCATGTTTTGGTAAGAATCGGCTTAATCTGGTTTTTATCGCTAACGTTATCTTTTGTTTTTGATTATATCAGGCGTTCTGAAGGTCGACTATTAAAACTGTTTGATACTCTCAATAAGAGAACTTCGGAACTGGAAAGATCGCAGGCCCACCTGGAGCTTATTTATGAAAACACGAGGGTTTTGGCAGGAATTTTGGATGTTGATGAAGTTATCGCCGAAGTTATGAGAATTACCGGGAAGTTGATGAATTATCCGGCCAGCGGAATACTTTTAAAGGGGCCGGGCGGTAATTTTATTTATCGTGGGCGAGATATTGATGGTCAGCCTAATTTTCACCTCAAGGCGGCTGATTCGGAATCGAATGCATTAATTCTACGAGTGGCTAAACAGACTGAATCGGTAACGGTTAAAGATATAGGTGAGCGCGATGACTATCAACCACAACGGAGTAATACTCGTTCGGTAATGATTGTCCCGATGGTGGCACATGGGAAAACGATTGGAATATTAACCGCCGAATCTTCAAAGACGGGGGCTTTCGGTGAAAAAGACCAGAATATGTTAACCGTTGTGGCTCGTGCCGCCGGTATGTCGCTGGAAAATGCCATGTTGCATCATAAGATGGAAGAATTGACCATCACCGACGAATTGACCGGTGTTTATAATTATCGTTATTTTGCTGAAAAGCTCAAAGAGGAGCAAAGGCGTGCCGCCAGATATGATTTACCTTTATCCCTGATAATGTTGGATATTGACTGGTTTAAGAAATTTAATGATACTTATGGACATGAAGTCGGCAATATTGTTCTAAAAGGAATAACAAACGTAGTAAAAAAATGCATTCGTGACGTGGATATTCTATGCCGGTACGGCGGTGAGGAATTTGTTGTTATTCTACCGCAGACGCCGCAGATTGAGGTTACGCCGATTGGTGAAAGAATTCGTCAGCAGATCTATGAAGCCAATTTTGGGAGCGGTGAAAACATTTCTCAGCTCAAGGTTACCGTTTCGGTTGGTATTTCATCATTCCCTGAAAACGGCAAACCGTATGATGAACTGCTTTCGATTACAGATAATGCGCTGTATCGCGCCAAGGGTAGCGGAAAAAATAAGGTGTGCGTGATTTAGTATGCTGGATAAAATAGGACAGCTGTTTATAACCGGCTTTGATAAGCCTGAGCCGTCGGATGAATTTCTTGAATTTTATTCATCGGAAAATGTCGGCGGGATTATACTATTTGAGAATAACTGTACACCGCATCATCGGGCCGAAAATTCTATCAAAAGTATTATCGAAGTCTCCTCTGGTGCAGTACCGCTTATTGGTGTTGATCAGGAGGGCGGACGGGTCTGCAGATTTCGAGGGGCTCCGGCCGAATACAAGTCACCATCGGATTACGGGAAGGAAAAAGACCTCAATTTATTCAAAGAACAATTTTCGCGGGCCGCTTATTATGTTTACGCACTCGGCGTTAATTTATTGTTCGGACCTGTTGCCGATATTGAAATCAAAAATAATGCATATCTCAAGGGGCGAACATTCGGGAAAAAAGCCTCCTCGATTATACCGTTTATTGAAAGCAGTATTAGAATTAGCCGAAAAGTAGGTTTGCTTTCCTGTCTGAAACATTTTCCGGGATTGGGGGCGGCCGAAAATGATCCGCACCAAGAAATAGCTGTGGCCGATTATGATTATCAGACATTTCTCAATCGTGAAGCGGTAACTTTTAAGGCCGGTATCGAAACCGGTGCCGATATGGTAATGTCCACCCACATGAAACTGACTCGAATTGATCCTCGAATTGTAACCGAATCGGAAATTGTAATCGGGCAACTGTTGAGAGATAAACTCCATTTCGATGGTATCGTTATCACCGATGATCTTATGATGCATGGGGCCGACAATCTTGGAGGATACGGCGAACGGGCTGTAAAGGCTTTCAATGCCGGACACGATATCCTTCTGTTTGGAAAAAATTATCATGCAACGGTTGAAGCGATTGCCTATTTTAAGAAAGAATACCGTCAGGGACATATAGATAAAACAAGACTGAAGACTTCATTGGAGAGAGTTTCGGGGATTAAGTCAAAATTGACGATGCCGGTTCTGTAAGTTTATGCCGTTAAAAAACATTTTGAAAAAGAAGAATCTTATTGTCGTCGGATTAAACTCCGGGACATCCGCCGATGGGCTCGATCTGGCGGCGATTAGGATAAATCTATCGGCGAAAAATCCCCGGATTAAATTTATCAAGGGTGTAACTGTTCGTTATCCAAAAAAGCTCAGCGCTTTGATAAATGATGCTATCGGCAACCGAATAAAATCAATAGATGCCGTTATTGAGCTCGATCGTAAACTTGGCGCTTTCTATGGAGGGCAGGCCGTTAAATTCAGTCAAACACTGGCGAAGAAAAAAATCTATCCGGATCTGATTGCCTCGCATGGACAGACAATTCGTCATCTTCCCGGGAAAGTGAAAATCGACAGAAAATCGGAAAGCGGAACGCTACAA
>Ga0164313_10003072_pt1 | contig 14888 bp, 7 predicted proteins | sample GuaBasSedimGuay4_FD_113735 | JGI IMG/M metagenome (GOLD analysis project Ga0164313, IMG submission 113735) | Subseafloor sediment microbial communities from Guaymas Basin, Gulf of California, Mexico - Guay4, Core 4569-4, 0-3 cm | ecosystem: Environmental > Aquatic > Marine > Hydrothermal vents >... | reverse complement strand
CTCCTTCTGAACTAAGTCGAAAATTTTATAGTAGGTGTCAATAAACTCTTCCCGAATGCCACAATGAATGACTGATTGTCCCTGGAGGATCAGCGATTTATTAAAATAGTGTTCAGCGAAGTGACCAGAAAAACCAATATAGTTTTCTACCCAACCATTTTTTTGAATCGGTCGGTAGCGATGCCATTGTCCTTTTGGAATAATCATCAAGGTTCCTTCTTTGACATGAAACTTTCCTGCCTCATTTTCCAGAATACCACTCCCTTCTGTAATATAATTTAGCTGATATTCATGCAGTACTCGTCCGCTATCCCACGAAAAATAATATCCACTTGGGTGATCCAGCGAAGGGTATTTACTATGGGGAGAAATGCAGTCTCTTCCAGAGACATTCAGGTACAAGCCCCATTTCTTGTCTTCATCACCTGCTGTCAAGTATTTAAAGAATTCCTCCATATCAGTGTCAAAAAGTGCACGTAAATTGACAGAAAGTGTATTGACTGCTTTCTGTTGAAGGTCTATTTTTGACCTCGTACCGTTAAAGTGCTATATAGCAAATAATTAGCTAATAACTAACAAAGCTACATAAAATGCAAGCATTATTAGGAGTTTTATTCCATTCGATTGGGGGGATTGCTTCCGGAAGTTTTTATATGCCTTTTAATAAGGTCAAAAAGTGGTCTTGGGAAAGTTACTTGATTGTTGGGGGACTTTTCTCCTGGCTAATTCTACCTCCTTTAGCTGCATGGCTTACGGTACCTGGATTTGCAGAAATTATTGGGGCAGCATCGAGTAAGATATTATTCTTCACATTTCTGATGGGGCTGGCATGGGGTATTGGTGGTCTTTCATACGGCTTAGGGGTAAGGTACCTGGGTATGTCATTGGGAAATTCTGTTGTATTGGGATTTACGGCAGCCTTTGGAGCCATTGTTCCCTCTATTTATTACAATATTAATCCTACTAACGGGATGCTTGCAGTCATGTTTGCCCTGTTTGTACTTGGAATATTATCAATCATATATGCCGGACAGTAACGCGGCATATGAGAATAAGCAATCTGATTATTAAAAACAAATGAAAGAATCGTGAAGAATATTTTAGTTGTAGGAAGCTCAAATGTCGATCTAATTGCCCAGGACTCAATACCTCTAAGAGCGGATATAGAGTCTTTTCTTATTAATTACTAAAAACTTACAGATGAGATATATAATCCTTATAAGCATAATCAGCATCTTCATTTTCGGCTGTAATACTTCAAATTCAACTAATGAAAAGGAGGAGCCAATCTCCATTATTTTTGATACGGATATTGGTAATGACATTGATGATGTACTCGCCTTGGATATGCTATATAAATACATGGATCAGGGTAAGATCAATCTGCTTGGTATAGTTTCAAGTAAGGATGATCATCCCTACTGTGCCGAATACCTGGATATTCTTAATACCTGGTATGGCTACCCTGATATTCCGGTTGGAGTGTTGTATAATGGAGTTAGCAGGGAAGATTCTGTCAATACTGAACATACAAAATACTCAAAATACGTTTGTGAGCTGGAAGTAGATGGGAAACCAATGTTTGAAAGAACATTTGATAACTATGACAATACACCATACTCAGTGGATGTTATGAGAAAATTATTGTCTGAAGCTACGGATACTTCAGTCGTAGTAATAACTGTTGGGTTCTCTACCAATATTAGTCGTTTGTTAAGTTCTGAGCCCGACGAATATTCATCACTGAGCGGGAAAGACCTAATCACACAAAAAGTTAAATATCTGTCGATGATGGGAGGAAATTATAAAAAATCTGTGGGCATGAAGGAATTCAATATCTATATGGATGTGGCATCGGCAAGAAATGTCTTTGACAACTGGCCTCCTCCGATTCTGGCTAGTGGATTTCATGTTGGACTTTCGATACTCTATCCGGCCACCAGTATTGAAAATGATTTTAACTATGTAGAATATCATCCCATGGTTGAGGCATATAAAGCTTATTTACCAATGCCTTATGATAGGCCAACTTGGGATCTGACCGCTGTGCTGACAGTCGTAGAAAAGGATGCATTATATTTTGGTTTTTCTCCTCCCGGTAAGGTGTCTGTCACTCCGGATGAATTCATCTTTGAAGTAGATGAAGCTGGTAATCGAACTTTCCTTACTGCAACAGAACAGGAAGCAGCAAGAGTAAAAGAACGTTTTGTTGAACTAATTTCCCTTCTTCCTAAGAATAGATGAGAATATTTTTATTTCATTCTTTTACTCATAATATAATGAAACATTTACTATTGATCAGTCTTTTTTTAATTAGTGCATTATCAAGTGTTTGGGCACAAGAATCGCATCCAAACCCGACGTCAAGTTTAAACTTAAATAGTTCATTAGAAACAGCTTCGTCTGAGCTTAATTGGCATTTTACAAGTGATGTTGAGGGATGGACTCCAACCCATCATATAGAAGGATTCAGATGGGAACCATATGAAGGAGGTTCCATTGGAGGATCATTGTCTGGCAATGATCCATATATGCACTCGTCGTTCGGCTTGGGTCTGGATATTTCAAATGCTAAATATATCCATATTAAAATGAAGAATAATTCTGCATCTTTAAAGGGTTCAGTCTACTTTATAACAACTACAAATACGAATTATGCGGCAGATAAGCTCATGGCTTTTGCTACTATACCGAACTCTGACTTCACTGAATATATTGTTGATATGTCTGCTCTCTCAACATGGACAGGAACTCTTGAAAGAATAAGAATCGATCCAACTATAAGTGTTACGAATGGTGATTTCAATGTTGATTTTATAGCAATCAATTCATCTGCTTCATCACTTATTGATCCTGATTACCTTGATTGTAGTGAAGACCTCGTTGATACAACAATTAATACAATGGCTGAGCAAGATTGTGGATCGGGCAATGCACATATTAGTATTGATAATTCTCAAATTGGAATTCAGTACCAGGTTTCAAAAGATGGCTCTGTTTTATCAGCAATGGATGGAACAGGAGAAACTCTTCTTATTGAAATAAATTCAGCACAGCTGGATCCGGGAATCAATGAATTCTTAATTGAAGCAAGTTCTAATTATTGCGATGGACAGATTAAACTGTTTGAGCCCCTTTCAATACAGTATCAGCCTATCGATTATACGATATTTACTCCGGTGATCAATTATGATCCCTACAAGAATGAATTGAGTACTGACATGCAGAAGGGTCTCCAGTGGTACAAAGATGATGTGGCAATTGGTGGCTCTTCTGATTCAATAATTATTCCTGATGACTTATCTGCTAAGTATTACCTTACCGTGTCGAACAATCTCTGCACATTAGCTTCTGAAAACTACCCTTTTGATAAGTTAGTGATATGTCTGATGGCAGATCCTCAATTAATAATGGTTCCGGAAACACCTCAATATGTTGATATTGCGATGACAGATATAATAGATGTTGACCATGATTTTATGGCTGTGCTGGGTGATTTGTCTCAAAATAATCCCGACTTTTATGTAGATTATAAAGAAGCAGTATTGGATAGAGCTGTAAGGCCGGTTTATAGCTTGGCAGGGAATGCAGATTTGAATGCGGGACTTTCCGCCTATATGACAGCTACAGCCCTTCCATTGTATTATTCAATTTACAGAAGGGGAATTAGGTTTATTTTTCTGAGTACAACCTATTTTACAGGTGTTCATTACCATATTTGCCATTTGGGTAGTGAACAGCTTTCATGGTTGGAAGAGGAACTTAATGCAGATTTGACAACTACTACAATCATTTTTTCCCATCCCCCAATATTCGAAACCACGTGGCATAGTGAGGAGAGAGATCATTTAGCAGCTCCGGGATCTATGTATCTGGGCGAATCGGCTGAAATGCGTGCGCTATTCAGTCAGCATGAAAATATAAAAATATATGCGAATGGACATATGCATTATAATTATGGCACGGTCGACCAATATGGAAGGGATGGCTACTTTGAAGAAGGGAATGTGTTACACATGAGTGTAGGAGCCTCAGCGAATAATTGTGGAAGCAGCTATCTGTTCATTGAAAAAGATAAAATAATTGTAAAAGTGAGGGATCATGAGCATCACCTTTGGAGAGATGAGTTCACTTACCAATGGGATGCGTCTACAACACTTGAAGACGCTACAATATTTCAAGAAATGACAACAACTGCTTCAATTGTACAGGATTGTAATAACGGGAATGCTCAAGTAACTATTAATAATTCTGAAATTGGTATTTTATATCAGATTTTTGGCGATGGTGGGATTTTATCACCTAAGATTGGAACCGGAGCCGATTTGAAAATTGAAATTTATTCCAGGTTATTGGATTCAGGTATAAATGATTTCTCTATGCAAAAACGCTCAAATTGGGGTGATAGAGAGTTCACGCTATTGGATCCATTATCGATTTATATGATATATACCCCGGAGATTGCTTATGATTATGCAGAAAACAAATTAACAACCGACAAGCAAGATGGCCTCCAATGGTATAAGAATAATGTTGCAATTGAAGGTGCTACGGATTCAATAATTAATCCTGATGATTTATCTGCAGAGTATTTTGTAAGCGTTACAAACAGCTCTTGTTCTTTCTCATCGGAAACTTTCATTCCAACATCATTGTTATCATCGTCTTTATCCTTTGGACTCAGGGTCTATCCAAATCCGGTTGAGGAACAATTTACAATGGAGACAGATTACTTCTCAAGAATCTCCTCTGTTGAGCTTATAAATACTGCCGGAGTTGTTATTTCCAATATTGAGATATCTAAGAAATCGACCGATATTGATATGGAATACCTGACTGCTGGGCTATATTTTCTGAAAGTAAATGATGAGAATGAATCATTGGTTATAAAAATTATAAAGCAGTAGTTTCTGTAGGTTTAGAATTACATAAAAGATGAAGTAAAGAGAAGGGCTGATATATTAGGTGAAAATGGCGGATATATAATTGCGCCTGCACATAATATTCAAGATAATACACCTGTAGAGAATATCTTAGCATTTTTTCAAGCAGTGAAAGAATTATAGATTAAATATATACTCATGAAAAGCCCAACAACAAAGTATCCAAGAATAATGATATTTTTATTTTTGCTGCTGTCTTATTCTATTTCTACATTTTCAGTTGGCATAATATTAACAAGTGATGACCAACTTCGGGCAATTCAGGATCCGGATGCGATCATTGACATATCAACAAGTAGAACACCAAGGAAAATGAGTTTGCGACAGATTTGCGAACTTGGACAGAAAAATGGTGATAAAACACTAACCATTGCCTTCGATGAATTTTTTCGTCAATATAGAGAACAAGCGGGCACGGAGAGGCTACTAACACCTGATATGGATGAGTATATTGGATACATCAAGCATATCAGCGATTTTGCAAAGAATTACGGCATGGGAATTGGCTTAAGCCTTCTTAGCCCATTGGAATTAGGTCCGGCATTCAAAAATCAAACAAAAGAAAGTGGCAGGTGGCTTCATTATAAAGTTGGTTTTCGTGATCCGGAAACAGGGAAATTCAGCATAAAATTATGGCAGCAGCGCTATTGGACCAACAATAAAGGGAAAATTGAATTAAAGTTATTGAATGTTAAGGCCTATGCTTTTAAAGAACAAAAAATTGGTCATGGTCCTTTTAAAGTAGTTTTACCGGACGAGATAGTTGAAATTAGCTCTGATTATGAACAGTTTCCCACCGTAAATCTTAAACCTGAAGGTGAGGAGTGGGAAATTGAAACGGTACCCAATGCTGATGAACTTTTCTATGAGACAAATTTAATAAGAGTGTTTAACGACGATGAGGGAGATTTCAAATCCTATGATCGCGTATTGGTTATTTTAGAGTATGAAACCCCTGAAATGGACTACTTTTGTGATAAAGCATTGCCTTTTCTGAAAAATCTTCTTCAAAAATACAAAGATAATGATGTGAATCTTGTTGCTCTTTATTCAGATGAGTTGCATCTTCAGCAGGATTGGTTCTATTTTAATCATCATGACAACGGACAGTTTTCTGTTCGTTTCCATACTCAAAGCCTGGCTAACAATTTTGAAAAAATCTATGAGCAGGATTTATCCGAAAAAAACATGCTATACTTTGCCTACGGTGCACCTACGTTTGAAAACGGGGCATTGGCATCACGGAATTCTCAGTATGTTATGGGTGAAGATTATGAGGATATTCAAAAGACATTCTTGTTGAGGGACCGATACTATAAGATGATCAATAATCATGTGGTTGATTTATTCAAGGAGGCAAAAGCCTTTGGGGAGGAACTTTTTGGCACTGAATTTCCTACGCATGGACATTCCTCATGGGCCGAGAGTCCTACCATCGATTTGTGGGATACAGAAAAATTGCATCAGGATGCCAATCAGTATGAATATACATCCAACTTCGTTTGGTCCAACACAGTACAACAGGCAGCAGCCGGATGTTACGATTATTTTAAATGGGGAGAATATCTTCAGCCAACCGGGAATGATTTTGCAGAATGTGGCTGGAATGACAGGAACTATTATGGTGCTGCAATGGCTACTTCCATTGGTGTTATTAATAAATTTCCACGGGCTTATGCTGCGTATTGGGGTATGCCAGAGGAAGTGAAATGGAGGAAGGAAGCTATTAATAGTGCTTTTGGTGGCACAAGGGATAAAGCCATGGAATTATTATCTGGTGAAAGACATCGTAAGGTGGATGTGTTGATTCTATATCCCATGAACCTTGTAGCGGTTGAGGAACGATTTGGCAGCTGGATGACGCAATACGGATATGCAAACTTTATTACTTCTGAGAAACTTCTTGAGATAGGAGAGATTAGTGAGCAGGGTGAAATCATTGTCAAAGATGAGAAATATACAACTCTGGTAGCCTTGTTTGAACCTTTGCCGGTAAAAGGTTTGCTTCAATTGATGAATGATTTCTCATCAAAAGGAGGGAAGCTTTTATGGTTTGGACCACCCGCATTAATAGACGGTTCTGGAGAAAACTGCGAATCGGAATGGAGTAATCTTTTTAAAGCAAAATACAATCCTTCCCCATACATGGGGGAAATTGCTGCCGGTAAAATAATTTCTTTTGAAGAGAATTTTAAGAAAGTACCGGAACAGTATATATTAACGGACTTTGTCGTTGACCGGGCTTATCCTGTCAAAGCTTTAGCCAATGCGAAAGAGGTTGCAAGTATGGATGGTAAATCAATAGGAATCTATTCTAAGAACGATTTGGGAGAAGTTGCTTACTTTGGATTTCGGCCCCGGGATGATCAGTCTCAAAGTCTTGGATATGAGTCACGTACTTTATTCGAAATCTTAAACGCGATAGGTGCTTATCCCGCAACCGGTAGTTTTGATGTCAATGATAATACCGAGTTTGTCTCAAGGACCACGGAATATTTTACGACACGATTTGACAATAGCTCTACGGCAATTGTAAAACATTATCGTACTCATCCAGAGAACTGGCCTGATGGATTTTCGAGGGATACAGCTGTTGATAATAAACTTATAAGAATAAATCCTTTGCCCTCAGATATAATTGAATTATCAGATTTCAAGGTGAATGGCTATAATATCAATTATTCAGGCAGACTGATTACCGCATTTCGATTGAACGACCTAAATGAGCTAATTGCTTTTACCGGAAAGAATTGCAGCTCTATTGAGATTGATGGGAACGAATATGTTTTTTCATCAAATGTGCTAAAATCTTTTTGTTTTTCACCCTTGGTGACTTCACCCGAAAATAAGAATCAATGGATGATAAGAGCAGAAGGAATTGGTAGTTTTCAAATTCCAGTAAGCAGGGAGATGAAGGCTTCAAAGAACATCAGTATCATGAATAATTTGGGCAAGAAAATTAAATATAATATGAGCTCAGACTACCTGGAAATTGATTTTAATAAGAATAGTAATGGTAGTTGGTTAACATTGGAATATTAGTTCGTAAAATAATATTTATGGATAGAAATACTTCAAATACAATAGTCGGGCTTTTTTGTTCTCTGGTTATTCTTAGTTCTTGTACAAATAAATCTGTAGAGAAAAAGGAAGATATTAAGCCGAATATTATCTTTATTCTGGTGGATGATATGGGTTGGGCAGACCTGCCTGTTTATGGAAATAATTTTAATGAAGCACCAAATATTGACGCTTTGGCGAAAGAGGGCATGATGTTTACCAATGCTTATGCAGCTTGTCCGGTTTGTTCTCCAACAAGAGCCAGTATTTTATCGGGACAGTATCCTGCACATGTTGGTATTACCGATTTTATACCGGGACACTGGAGACCTTATGAAAAAGTGACAGTGCCTATAAACAGAACACAGCACCTTCCCCTTGAGATTAAAACTATTGGCGAAACCATTAAGGAAGCAGGATATGCAACGGCTTATTTTGGAAAGTGGCATCTGGGTTTTCATGATGATTTTCGTCCTAAAAATCAAGGTTTTGATGAGGCTGTGGTTTATGACGGCGGCGGGTTTTATAACTATGGTGAAAGAATGAAACCTGTACAGGATATACCTGAAACCAAAATACTTTCCGAGGCATTAACAGATTTTAGTGTCAATTTTATTGAGGAACATAAAGAGGAAGCATTTTTTCTGTTCCTGGCCCATTATGATGTTCATGTTCAGTTGGATGCAGACTCTTTGCTGATTCAAAAATATCTTGAAAAAGAGAAAGTGGATGATTATCCTTGTAACGCAATTTATGCTGCCATGATTGAACATGTGGATCAAAGTGTGGGGAGAGTATTGCAAAAGCTCGACGAGCTGGGAGTTGCAGATAATACAATGATCGTCTTATTCTCAGATAACGGTGGATTAATAAGTAGGTATGATGAAATTCCTTTGATTGCAGATGGAAGGCGATATGTTTATGAAAACGACCCGCTGCTTTATGTGGCATCTTCAAACAAGCCATTAAGGGCTGAAAAGGGAACCGTTTTTGAAGGCGGGATAAGAGAACCTCTAATTGTAAAATGGCCGGGAAAAGTAAAATCAAATTCTATAAGTGAAGCTCTGATCTCTAGTATTGATTTCTATCCAACATTTACAGAAATTGCTAATGGCATTTTGCCTTCGGAACAAGCTCTGGATGGAAAATCTTTTGTGCCTGAGCTTACTAAAAATGAATATGATTATGAGCGTGCTATCTTCTGGCATTATCCTGTTTATCATCATGATGTACCGACAGTCCAGAGAAAGTTGATGAACTTTACAATCTGCTGGATCAGTGGCGAATATCAATAAATGCGGAATTACCTGTTCCAAATCTCGATTTTAATGAAAAGAGACGAGGAGAATGGATAGCACATCCTGACAGCATGCGTGTGTTTAAGGGCAGTCACTAATTATATTTATTTCTCTGGAATCTGGAGTGATATATCGCTGGAATATTGCAATAGAATACAAAACTATCTAGTCACCCATATCACAAACTGAAAACTTCTACTGCTTCATAAACTTGTGGATACTTATATTCCCGGTGAGAGAAGTTATCTTAATCAGATAGAGGCCTGAATCAAGCTCCTTCGTATCTATTGACATTTGGGAGCTGATATTCGTAGTTTCCATAGAAACATTTCCTGTTATATCAATTATAGAAACACTCTTAATCATAGTGCTGCAACTGATATTCAGCTTGTCTGATACAGGATTCGGGTATATATTCAGATCTCCGAACTCTACATTGTCAATTGATGTAACAAGCACAACAATATCTTTTGTTCCTGTAACACCGGAGCCATCATTGGCAGTTGCTGTAACAGTTACCGTTCCATTTCCATAAGCAATAAGCAGACCTGTTGCATTAATTCCGGCGATAGCTGTGTTGCTAACACTCCAGCTTACACTTTTGTCTGTAGCATCTGCTGGCAGAATATCTACCGACATCTGCATTGTATTTCTTGATCCATTCAATTCTGCAGCATCACTGTTAACTGTAATACTGGCAACCTCAACAGGAGTTGGTGAAACTTTTATTGTTTTTGTTCCGGAAAAATTAGTTCCGTCAGTTGTAGTTGCGCTTACAATAACATCTCCAAATCCAACAGAAGTTAACATACCTGTTGCATCAATTGTTGCTACAGCTTCATTGTCAACACTCCAGTCTACACCAATCGCTTCATCAGATACTACAACATTTGCATAAAGTTGTAATGTATTTCCAAGATCAATAATCTCAGTTGCGTTGCCTTCACTAGTTATCTCTACCAGTTCCTCAAGAAAACGAATGAAATCTACATAGATATTCCCGGGATTGCCATTATTATTAGGATCGAGCCTGATAGATTTCAGTATAAGATCACTCTGCCATGTAGCAGCAGCAGTCATGTCAATAAATATATCTTTGAATTCTGTGTCATTTGGGGTTAAAGGAAAGCCAACATTGGTATGTTCATCTCCGAAAAAGTAATATATTGATCCCATAAAATCTGCGGTCTCATTCTTAATGCGCATCCAAAGATATTTCAGTTCACCCACAGTCCAGTTGTCTACATAATTATAAACATACGGATCAGCACCCGTAATTTCAAAATTCAGGGTACCATCTAGCCAGGAAACATTCCCTCCGTTAGGATTTGGATTAACAGACCATCCATCAGTACTCGTGTCGAATTCCCAGTGATTCTTCTGGCCGCCACTTTCAATCTTTATACTAATCGATTCTGTATCTCCACTCCCGTCTTGTGCCGACGCTGTAACAATAACTGTTCCTTCAGCAACAGCAGTAAGCAGCCCATTATCGTTTATAGTGGCAACAGTTGGGGAGTCAACTATCCAGTTAACATCTGCAGGTTCATATCCCGGAATTTGATTGGCATAAAACTGAAGAGTATTTCCTATTCCGGTAATACTTCTGGCATTATCTTCACTACTTACTTCAAGGAGGTTTTCAAGGAAGCTGATCTTGTCAATCAGAACTATCCCGGCACTATTGCTATTAACCGGATCAAGCCTGAGAAGATCTACAACCAGGTCAGGGGTCCATATCCCAATAGTATTCATGTCAAGCATAATATCTTCGTAATCCGAAGCATTGGGAGTTAGAGAAACCGGAATAGAGACAGGATCTCCAGATTCCGGAAATATAGAAAACTCACCACCGTTTCCGGCTGTACTGTTCTTGATTCTCAACCACAAGTGCTGATTATCTCCAGCTGTCCAGTTACTAACATCCTTATATACATACGGATCATCACCAGAAACAGTGAATTCCATATTACCGTTTTGTTGGGCAACTGATCCTCCATTCGGATTGAGTGACCATCCTTCAAGGTCGTCATTAAATTCCCAGGAATACTCAGGAACCCCTTTGAGGGTATAAATCTCTGATCGTATTTGATCCAGGGAGCCAACAACAAGATAATACTCATATTCGAATACTGAGTTTTTATTCAGTGCTTCAGTTACTCTTGGTGCAATGTATGAGGTTGAAGCATCCAGGGATTCTCCTCCCGGAATTCCGTGCATACCTGCATGAAAACTAGTACTGATTGGTGTATATACTCCAATTCCCCAATTATCATCATCTACAAATGCCATCCAGTTTTCTGTTATCTTATCATTGTAACTACCCCAAAATCCACTTGAGAGGTTAATTACTTCAGGGTTGCTCAATGGTTCATTGGCAAAAGGGCTCTCACCAAAATACGTATATAAGTTACTAAGTGCTGAGATTGGGTAAACTGCCGGCACCTCCTGATCTCTCGCCAAACCCTCTCCATAAATATCATCAGTTCTATGAACAGTGAGTTTGTTTCGTACTTTCAATATATTTCCTGAAAGTGTTGTCCACTGTTCCATTTCAGCTTCAGCCGGCATGTTGTTCATATCCCAGAGCATTGGAATACACTTTGTGTAGAGCGTATCTCCGGAAATACTGTGTTCGAGTATTTCTGCCCGGTTGTAAAATGCGTCGCCAACCTGTATAGGATTCCAGGGCCAGGGAGACCATTTGGTACTCTGACCATCAGCTGTTCGGTCAAGTACAAGCCCCGCGTAATAGGATTGCTGGATGTAGCGACCCTCGTCATGAATATTGACAATATTTCGTGTTGTACCTGAAATAGAAATGTAATTAATTGCACCGCCGCGGGTTAGATCAAGTTTTAGATGCAAAGTGTCATTATCCAATTCAAGGGTTTCCTGACCTTGAAGCATAGCTCCGTTTAGAGCAATTAAAAAGATCAGGAATGATTTTATTAGTGATTTCAACTGTATTTTAGATTTTTTCATTCATTTTTCAATTTATTTCTTTAGGGATAATGCCTTAATAAAGTAATAAACCTGGCAGATATCAAATACTGCCAGGTTTATTATTTTTTAATCAAAGAATAATACAGGTTTGATCCAGCTAAATCATCCTTTTAATTCTTAAGGAATTTCATAGAAAATGAATCTCCTGCTAAAGTTTCTGCTTCAATGATATATGCGCCATTCTTTAGGTTGAAAATATTAATTTCCTTATGTAGCTCACCTGACAATTTGATTTGTTTTACCATTTTTCCTGACAGGTCATAAATCTTAAGTTGGCTTAATGCTGATTCACTGTTAACTATAATTATATCATTGGCCGGATTTGGATATACAGAGAATTGCTCTGAAATATTTATATTTTTTAGACCAACTGCCGTATACTGAGTCTCATTCAGTGCCAGGATATGATCCATAATCGCACTTTGATGATTTTTCCACTCTGCCATCTTTTCCGGGAACCAGTTAAGGTCTCCTAAAGGAAGCTTCTCAATAGATGCTGATAACAATGTTTCATTGGTATATGAACCATCAAAACGCGGCCAGGTTACAGGAAAATAATTTGCCGGAACATCATTCCAGTCATCAATATTCCAGTAGTAGCTTGGATGACCTTTGCCATCGCCATCGCCACCAAAGAATACATCTCCGTAAAAACCTTTCAGGAACATTCCTGCACTGTCGCTCAGATCATAAATACGTGATTCATTATATCCGGGATCAATATCATACATGTTGTTGCCGTATATCATATAGGGCCAGTTAGTGTCATCAGCTAAGATCCTGTTCTCCCTGCTTGAGTCGGCAGGAGAAACTATAGGCTTTGACACATAATCTGTAGGTGTGTCATCATCCCACAGCATAGGAAGAAAGTATAAGTCGGTATTATGCTCTTCTTCGGCAAAGCGGATGAGATCCAATGTGGGAAGAGAATTATACTGTAGATTGTATTCCCAGAAGAACCTCCTGTCAGAAGGTAAAGTCTCCGCGATTCCCTCTGTAACTAATGTGTCTATACAGGCTAAACTCAACATATTGTTGCCAAGTTTGTAATCGGGGAAAAAGGCACCCCATTCATAAAACTGTGCATAAAGGCTGATGTCATGTAAGAGGTTATTGGTAAAATAGAAGTTCTGGTCGTTGTATGATTTCTTAATCCAGACATCATGCCAAAAGAAGGTATTATGGTTGATCCAGATAAACTTGTTATTAGGAATGGCATGGAAATGTGTTCCAACAAGATCCTGTCCTGTTGAGACAAAAGTATTGTTCTCCACATAGAGAGTATCCCATGCAAATCCATAAAATAATCCACCGTCATTGGGTGTGTCCAGGTGACCGTTCCGGTAGACCTCACAATTTGTAAAGAATAATTTGGATCCGGATGATGCTCCACCAACCGTCGTATTCGTTCCGGCAGGATCAATAACACAATTATCAATGACCAGCCTGCTTTTAGAAACTAATTCAATAACACCAGGCCCTGGAGAACCAACAAGGTCTTGCGATGTCAGGAATAGATTCTTCAGAGTCAGGTCTGCAAAGGCTCTGAACATCCATGGGAAAATAGTACCAGCATTATCATTACCAATCTGGATAATTGCCGGCATGCCATCAGTCTCTACACCTTTAATTACTGTAGGGTCGTTTATTTCAATGATGCTTGTTAAGCCGTACCATCCTCCTGCCTCCAGGATATAGGTTTCCGCTCCGTTCGTTGCAATAGCAGCTTCAAGTGTCCCCATTCCGGGATCGACATTGATTTGAGCCATTAAAATACTGCTTGTCAGTAATGTAACAGCTACAAATAGATTTTTAATGTACATTCTTTTCATAAGTATAAGTTTTATTTAAGTTAGATATGGCTATTAGTAATAGTTTGTTTATTTATCAAAAACATATCTTAAACCAAGATCTGCTGTCCAGCCATAACCCTCAATTTTCATTGGCCTGGTTTCTGCTTTTATGTAGTGCTCTTCAATAGTATTCGTTATGTTGGCAAGGTTAAACAGAACCTCCATACCCTTTATAGGCATTTCAATTTTACCCTGAATACCCAGACGGCTGAAGGGACTCTTATATGAGTCATATTCTTCCATTATTGCCTTTCCTGTTGTGATTTCACCGATATACTGATATGAAAGCCATATATTTAATGACTTATAATTGAATCCCAGTGATATATTTGCCAGGTGGTTTGGCTGGTTGATCATTGAACCGGAATAAGTGGAGTCAGACCGTTGGCGCTCATAAATGGGTCTTCCGTTTATAACATCAACCAGTACATCATCTACCTCCATAAACGGATACGTTGATTCATTATTTATGTAGGAATAATTTGTTGTTAGAGTAAAGTATTTGAATGGCCCTGGAAGATACCAGAAGTTGGTCTGCCACTCTAGCTCAAATCCTCTCACATAAGTAGGATATTCGTGGTTGTACCAGGAATTAACATTTACTACATCATCATCCATGAAATGCGGAATTGGCTCATCAGATGGAAGTCGTGTCCACAATCGATTCCAAATTTTATCTTTAACTTTTTTATAAAACCCGTTAACACTAAATAGTCCTATCTTGTTGG
>Ga0164313_10003071_pt1 | contig 14888 bp, 9 predicted proteins | sample GuaBasSedimGuay4_FD_113735 | JGI IMG/M metagenome (GOLD analysis project Ga0164313, IMG submission 113735) | Subseafloor sediment microbial communities from Guaymas Basin, Gulf of California, Mexico - Guay4, Core 4569-4, 0-3 cm | ecosystem: Environmental > Aquatic > Marine > Hydrothermal vents >... | reverse complement strand
AGATCCTTCACTATCGTTCAGGATGACAGAAATATATTATATCGATAGCTCTAAAGTAGCGGTGTTCTTAAAGAGAACGATTTTTAATCGTTCTGAAACAACCTATGGACTTTCAGTCCATAGTCGTTGAGTGTTCTCGGGCAGGTCTCGTGGATAGCTAAGATAAACCTTGTCAGGTAAGTTATCCGGAATGACCGAAGCATTACCATCAAGCAGTTTCCATGAAGCAAATATTGTTGCGGGTAGCCTGGATTGTTTAACCAGCCAGTTTGTGGCGGTGGTCATATCGGTACTATCAAACCACAGTTGCACTGCTGCAGGTTGCTGCGCTGCAAAGAGTTCCTGCAACAATTTATCTGTCAGCGGTTCGTCTGCGCCAAGTTTCTTTTCAGTTGTTGTTATAACACCGGACTCTCCCAGGTTCTCGCGGAATCCCTGTGCCAGTAGGGCGCCGTTACTACCACTCCGGTAGATTTGTACAATGCTGTTTTTCTGGCCGGCGTCGAGAGTTGAACGCAGGTAACGTGCTGCGGTTTCGCCTTCCTGGTAGAAACCTTTTGAAAGATATAAGGTGTACCAGTCGCTATCCGATACCACGGGCTGGTCTGTAACCGGGAAGATACAGGGGTTTTTGTGTTCTTCACAGAAGTGGTGAATCGGTGCCCAGTTGCCACTGGCAATGCCGCCGAGCATGGCAAATACCGGCCCGGCCTGGTAATAGTTGTCGAGTTGTTTTTGCCAGGTGTCACGGGGGCCAGTCAGTTCCCAGACATCCAGTTCAAACAGGCGGTAGGCACCATACTTCTCTGTTTTGTAGTAAGGTTCTGCCGTGGCGCGGCGTTGATGAACAAAAACGGGTCAGTTGTAAATGGTACAGCAGATTTGGTAATAAAGAATGAAAACGGCATTATTATAATTGATCATAAAACTGATCAAATAAGTAACACATCTGAATCTTTTGAAAAGTATCTACCTCAGCTCATGACTTACGCAAATGAATTATCGAAAGAATTGGAGGAGGCTGTAGCTGTAGGAATACATTGGATTCGGAATGGCGAACTAGTTTTATGTGAGCTGAATAATAATTAACGGAGTTAGACTGTAACATGAAGTTTATTCACACATCAGACTGGCACATCGGCCGTCAGTTTCACAATGTTTCTTTGTTAGAGGATCAGCAGCATGTCCTGGAGCAAATCATTGAATATATTAAAGCTGAATCTGTTGATGTATTAGTTATTGCAGGGGATATCTATGACCGCGCTGTACCACCAGCAATGGCAGTGGAATTGCTGGACTATGTCTTAAACCAGATATGCTCAGAGATGAAGGTGCCGGTTATTTTAATACCAGGCAATCATGATAGTGCCGAGCGCTTAAGTTTTGGTGCTCGGCAGCTAAAACATGCTGGCTTGCATATCATGGGTAACCTCAGAAAAATAACTGAGCCAGTGGTAATAAAAGTAGATGAAAATGTCGTCAATTTTTACGGCATTCCATACACTGACCCAGAGCATGTTAGGGACAAATATGATGAGCCGGTCGTTAATCATGATGAAGCACATGCTTTTCTTGTAGAGAAAATAAAATCAACTCTTAATAAAGATGAGACTAATGTTTTGATTAGTCACTGTTTTATTGATGGTGGGGAGGAATCCGACTCGGAACGACCGCTATCAATAGGTGGGGTAGACAGAGTTTTACCTCAGCACTTCAAAGCTTTTGATTATGTTGCACTGGGGCATTTACACAGACCTCAATCTAAGGGTGAAGATTATATCCGGTATTCCGGATCAATATTGAAATACAGTTTTTCTGAGAAAAACCACAAAAAAGGCATAACACTGGTTGAGGTAGAGAAGAACAGCTTGAAAAGTTTTAACCACTTGCCATTGGAACCTCTGCGTGACATGAGGGAGATAGAAGGTGAAATAGAAACGATTATAGAGCAGGGAAGGATAGATCCACATCCACATGATTATCTATTGGTTCGTTTGACAGATAAGCATGCGATATTGAATGCGATGGCTAAGTTACGGGAAGTTTATCCCAATGTGCTGCATCTGGAAAAGCCAGGCATTATGGAAGGTAATGAAAAACAACAGGTACAACGCGAAATGTTAAAAGCATCAGAATTCGATATGTTCCGCGATTTCTTTAAGCAGGTGTCTGGTAGCGATTTGACTCCAGATCAAGATGAAGCGTTAAAAGATGTGATCAATGGTTTAAGCAGGGACGATACTGAAACATGAAGCCAATAAAGTTGACGATACAGGCATTTGGGCCTTTTGTCGGTAAAGAAGAAATAGACTTTTCTAAACTTGGTGAAAATCCATTGTTTCTAATTAATGGGCCTACAGGTTCTGGTAAAAGCTCTATTCTTGATGCTATGTGTTTTGCCTTGTATGGGAAAACAACAGGGGATGAACGTGAGGCTGCACAAATGCGCTGTGATCAAGCTGACCCTAAAATACTGACAGAAGTGATATTAGACTTCAGTTTGGGTGAAAAGATATATCGAATAAAAAGATCACCAAATCAGGAAAGAGCAAAAGTTCATGGGGAGGGTTTAGCTGCACATGTCGCTACAGCCGAGTTAAATGAAGTTGATGCAGCAGGTGAGTTAAGTTTAATTGTTTCCAAAAAAGTAAAACAGGCAACAAGTGAAATTGAACGATTAACAGGCCTTAATGTAGAGCAGTTCAGGCAGGTTATGGTGCTACCGCAAGGAAAATTTAGAGAGCTGCTGCTTGCTAGCTCCTATGATCGTGAACAGATTTTTGCTCAGTTGTTTCAAACTCAAATATATAAAAAAATCGAATATGTGTTGAAGGAAAAATCAAAAATAATCAGAGACAATGTAAAGGCTCATGAGGACAAAATAAAAGGCATCCTTGAAGGTGCCGGTATGCATACGGAAGATGAGGTGAAAACTTATCTTGATGAAAGTAAGCCACAATTAGATGAAGCAAAAAAACACAAGGACATTACTAGCACGGCTTACCAGGAAGCAATTAATCATAAAAAATCAGCTGAAGCATTAATTAAGGACTTTGCTGACCTGGAAAAGACTAAGCTACGTATTGATAAAAAAAATAAGAAAAAACCAGAGATAGATAGCAAACAGAACGAGTACGAACGAGCGCAACAGGCCAATAAAATAAAACCGGTGTTCGATGGTCTTGCCAGAATTACTAATGAAAAACAACTGCTTAATATTAAGATTAATGATGCAGAAATAGAGCTTAAAAAGATAAAAAATGAACTTGATGATTCGGGAAAAGACCTGAATAAAACTAAAGATGCTGCGAATGCAATTGATGGGCTAAAGCAGAAAGCAGTTGATTTGCATCGATTTGAGAAAAAGGTAGGTGAGCTGGAATCGGCTAGATCAGTTTTGCAAAAGTCAAAAGTATCTTTTGAAGCAAGTGTCCAGGCTGAGGTAGTTGCACAGGAAAAGTACGATGAAAAAGATAAAAACAAGAAAACCATGCAGGAAAGAGCCGCGACAATTCGAAAAGATCAGACGGACCTAGGCGCCAAACAAGTAAACCTCCAGAAATTAGGCGAACAGATAAAAGATTTGCAAAAACTAGATAAGAATCGATCAATATATGATGATTTAATTGCACAGCGTGATGCAGCTAATGAAAACTTCGAAAGTTTCTCAGAGATATTTGAATCATCTGCAACGTACGCAAAAACACAAGAAATACAGTGGCATGCGGGTCAGGCTGCAATTTTAGCTGAAGAACTGCAAGACGGAATTGCATGCCCGGTTTGTGGCAGTGAAGATCATCCATTGCCAGCAAAGATGAATGAGGATCAGAAGGTCATATCTAAAGAACAAATGGAAGAGGCTCGTGCTCAAGCTGAGAATAATAGGGCAGATATGCAATCAGCTAAAGACGCTGTAACTAAAATAAAAAGCCAGATAGAGACGACGAAAAGCAGTATTAAGGAATTAGAAAAAGAGCTAGGTGATGTAGCGTTAGAAACCCTGGAGGCTATTGTGAAAGCCTATATAACTATAGAGTCTGAAGTGACCACACTAAAGTCGCTTAAACAGGAGCTCGTTACGCTTGATAATGATCTGGCGAAATGTAATTCAGATATAGATGAATTACTCAATGCTACTAAGCAGTGCAAAGAAAAGGCCGGAGTAGACAAAATACAATACACACAAGATCAGTCAGCAGTAAAACACATTGAAAGTGATTTGCCTGAAGAATATCGTGATAAATCTACATTGTTGACTGCTATTGAGGAAGTTGAAACAAAAGCCCAATCTTTAGTCGATGCTCTAACCAATGCGCAGACTCACTATGATCAATGTAAAGAAAGTGTAACCAAACAGGCTACAAATCTTCAAGGGTTAACAGTAAGAAAAGTAGATTTATCCGATCAACAAATAAAACAACAAGATAAGTGGTTAAAGTCATTAAACTCAAGTTCCTTTGAAGCAGAGCAGCAGTATCTGCAATCCATACTGGAAGAAGATCAACTCAAGGAGCTTAATAGTGAAATTATCACATATCACAAAGATCTCAATAAAATAAAAGGCGCATTGAAGCAACAAGCAGAAGCACTTAAGGGTAAAAGTAAACCCGAAATGAATTCCTTAAACGAGTTGTGTGATGAAAAAGCTGAAGAGTTTAAATTAGCAGATAAATCATGGAATAATCTGCATTCAAGAGTGACGCAATTAAAAGATGTGCGGAAAAAGTTGAAGAAAGCGCATGAAGAAAACAAAAAGCTTGAAGCAGAATATGCTATTTACGGAACCTTAAGTAAGGTGGCAAATGGCCAGACAGGAAATAAAATCAGTTTACAACGTTTTGTACTTAGTGTACTTCTGGATGATGTTTTAATTGAAGCCTCAGCGAAGTTTTATATGATGAGTAATGGTCGCTATCAACTATTAAGAAAGCAAGATAGGTCTAAAGGTGGTGGTGCATCAGGGCTAGAGCTCGATGTAGAAGATGCATACACAGGAAAAACACGATCTGTAGCTACTCTTTCCGGTGGTGAGTCTTTCATGGCTGCACTTGCATTAGCCCTTGGTTTATCGGATGTGGTCCAGGCTTATGCCGGTGGCATCAGGCTGGACGCATTATTTATTGATGAAGGTTTTGGCAGTCTTGATCAGGAATCACTGGATTTGGCTATCAAAACACTAGTGGATTTGCAGGAAACAGGCAGAATGATTGGCATTATTTCTCACGTATCTGAGTTAAAGGAACAAATGGCACTGCGTCTTGATGTCATAAGTTCTAAAACAGGTAGCACTATAAAAACAATTGCAGCATAAAAAATTCCATAAAGGTGAGTCATCAATATGCTATTACTAACGAGTTTGTGAGGCTTATCAACAGGTTTCTGCTGGCAGTGACTCATTTGATAATGCAGTCACCTTTCATACTAAAACGATTTTTAATCGTTCTGAAACAACCTATGGACTGAAAGTCCATAGTCGTTGAGTTATAAAAAATACGTATAGCGTAAATCTCGGGTGGTTTGCCCCAAGCTGGATAGTATAAACTGGGTGTTTTTTCTGTTTATACTATAGATGTGCCCTACAGTTGTCGAACAGGCAAAAAAATAAAAACAGTACAAATTCATAACTTGTAATGACTTCAGCTGGATCATTCATCCAGAGCTGGCCATGCTTACAGGAAAAAATATGTTGCATCAGAAAAAAGTCACTCAGGCAGAAATTATCGATGCTTTAAATAGTGGCGCAACCGTGGTTACGGCAAATAAACGTCTGGCAGCGGTTACCCGGCAGATCTTTGAAAAAGCAAATATTGATAAAGGGCTTGAGGTCTGGCCGACGCCGAAAATTTTGCCATGGTCGGCCTGGTTACAAAATACATGGGAAGAAGCGGTTATCTCTGGTGTTTTACCTGCACCGAAGCTGTTGTTAACGCAGCACCAGGAACAGTACATATGGAAAGGTATTATTACCGAGGCCTTTGCCGATAATCCCTTACAGCAGGTGAGTGGAACAGCCCGACAGGTCCAACAGGCATGGCAACTGGTGCAGGCATGGCAGGTAAAACTGGATGCCGCCACATTCAATTACAACAGTGATAGTGCAGCATTTAAACAATGGTCGGTAACATTTGAATTGCTTTGTAAAGATAAAAACTGGTTATCCACCGCCCGGCTCATCAATAAACTTCAGTCTTGCGCTGAGCAAGGGGCATTGACTGTACCCGAAAAGCTGGTTTTGTTTGGTTTTGATGAGCTAACACCACAGCAGCAATCTTTCCTGCAAACATTGGTTGCGTCAGGTTGTACGCTTAGCTGGTTACAGCTTGCAGGTTTACCGGGTCAAACGGCTGCTGTTGGCTGTCGTGATGCCCGCCATGAAGCTGAAACGGCTGCCCGCTGGGTGCGCCAGTGCATTGATGAAAATCCAGAAGCCACTATCGGCATCGTGGTGCCCGAACTTCAAGCGCAACGCAATATCATCATGCAGATCTTTGATCAGGTGCTGTTGCCGCAGTCACTGAGTTTGACTGAGCACTGCGTGCCCCGGCCTTATAATATATCACTGGGTTTACCCCTGTCTTCTTATCCGATTATTGATACCGCTCTGCGATTGCTGGTTTTGTTAGCGCCAACAATAAGTTTGCAGGAGACCGGCATGTTACTGCGCTCGCCCTTTATACGCGGCTGGCAGCAGGAAGCCAGTGCCCGCTCATTACTGGATGCCTGTTTGCGAAAAAAAGTAGGTGAGCTAGAAATTTCGTTGAAGACAATACGTGTCTACGCTAATCAAACGGCTGAGCCGCATGCCTGTCCCGAACTGGTAAAAAATATTGATGCCTGGGTTGAAGCAGCAAACACCTGCAGGCAGAAACATGGGCCGGGACAGTGGTCTGAAAAATTTGCCTGCCTGCTAACCGCCTTTGGCTGGGCCAGTGGCCGGGCATTATCCAGTGAGGAATATCAGGCAACAGAGGCATGGCGGGATTTGCTGATCAGTTTTGCCAGCCTGGATGCGGTAACGCAGCCAATGGCCGCATCTAACGCTGTCACCCAATTACGCAGCATGGCAAAAGATCGCACCTATCAACCACAAACTGGTGATTTGCCAATACAGCTGCTTGGTCTACTTGAAGCCGATCAGCAGCAGTTTGATTATCTCTGGGTAATGGGTCTTCACGATGGCGTCTGGCCATCACCACCACGGCCCAATCCGTTTATCCCTGTATTTATCCAGCGTGATGCGGGTTTGCCTCATGCCAGTGAAGACAGAGAATTGCAGCTTGCACGTAAGGCAACAGAGTCATGGCTGGTCAGTGCCGCTCAGGTGATGGTCAGTTATCCAAAGCGTAATGGCGATCAGCAGTTAAGAGCCAGTTCGCTTATCAAACATGTTGGCGAAGTGAAACTGGAGACCTTGAACCTGTATCAGGCGCAGACACGGTCTGAGCAAGTCCATCAAAGTGCAAAACTGGAGAGACTTGAATTTGACCCGGCACCGCCACTAGCAGGAGAGGAGGCAAAAGGCGGCAGCTCGATTTTGACGCATCAGGCCAACTGTCCGTTTCGTGCATTTGCAGAACTGCGCCTCGCTGCGCGGGCATTGGAACAGGCAGACATTGGTTTGAATGCAATGCTTAAAGGTTCGTTACTGCATACAGTAATGGAAAATGTCTGGCAGAAATTAGCGTCACAGGAAAATTTGCTGCTCATGGAACCATCGAATTTGAAAAGTTTAGTAGCAGCGATAACTAACGAAGCGATACAGGCGATTGCCTATCGCTACCCGCAAACTTTCACCGAACACTTCAGGCTAATAGAAAGTGAACGTTTGTGCTTACGGGTAATGCAGTGGCTGGATTTAGAAAAGCAGAGGCAACCATTTAAAGTAATTGAAATGGAAGATAGAGATAAATACCAGGCAAATGCTGGCGGCGTTAAAATTAAAGTGATCATCGATCGTATTGATGAACTGGAAGATGGCAGGAAGCTGGTGATTGATTATAAAACCGGGTCAGTTGCGCCGGCGCAATGGTTCGGTGAGCGGCCGGAGGCACCACAATTGCCGTTATACAGTATGGTGGTTGAGGGTAATGTTGCTGCTGTAGCCTTTGCCCAGGTAAAGGCAGGTGAAATGGCATTCAAAGGTGTGGCAGAAGAAGAGGGGGTGTTACCCGCTGTTAAATCGTATGAGCAATTGAAATACACAAACAAAGAAACATGGGCTGAGGTATTAGAAGAGTGGCAGCAAACAATGGAAAAACTGGGTGAAGCTTATCGTAATGGTGATGCAGCGATTGATCCAAAGCATAAGTCGAAGACCTGTGAAAATACCTACTGCAATCTCAGGTCATTATGTCGTATTAACGAGTTGACTACGCTTGATGGGGTATCTGCTGAAAGGGAAGAACAGTTATGAGTAGCGTTGAAATAGCCGATCAGGATGCCCGTTTACGTGCGCTGGATGCAAATACTTCATTTATCGTTCAGGCACCGGCTGGTTCAGGTAAAACCGGCTTACTTACCCAGCGTTTCATTGTTTTGCTGGCAGCTGTGGAGGCACCCGAAGAAATTACCGCGATTACCTTTACTATTAAAGCTGCAGCGGAAATGCGCAACCGGATATTGCAGGCACTGGAACGCGCCGGTAACGATCAGGCACCTGATGCTGCTTATGAAAAACAAACCTGGGAACTGGCACGTAAAGCCCTTGTACGGGATAAAGAGAAAGGCTGGCACTTACTGGAAAATCCGTCACGTTTACGTATCCAGACAATTGATTCACTTTGCACCAGCCTGGCGCGACAGATGCCGGTGCTTTCCCGGTTTGGCTCGGTGCCCGCTATAACTAAAAATTCTAACGCGCTTTATATTGAAGCGGCGAGGGATGCAATCGCTGAACTTGAGGAAGACAATGAATGGGCAGATGCCATTGCGCATTTGCTCAAACACATGGATAACCAGCAGAGTAAAGTGCAGCAGTTGATTGCTACCATGCTGGCTAAACGTGATCAGTGGTTGCGGCATATTATTCACCCGGATAATCCTGGATTAGAAAGGAAAAATCTTCAAGATGCGATGCTAATGGTGATTGAAGCTGCGCTGGCTGAATTAGCCGAACTCGTGCCTGAAAACGCTAAACAGGAGTTGCTTGCACTAGCCCGGTTTGCGGCAGGTAATTTGCAAGCAGAAGATTCACCCATTGCGTTTTGTGGTGATTTGCAAAGTCTACCGGAAGCCACTGTTGATGCATTTGATCAGTGGCTGGGTATTGCCACATTACTGTTAACGGCTGGTGGAACCTGGCGGAAATCAGTAACAAAAGGCCAGGGTTTCCCGGCTCAATCTGCCGCTGTCGATAATGATGAAGCGACTCTATACGCCAACATGAAGCAACGCTTGAAAGAGCTGCTGGCATTACTGCATGAGCATGATGACTTTCGTCAGCAGTTGATAGTGTTAAGCAGGCTTCCGCCACAAAAATACACAGATGAAGAGTGGCAAACACTACAGGCGCTAATTAAAGTATTACGTTTGGCCGTGGTAAACCTGGAGTTTGTCTTTAAGAAACAGGGTAAAGTCGATTTTTCTGCACTCACCCTTGCTGCGCTAAATGCACTGGGGGATGATGAATCACCAACCGATCTTGCGCTTGCTCTGGACCACCGTATTCAGCATTTGCTGGTGGATGAATTCCAGGACACCGCTTTTAATCAATATGACTTACTCAAAAAGTTAACAGCAGGCTGGCAGCCTGATGATGGCCATACTTTGTTTTGTGTGGGTGACCCTATGCAATCCATTTACAGTTTTCGTGAAGCGGATGTCGGCCTGTTTCTTGATGCAAAAGAAAATGGAATAGGTTCTGTGCAACTTGAATTTCTTAACTTAAGCGTAAATTTCAGATCACAGCATGGCATTGTAGAGTGGATTAATCTGCACTTTCCGGAGGTAATGCCGACGCAGGATAATGCCTCAAAAAGTGCCGTATCCTATGCCGCTTCAGCATCATTTCACCCGCAATTAGAGGGTGATGCCGTTACCGTATATCCATCACTTGGCCGTGATGATCTGGCAGAGGCAAAACAGCTTGTAAGCATAGTGCAACAGGCTAAGCAGGAACACCCGAATGGCAGTACCGCCATTATCGTTCGCAGCCGAAGTCACCTGGTGCAGATTATAGAACAGCTGCAAAAAGCAACTGTGCCTTATCAGGCAGTTGAAATTGAGGGCCTGGCGCACCGCCCTGTGGTGCAGGACTTACTGGCACTTACCCATGCACTACATCATAGCGCTGACCGTATTGCCTGGTTATCAATCCTGCGTGCACCGTATTGCGGTTTAACGCTTAAAGACTTATATGTGCTGGCGGCAGACGACTCAAGCAGTACAATAATTGACTTGCTGCATCAGCAGCAGCGTAGTGAAAAACTAAGTGAAGATGGACAGCTTCGCCTTGCAAGGGTTTTACCCGTGCTGGATGCAGCGATTTTGCAACAGGCAAGAAATCCTCTGCGTAATACGGTAGAAGGCGTCTGGGTTGAACTGGGTGGGCCTGCCTGTGTGCAAAGTAGAACAGACTTAAATGATGCCGAAGTTTATTTTCAACTGCTGGAAGAATTCTCTGAAGAAGGACATGAGCCGGATCTGCAAAAGCTCAGCGAGCAGGTTGATAAAATGTATGCACTGCCGGATGTCGAAGCCGATGGCTCTCTGCAGCTTATAACCATTCACAAGGCCAAAGGACTGGAATTTGATAGCGTGATCATGCCGGGCTTAGGGCGTACACCACCGCCTGATAAATCCAGGTTATTACACTGGTTAGAGCTCAGCCGGGAAGTTTATGATAAAGGACTTCTGCTGGCACCCATTAATGCACTGGGTGATGATAAAAACAAAATGGCCAGCTATCTGCAACTACTGGATAAAGAGAAAAGACACTATGAAGATGGTCGTTTGCTGTACGTGGCAGCAACTCGCGCTAAAAAACGCCTGCACCTGCTGGGCCATACAGAAATTAATGAAAATAAACAGCCCATTGAACTAAAAGATGCAGATAAAAGAGCCTTACTGGGCAGTTTGTGGCCCGCCGTTAAACATGATTTTCAAAGCCTTTTTGCTAAATATGATGCAGAGTCACAGCAAGCGGAAGAAAGTGAGTCTGCCGCCAGCAAATTTGTACGCACTCGACTGGCTCAGGACTGGTCATTGCCCACACCGGCAGAACCCGTTCAGATCACCAGCAGTATAAAACAACGAAAAGTCGGTGAACTGCTAGAGTTTGGTTGGGCAGGAGAAACCGCCCGCCATGTTGGTACGGTTGTGCACAGATTGCTGCAACGCATTAGTGAGATGGGGGTAGATACTGTCACTGCGGATAACCTGGAAAACTTTGCAAGCATCGGGCGTTCAATGTTAATACGACTGGGCGTACCAGAAGAGCTACTTGACGCGGCAGTAGAAAGAATAAATATGGCCTTACTGTCCACCATAAAAGACGAAAAAGGCCAGTGGATATTAAACAATCAACATCAGCAGTCCAGTTGTGAGTATGCAATCAGTGGTGTGCAGGATGGCCGTGTAAGTCACATGATTATCGATCGAACATTCATTGATGAAAAAGGCGTGCGTTGGATTATCGATTATAAAACAGGCTCCCACACCGGTGGCGGCATAGAGGAGTTTCTTGATCGAGAGCAGGAGCGTTACCGTCAGCAACTGCAAGGGTATGGCAGGGTAATGAGTAGACTGGAAGATAATCCGATTCGTCTGGCTTTATATTTTCCCTTGATGGCTGGCTGGCGTGAGTGGTCTGTTTAGATATAATGCCATGAAAAAACATAACTACGATGGTGGAATTTCATGGTAATATGCTCAGATGATATATCGTTCTCAATGGCATGATCGGATTGAAACTGCGCTAAAACGCAGCCGTATACTCACCCTGGTAGGGCCGCGTCAGTGTGGCAAAACCACCCTTGCCCGTGATTTCGTGGCGGAAGACTCGGCCAATTACTTTGATCTGGAAGATCCTGTCAGTCTGGCTCGACTGGATGAGCCTATGACGGCACTGGGATCACTTCAGGGCTTAATTGTGATTGATGAGATTCAGCGCCGCCCGGAGTTGTTTCCAGTATTGCGGGTATTGGTAGATCGCGAGTCTTTTGCCGGGCAGTTTCTTATATTGGGAAGTGCTTCGGGGGATTTACTCAGGCAGTCATCTGAAACTCTGGCAGGTCGTATGGAAACATTGAATTTGCGTGGTTTTAGCTTGCAGGAGTTAGGGGAAGGTGCTCAGCAGCAACATTGGTTACGGGGTGGTTTTCCCTTATCTTATCTGGCTATGAGCGAGGTGGATAGCCTGGCCTGGCGTAAGGGGTTTATTCAAACACTGTTAGAACGAGACTTTCCTCAGTGGGGCGTACGCACTGCAGCCACGGCTCTGTGGCGGTTTTGGACTATGCTGGCACATTATCATGGGCAGACCTGGAATGCCGCTGAGTTTGCTCGGGCAATGGGGGTGAGCGAGTCCACCACACGTCGTTATCTTGATTTGCTGAGTGATGCATTGATGGTTCGGCAGTTACAGCCCTGGCATGCCAATATTCGTAAAAGGCAGGTTAAGTCACCCAAAATCTATATTCATGATTCTGGTTTGTTACACCAATTGCTGGGTATCAGTAATGAGCGTGAATTATTGACCCATCCTAAAATTGGCGCATCGTGGGAAGGTTATGTGATTGAAGAGGTTCTGTCAGCCGTACAGCCTGATGATGCCTGGTTCTGGGCAACCCATCAGGGGGCTGAGATTGATTTGTTATTGCGTAAGCATGGACAGATGGTGGGTGTGGAGTGCAAGCGCACTGATACACCCCGGATGACACCTTCGATTCGTACGGCATTGTCTGATTTAAATCTTGACAAGGTTATTGTGGTGTATCCAGGGGATAAGCGTTTTTCTTTGTCAGATCAGGTCGAAGCTATGCCTTTAAAATACCTGGCTAGCGATGAGCAGTTGAGTGAACTGGTTGGGTACAACAAATCGAACAAATCGGGGCCGGATCGCAATTCTCACTAATCTTAGAGAAAACTGTGACCATAGTGCTAGCCTACCAACCGTGTTATTTTAATTTTACAGGTACTTCTACTGTTCGATATCCATCACTAACAATGTCATGCTGATGTGGATAGCCGAATGGATGAGATACAAAATTAAAACCACTGACAGTAATGGGACCATACCTCTCATGGCAGTGACCGTGTACAACGAGTAAAATTCTCTTCTTATGCCTCTCAAGAAATTCCTCAAGGTAAAGGTTAAATATATAACCCCGATTTGCGTTATAGGAAGGAATCTCTCTATGGCTAAGATGGTGGGTAACGACAACTACAGGTACATTTTGAGGAATCTGCTGAATAGATTGCTCCAGTTCCTGTGCGAAAGTCTTGGCAAGCATTTCATCAAAATCGGATGAATCTGAATCGAACCATTCAGAATATCCCTGTCCGGTAAACCATCCCATTGTGCCAATAATGGCAATACCATAATTTGATAGAAATAGTGGTGATTCTGGCAGGTAATGCCAGCCTGCCTTCCTGGAAATTCTAGGGAACATCACCTTATAGCGGTATGCTGGCGTATCATCGGGTGATTCTTTGTCGATAACCCAGATATCATGATTGCCCGGAACCCAGCATTTGGGGCAGTCTATTTTGAACTCTTGCAAAAACTGATCAATTTCATAAGTATGGTGAGATATATCACCCGCCAATAATAAAAGATCGGGAGCAGGGCCTGTGTTAATACTATCCAGCAATTTTGCAACTTCAGTGGCTTGCTCTCTTAGGTGTACATGTATATCCGACATAATACCCAAAATCATCTTAATAACACTCCTTGCCGAACGAGGCTGTAGAAAAAACCTGAAATACAGGCTCAAAGTATGCGGTTATTCTTGTTAGATGCATCACTCGATTATGGTTAATAATTTATTCGTTTTAAAATCCCAGACAAGAATGTTGCTCGATATGATTTCTTCAGCGGTGCATATAATTTCATTGCCGGTATCGCTCCAGCCTGTTACAGAAAGAGTGGGTGGATTTATACGATCTTCTTCAGTGTCCCAGTTTATGGCATTCTGCATAAGCTGTTTTCCTGTATGAGTGTCCCATACCGATAGCGTTGTACCAACAGAACCGACGGCGACGTACTGACCGCAGGGGCTCCAGGCGGCTGTCCTGGGTAATTCACAGGGATCTTCGAGCTCAACTTCAAATATTTTATCTGTGGTTAAAGAGTGCTTGGTTAAGCGTGAATCTTTTTCACATAAAAACTGCCAGCCTGCAGGTGTACGCTGTTGTCCGATAACTGTTGAATTTTCAGGTAAATTATGGCTTGCAAGCAATTGTCCTGAAGTAGTTGCCAGGGCGATTGCATCAAAATAACTTACGATAAAAAATTCGTTATATTTGGCTTCGAAATGCACTGATTTTATTTCGCCACAATTTCAGAAATGTCCAGAATTTTTGCTTGCGTATCAGAATCTGTCATAGTTTCCTCGGTAGCTGGATTGATTTATTAGTTGTGAATATTACGGGAGTGGTGCGTCAAAAGATGTCGCATCTCTTCATTAGATGTTCAGGTTATGGAGGTGTTGATGTGAAACAAACTGGATTTTACAAAATTCATGTTGAAGGTCTGTTATCGACCGTAGTAGGCATTAATTACTTTGGCCGGTGCCAGGCTATTAATACAGTTTTACTTTTAGAACTTTATTATCCTAAGACGCTAGTAAAAACTATGCACTTTTAGTGCAAGACTTTAGTGAGCTACTGTCATCCTGAACGATAGTGAAGGATCTTGAAGGTTAGAGTTAAGATCCTTCACTATCGTT
>Ga0164313_10003070_pt1 | contig 14890 bp, 12 predicted proteins | sample GuaBasSedimGuay4_FD_113735 | JGI IMG/M metagenome (GOLD analysis project Ga0164313, IMG submission 113735) | Subseafloor sediment microbial communities from Guaymas Basin, Gulf of California, Mexico - Guay4, Core 4569-4, 0-3 cm | ecosystem: Environmental > Aquatic > Marine > Hydrothermal vents... | reverse complement strand
CCATTATCCTGTCGCGATAAGTACTTACCGTTTTAGGGCTGATATGTAATTCTTCAGCCGCCTCAGATGTTGTATATCCTTTTACAATCAGATTAAACACCTGGAATTCTCTTTCAGAAAGAATCTCGTGTTTTGCCTTTTCTTTATCTGAATAAATGAATGTTGCCATTTTAGCTGCTACCTCTGAACTCAGGTATTTCTCACCGGAAAGAACTTTCTTAATAGCTAGTTCTAATTCATCTGAAGCTACTGATTTGGTCAGGTAACCTGATGCACCTGCTTTTAACGCTCTGTTGATGTATTGCTCATCATTATAAATACTTAGCATTAATACCTTAGTATCCGGTTTCGCCTGTTTTATTTGTTTAAGCGCATTCAAGCCACCACCTCCTGGCATTGAAATGTCAAGTATGATGATATCATAATCATTGGTAATTACCTTTTGAACTACCTCATGAGCATCTTCAGCTTCCTCGATTTGGCATGAAGAAGAACAAAAATCCAGGATGATATCTTTAATCCCGTTTCTTACTATTGGATGATCGTCAGCTATTAGTAATTTCATTTGCTAAAATTAAGATATTAAAATGGTATAGTAATTCGTACAGTTGTTCCGATATTTATTTTACCTGTAAACTTAACAGAGCCATTCCACACATTTATACGTTCAATAATACTAATTAAACCAAATGAAAAACTATTATCAATTTGATCTTGTGTGATACCAACTCCATTGTCAGTTACAGTAAGTATATAGTTGTTTTTTTTCAATTCAAGGTGAATAGTGACAATGCTGGCTTTTGCGTGCCGGTATATATTCGTTAAAAGTTCCATCACAACTCTGTAAATAGTAGATGACCTGTCGTATTCCACTTCAAATTCGTCGGGTTTAAAATGAATAATACAATTAATACCGGTTCTTTCCTCAAATTGCCTGGTTTCCAATTGTATTGTTTCCAATAAGCCAAGCTCATCAAGCATTTTGGGCCTTAACTGGACAGAAAGCTTCTGAACTTCCTTTACACTGCTGTCAATGATACTGTTCATTGACGTAAACTTATTTTTTAGTAATTCAGATTCTTGGGGCCATTTTTTTGCAATCCATTGCAAGTCCATTTTTAAACCGGTAAGCAATTGTCCTAAACCATCATGAATTTCCCTTGCAATTCTTTTTTTCTCTTCTTCGGTTTTTGTATCCATATACATAGTCAGTTGCCGCAGTTGTTCTTCTGAATGCTTAAGTGATTCTTCCGCCTTTTTGCGATCTGTAATATCCTGAATCGTTCCGATCATTTTTATTGGTTCTCCCTTGTCTCCGAATTCTAATTCTCCCAAACCGTGAACCCAGCGCATCTGCCCATCATTTATCTTTAATATTCGATATTCTTTATTGAAAAATTCATGATTTGTTAATACGTTATTTGTAAAATAGTCCTGCATCATAGCCTGATCTTCCGGATGAACAATTTGCAACCAACCGGATATATCTGTCTTGTACTTTCTATCAATACCAAATACCTTGTCCAGTACAGGTGAACTTTTCCAAGTACCCTCTATAATGTTTAAAACGTATGAACCGAGTTTCGCAACTTTTTGCGATTCTCTTAGCTGATATTCACTTTCTCTCAATGCTTCCTCAGCCAACTTTCGTTGAGTTATATCTTCCAGCAGGCATTGAGTAGCAATGATTCTGTTGTTTTCCCCTTTGACAGGGGTAATGATGTAACGCAGATAAACTTCTTTTCCCCAGTGTGATTTATAAAAACTTTCATTTCTTTGAATTTCACCCGTTTTAATACATTTTTTAAAGTCAGAAGCAAACCCTGCTTCAATCAATGGTTTATATTCCAGAACATTAATATTAGTAGTTTCTGATGACGACGGTGAACCAAGTATTTCCAGCGATTTTTTATTCGCATTCAAAGGATTACCCTGTAAGTCGAAAGTTACAATGCCAACGGGTGCATGTAAAAATAAGCCTTTATACCTCTCCTCGCTGTTTCTTAGTGCTTCCTCTGCATGTTTTCGATCAGTAATATCACTTATAAAACCTTCCAATGCCAAAAACTCGCCATTATCATTATATATACCGGTGCCTTGCTCCCAAACCCATTTTTCCTGATCTTTCGCAGTAATAATTCTGTAATATAACTGAAATGATGTTTTATTATTAATTCCCTTCCAGACTTCTTCTTTAACATATTCTCGGTCATCCGGATGGATTATATCATTAAATATCCTTTCTTTATCGTCAATGAAGTCAGCAGAATGATATCCGGTAAGATCATAACATCCGTCACTAACAAAGTTCATTGTTAAATGCTTGTCATTTTTGCAACGATATGCTATTCCCGGAAGGTTACCCATTAGGGTTGACAATCTTCTCTGGCTTTCCTGTAATTTAATCTCAGCAATTCTTTGTTCAGTAATATCTCTTCCTACCCCTATTATTTCAATTACTTCATTTTTTTCATTTAAAATGGCCGTATCCATCCATTCAAACCAACGCCATCCATCAATTGTTAACGCTCTCTGTTGAACATGGGCTGTATAGGGTGGAAAATGAAGAGCTTGCATTGCTTCTTCGGTAGCCCTTTCGTCATCTTTATGAACAATTGGCATAAATTTTTGTCCATGCAATTCTTCAACTGATTTGCCAAACATTTTACAATATGACGGGCTGACGTATATAAATTGGCCTTCGATATTGATCTTTATGACAAGGTCGGTTTGATTTTCAACAAGCATTCTGTATTCTTCTTCACTTCGCTGAAGTGCTTCTTCAGCCATAATACGTTCAGATATATCATTGGCTATACAAATGATTCCTTTTTGTCCATCAGGCAGGCTAAAAGTTCTTTCTGATAATTCCATATATACATAAGAACCGTCTTTTTTAACACTTCTTTCAATGTGGTGAAGAATTTCCCCATCTACCAGTTGCTGAATATTATCATTAACTTCATTAAGATGGTCAGGGTGTGTTAGTATTTGGACCTTGTTACCGACTAATTCATTCCGTGAATATCCCATCAATTCACTAAAGGCTGGGTTTATGTCAATGATGTTACCTGATGTATCTTCAATTAAAATTCCGTTAGGTGAAAAATTAAACAGCGTTCGATATTGCTTTTCCTTTTTTAAAATTTCTTCATTTGCCAGTGTTTGCTCTGTAATATCTGAAACAGTACCTTCAATACCAACTTGAATACCTTCACTATTTTTTAGTATATGTGAATTTACTTGTACAATAATTTCATCTCCATTCTCCTTTTTGGCATTTATAATATAGTTATTAACAGATCCATCTTTTTCAAGTTTCTGCAAGTAATTGTCTCTTCCTGCTTTCTTACGCCAAAAATTGGGTAATAAAGTATTTCTGAGTTTTTTACGAGTATCTAATCCGAATATTTTGCAAAACGCTTTATTATATTCCTGTAATTCGCCTTTCATGGTAGTATTATAATAGCCTACGTCTAAATCATGGAAAATTCTTCTGAATTTTTCTTCACTTTCCTTTAAATTATCTTCGGTAAGTTTGCGCTCGGAGATGTCAAGCGCAAATGCAAAAATCACACTATCTCCAAAATATTCACCACTTGATAACCTTACATCTTTAAGAAAAATCTCGCCATTCTTTCTTTTACCCCAGAATTCAAATTGTTGCGGAGTTCCTTTATATGCTTTTTGAATATGTTTAGCAACCTTTTCAAGATCATTCAAGCCCGGTGCTGCAATAATTTCCGGAGATTTTCCAATTAATTCTTCTTTGCTGTAACCATACATCTCAACAACAGCAGCATTAACATCAACAAATGTTCCGTCCTGGCTTTGCACATATATTGCATCAATTGCCTGGTTAAAAATATTTTCAAAACTTGTTTTTTGTTGTAATAGTTCTGATTCAATTCTTTTTCGCTCCGAAATATTTCTCATTATTCCCTGTGTGGCAATTACTTTACCATCCTTAATAATCGGTGTAGCATTGATTTCTGTTGGAACAGTTTTGCCGGTACCGTCAAATTGAAGAATCTCAAAATTGAAAAGAGGTTTCCCACTCATTACCTGTATAATTGCCTTTATAGCTTTTGGTATTTCTTCAGCCGGAGTAGTTATACTTAAATGTTTTCCAATTAAAAATCTTGACGGGAAGTTGTAAAAACTCTCAATATTAGGGCTTACGTATGTTATGTATCCTTCCGCCGATATGCTGAACACAATATCAATTGAAGTCTCAATAAGATTCCTGAATTTTTCTTCTGATTCGATTAAAGCATCTTTAGATATTTTTTGTTCAGTGATATCTGTAATGAACGCAAACGAACCTAAAGGATCATTATTTTCATCTCTGAGTGTTGTTGCATTAAACTGCGTATATACTTCATGTCCTTTTTTGTGTAGTAGTATAATTTCATAGGATCGGTGTTTGCTTTTATCGCTATAGGAAATTTGATCTTTAAAAATTTTACGGTTTGCTTTATCTGAAAAATCCATTGGGGTCTTCCCTAACATTTCCTCTTTCTTATATCCCAGCATCTGACATAGCGAATCATTAACATCAATTGTTTTTTGATGGTTATCAATGCGCCAATATCCCTCATTGGTAGTTTCAATAAGTAAGCAGTAGGTTTCTTCGCTTTTTCTAATTTGTTCTTCAGCTTCTTTTCGTTCAGTAATATCCCTTACAATCGCCTGGATGTGTGTACCGGATTCAAGAATAATTCTGTTGAGTGAAACTTCCGCATCAAACTCTGTATTATTGTATCTCTTATGTTTCCACTCAAATAATTGTGGTTTGCCCTCAAGTGCCTTGTTGATTTTTTCAAGTGCCTTTTCCGTAGATAATCTTCCATCAGCTTGCCTTTCAGGCGAAAACTCAATGGGTGTATGCCCGACAATCTGGTCTTCTGTACAACCGAACATCTCAAGCGTTTTCGGATTGCATGACAAGAACATCTCTTTGCTCATCAGGAAAATAGAATCATTGGCCGATTCATAAAGAGCACGGTAATGATCAACATTATTTAGTTTGTGAGCCGTGGCTCTTTGATGCTTGTTCTTCATGTTTTAAAATTTAAAGCTATAATGATTTCCTAATTTGTTTGATATTAGGTGGTCACTAGCAGAATTCCTTATATGCAGAGAATGAGCTAATTTAAAAAAAATACCAAACCTCGTGATATCATTTTCCTAATTAGTTTAAGGACAGGGTTTAAGAAGTAAGACAAAAGAGGCTTTCGGAACACGTATCGGGAAAGTTCATTGATGTTTAGTCAAACCACCATCCTTCAGGGTTCGGATGCGCTTGTTTTGTATCAAGATATTTTATCCCTTTTACGCAACGGATAATAATCCATATAGTCCAAAAAATAAGGATGAAAATACCAATAATGATTACTATTGATAAAACGCCGGCAATGATCATAACAAGCCCTTTCCAAAAAGTGTTTATTTGATATTGATAATGGCTTTTTAGCCATTCAGGCATTTCATCATCTTTATTTGTGTAGGCCAGAACAACACCAACAATTGCAGTAATACCAAATACAAGTCCAATCAAATAGAGAATGTATATGAGCCTTACATTTTCAATGGTTTTGTTTTCAAAAGGAGATACTTCATTCATGAGTAAAAGGATTAAATTTAATCCTATAAAAATAGAAAAGAATTGGATGTAATCGAAGTAATCTTTATTTATTTTCTTTTTCTGATTCTTGTTTTATAAAGTCTAAAGATATGGAGTTGACGCAATAACGTAATCCCCCATTGGGTCCGTCTGGAAATACATGTCCCAGGTGGCTGTTGCATTCAGCACATTTTAATTTAATACGCCGCATGTCAAAGCTGGTATCCAGTTCTTCTATTATGGCTTCTTTGTCGATAGCTTCATAAAAGCTTGGCCAGCCTGATCCCGAATCGTATTTAGTATCTGAATTGAATAATTTGGCATCGCAGGCTGCACAATGGTATGTGCCTTTTTTATCGTATTTGTAATATTTGCCTGTAAACGGAGGTTCTGTTTCACATTCTCTTAGCACGGTGTATTGCTCAGTAGTGAGTTCTTGTTTCCATTGTTCTTCGTTTTTGTTCAAGGTATCATCATTTTTCATACTGTCCTTAACTGTTTGCCGTTCACACAAAATACGGAAAACATTATTGAAGTTATGAGCAGTATTCGCATATAAATATTCTAAAGGTGAGTGTTTTTTTACCTGCTTAATTGATATCAATAACAGTAAAACAGGAGATTTTGTTGTTTAATATTTGCTAATCTTTTTTTTTAGATATTTGCAATCCAAAATTTAAATTTATAAAGATGGAAAATTCTAACGAAAAAGTTTGCCTGTTCTGTAAACAGGATGAAAATAAGGTTCCCCTTGTACAACTTGATTTTAAAGGTCACAGTTATTTCATTTGCCCACAGCACATTCCAGTATTGATTCATGATCCGGGTCAATTGGAGGGTATGATTCCTGATGCTGAAAACCTGCAGGCAGGATAAAAACTGCATCTTATACTAAATCAGGCTTGCAGTTAATAATGTTGCCTGATTAACTTTATCCTTTCACCCTCATTTGTAATAACCAAATAGAGTCCGTCTGGATAGCTTGTGAAATTTAATGCATTTATTTTTTCTCCTTCAAATAGCATTTGGCCGGTTGAATTGTATAATTTACAAGTAACTTGTTTGTTAAAATACACCCTGTTACCTGTTATTGGATTTGGAAATGCATTTAATTTATTCGTGATGATATGATCGGGTATTGAAGAAATTTCGTTTGATGTGCGAGGTGTAGGGGTTACAAAAAACTCCCAATTATCATAACCATTGGGTAATCTGCCTTCTGATATGTCAGTAGTTTGTAACCCAAAGAGATATTCATCAATAGCGGCTTGGTTAGCATCAAAAATTCCGATTTCTTCACCATCCTTACTCAGTTTAAAACTAGTGTGAAAGGGCCCCTGTTCAGGATCATTATCTGCCCAGAATAACAGGAACTCACCCGGATCAATATACGCATCAGGCATTTGCCATTTATCGGGTTTTGTAAGGTTATCAGTCAGGTATTTATCGCCAAGCCAAACAGTTTCATTCTCTGCGTTATATACTTCTATCCAATCATCATAATCTCCATGTTCATCAGCTATGGTGGTATCGTTAGAAGCCATAAATTCGTTGATATAAAGCATTACATAACTGCCTCCTGCCTGCGAAACAAATACCGGTTCACATGGCATTGTGTTTTCATTGTTATCATTATCGGAAACCGAAACCTGGTAAGTGACTGATGAATTTTCCGGTATTTCATCGATTAGTCCACCGAAAACATGATCACCTGCTTCACTATCATTATGTAAACCGTCATCAAACATTTCTTCTTCCATCATACCCTGGCCTTCAATCGTATAAATTATTGTAACAGTAGCGGGCAAGCTATTCACGTCTGCATAGGCCCTTATCCAAACCTCAGAGACGGAACTGCGATGATGGCTAATGTATTTGATAACCGGTAGCATATTTGTATTTTCCAACTGGCTGTTAATTGAATTAATCCGGGTTTGTAAATATGGAAATAAACCATAGGCAACATGTCCGCCCAATGATTGGTTGTATGAATTATAAAAATCATTTACTGTGTATCCGTAATCTAACGGATAATATGGGTCGGGGATTAAATAGGGGGCTATCATATTCCGGCGCTGTTCGATGGCTGTTATCAGTGAGTCAATATCCAGTATTTCTGAAACTAACTGATTCATATAAAAAGTATACTGATCACGTAACTCCTGGTTGTTTACAAGTTGTTCATACAATGGCCTGTAATTGTCGCCATGCTGTTGCCAGTCGTACATATTCCTGGTTCCCCAGTCACGGCCTATCCAGTCTATTCCCAATGTGTTGTCCTCGTCATAAGGTATGTATTCAAACTTGCCCGAACTTGTGTTGTGGTATAAATAAAAATTGTTTTGGTTGTAGATATAGCCATCCCAATTACCAAATAAAACATCTGCAGCAATCACTTTTAAATAATCATACGTATTGAAAACCACATCCAGATCACACTTCAGGTCTGTATTATTGGTATTATTCAAAATGTCAATGAAATGTGCAAGATCGGAGTAATCATCTGCTTCTTTATTAATTTTTAATTCATAAACACGCCTGTCTCCCTGTTCAAGTTTATATAGATCGGGATTGTTTCCTAAATAATTGAGGTTAGCAGGGTAGAGGCATTTATACAGGTTTCCATCGTTATATGTAAATCGTGATTTAATAAATTCTTCATCAATATGTTCTACGTTTATGTATAAACCATAATAATTTCCATTGATGTACACTCTTACATGATTTGAGCGTGGGGCAGGAATTTCCATTTTCCGTAATATATCCCAACAAACTTTTGAACGAATCACTGAAGGGTCATTATGCTCGCCATTCAGATTTAATTTCTCAACTCCATAGTACTTCCCTCCTGAAGTAAATGTATTGAACGATACTTTGAATGATTTTTTCTGCGAATACCGTGAAGTATTTCCCCGCAATCGGAAACCGACCGGATCTATCGTGTCTTTAACAATTCCATTATCAAATATAAAAACGGCATGAAACTCAATATCACTTTCCAGATTTTCATCTTCATACAACCATTCAAGCGTATCAGGATCTACGCTGATATCGATTCTTGGCACAATCGTATCTATAAATAGTGGTCCGTTTTCAGGAAATATAGTTTGTGCTCTGATTAATGATGTGCAAATGAAAACAAGGAATATGATAGTAAATAAACGATTCATATAGATAAATATTAATTTGATACAAAAGTAAGACTTCTAAAGCACATGCTTAAAGGGGAGTAAGACCCCTTAGAATATTTCTTTTTTAGCATGATTTCATCAGGTTCAGTTGGTTTTTGTAGGTTTGCAATATCTTAATTTTCCTCAGTATATTGTTATGATAAGAGAAATAGAAACTACACGAAAATTTATTAAAGATAAGGGTGTTAAAAGCCCGGATATCGCTATAATTCTTGGAACCGGATTAAGATCATTAGTAGATGAAATTGAGATTGAAATAAGCCTGGACTATAAAGATATCCCTCATTTTCTGGAAGCTACCGTATCATTTCATAACGGCAATTTGATATACGGAACTCTGGCAGGTAAAAAAGTTTTGGTAATGAATGGCAGGTTTCATTACTACGAAGGTTATTCATTGAAAGAGATTACGTTTCCCATACGTGTAATGAATTCGCTTGGTATTAAAACATTGTTTGTCTCAAATGCATCGGGAGCTGTGAACCTGGATTTAAAACCGGCTTCATTAATGATCATGGAAGATCATATCAATATGCTTCCCGGAAATCCATTAGTCGGTAAAAATCACAGTAAGTTAGGGCCTCGTTTTGTCGATATGAGCATGCCATACGATAAGGAACTTATTGACTTGATGGAATCTATTGCAAAACAAAAGAATATTGAAATCAGCAAAGGTGTTTATGTTGCCTGGACCGGGCCGAGCCTGGAAACAAGAGCTGAATACAGGTTTATTAAAACAATGGGTGCTGATGTGGTAGGCATGTCAACTGTTCCTGAAGTGATTGTTGCCAATCATATGGGTATGAAAGTAGCGGCTGTTTCAGTCATTACTGATAGCTGCGACCCTGATAATCTGGCAGTTGTTGATATCGATGATATTCTTGCTAATGCAGCTATTGCAGAAAAAGACTTAATTGTTTTATTCAAAGAATTAATCAAACAGATATAATGTCAAGTGTTTGATTTATCTTTGTATTAATGCATAGAATTCAGTAATGGAAACAATAATACCACCCGTAGATAGAAGCTTGCTTGAAAAAGAGCTTTCAAAAGATAGGTTATTAAGGGAAACGAATAATGGAAATAGCCTGATATATATAGTTAATGAAGTTAATTCACCTAATGTTGTCAGGGAAATTGGCAGGTTGCGTGAAGTTACATTCAGAGATGCCGGAGGTGGAACAGGGAATAAAATTGACCTCGATGAGTATGATTATGGGAATCGGGCATTTGAACAAATGATTGTTTGGGATCCACGAGAAAAAGAAATTACGGGTGGGTATAGGTTCATTAAATGCAAAAATCTGAAAATTGAAGGAAGTGTTGTTCATTCACCAACAGCAGACTTGTTCAAATACTCAAAAAAGTTTATTGACAAATACTTTTCATTTACTATTGAATTAGGCCGTTCATTTGTACAGCCTTTATATCAACCTGCTTTTAATTTAAGAAGAGGAATGTTTGCGCTGGATAATTTGTGGGATGGACTTGGAGCGTTGATCATAGAAAACCCTGATATAAAATATTTATTCGGTAAAGTAACAATGTATCCTGATTACGACACTCTGGCCCGGGACTTGATATTATTTTTTCTTCATAAATATTTTCCGGATAATGAAAAATTAATTCAACCAATTGATCCATTAAAAATTACTACTTCTGAGAAAATCCTGAACAGTATATTTACCGGATGTAATTATAATGAAGATTATAAAATTCTTGTTCAGAAAGTGCGAAAACTAGGTGAAAATATACCTCCTTTAGTAAATGCATATATGAATTTATCATCTACAATGAAAACATTTGGGACTGCGTTAAACGATCATTTCGGAAATGTTGAGGAAACCGGAATATTAGTGACTGCTAATGATATTTATGATGTGAAGAGGGATCGTCATATTTCCACATATATTAAGCCTGACTAGAAAATATTGAACAACCTGATTTATGAAGATTACTCAAGCAGAATATATTATTAGTTCAGCCAAGCTTGAACAGTGTCCGAAGGCTGATAAACCTGAATATGCTTTTATCGGAAGATCAAATGTGGGTAAGTCATCATTGATTAATATGTTGACAGGTAGAAAAAAACTTGTCAAAGTATCAGGAAGTCCTGGAAAAACAATAACAATAAACCATTTTCTAATCAATCAGAGTTGGTATCTGGTAGATTTACCCGGTTTTGGTTATGCCAAACGTTCGAAATCGGAAAGGAAGAAATGGGAAAAAATGATCAGAACGTATCTTTTAAAAAGGACCAATCTATTAACTGTTTTTCTGCTCGTAGATATCAGACATGAACCTCAAAAACTGGATATGGATTTTATTGAATGGTTGGGTATTTCACAGATTCCTTTTTCTATTGTGTTCACAAAAGAAGATAAATTAAAAAAAATGCAAGTAGGAAAAAATCTGCGTGAATATAAAGATCGATTATCAAAAGACTGGGTAGAATTACCTCCCTGGTTCATAGCCTCATCCCGTACTTCAAAAGGAAAAGAGGAAATTTTACAATTTATCGAAGATACAAATCAGCTATTCTCTTCGTGATCAATTTCAATCAGTAACTGGTTTTTCGTAACCTTATCAAGAGTTTTCACATGTACTTTTCTTATTACACCGTCAACTGGTGAAGCTACTACATTACGCATCTTCATTGCTTCAAGAATAAGCAATAAATCACCTTCTTTAACTCTTTTTCCTTTCCGTGTTCTTACCTTAAGTATGGTTCCCGGTATAAATGCTTTTATCATCCCCGGATTTTTCTCTGTAAATTTTGGCCTGTTTTTAAACTTTGTCGTTAATAAAGTTTTGTACTTGGCACCATCAATTATCAAAGAACTGTAACGTATCTTTTCTTCTTTTTTTGACATGGATATTGTTTTTAAAATGGTGGAATTCCATGTTTTTTCTTAGGCATGTTGATTTCTTTACCTTTCGAAATTTCAAGTGCATGGATGAGCATTTTTCTTGTTTCTTCAGGCTCAATAACAGCATCAATATAACCGTAAGCTGCAGCTACGTATGGATTGGCAAATTTCTCTTTATACTCCTCCACCTTTTGCTTACGCATTATGTCAGGGTTTTCAGCTGAGGCTATTTCTTTTCTGAAGATGATATTAGCTGCTCCTTCAGGACCCATTACGGCTATTTCGGCAGTAGGCCATGCAAAAACAAAGTCAGCACGCAAATGGTGTGAACACATCGCAATATAGCCTCCTCCATATGCTTTACGTGTAATCATAGTTATTTTAGGTACGGTAGCTTCTGAATAAGCATACAAAATTTTAGCTCCATGACGAATTACACCAGCATGTTCCTGGTCAACTCCGGGTAAATATCCGGGTAGATCAACAAAAGTGACCAGTGGAATATTAAATGCATCACAAAAACGGATGAATCGCGCAGCCTTGTCAGACGAATCAACATCAAGAACTCCAGCGAGAACAAGTGGCTGATTTGCTACGACACCAATTGTTTCACCATTTATCCTGGAAAACCCAATTACAATATTTTGGGCAAAGAGTTCCTGGATCTCAAAAAATTCTGAATCGTCAACAACAGCTTTTATTAACATTCGTACATCATAAGGTTGCTTTGCATCCGAAGGCATAACACTACCAATTTTATATTGGCGTGTCTTTGGAGATTTTTTTGGAAATTTTTCTGCTCTCTTTACATTGTTCCAAGGAATAAAGCTTACAAGTTGTTTGATCTGACTAAAGCATTCCTCTTCACTTTCCGCATAAAAATGCGCATTTCCAGTTGTTTCACAATGAACTTTTGCACCCCCAAGTTCTTCCATGGAAATTTCTTCGCCAAGAACAGTTTTGATTACTTCTGGGCCTGTAATGAACATTTTAGTGATCTTCTCTACTGTAAAAACAAAATCAGTAAGGGCAGGTGAATAAACTGCGCCGCCTGCACATGGTCCCAATATCACTGAAATCTGAGGAATTACTCCTGAAGCCAGGGTATTCCTGAAGAAAATCTCGCCATATCCGGCTAATGAGTTGACACCTTCCTGGATACGTGCACCTCCTGAATCGTTAATTCCGATCAGCGGAACTTTAAGTTTAAGAGCATGATCCATGATCTTAGTAATCTTCTTGGCGTGCATCCATCCCAGTGATCCTCCCGCCACTGTGAAATCCTGTGCATAAATACAAACAGGATGACCACTTAACATACCGGTTCCTGTGACTACACCATCACCCGGTAGGTATTTTTTATCCATGTCGAAATCTTTTCCGGCATGTTCAACAAATAGATCATATTCGTGAAAAGTTTTTGGGTCAAGCAAGGAAATAATCCGCTCCATAGCGGTCATTTTACCAATCGCTTTCTGCTTTTCAATGGCTTTTTCTCCTCCACCTTTTCTGGCATGTCTTAAGCGCTTTCTAAGATCTGATGATTTTGATTTTAGGCCCATTTGAGTAGTTTTTGATTTGCACAAAAAAAGAGATAAGTTATATTGCTTTTAGCATTCTTTATAGAAAGAAACCTATCTCTTAAAGTGCAAATATAACCAAAATTAAAAAAAAGCAAGTTTCTTACTTTGCAGTGATATTTAATATCTTAGCATCAGATTGAGCATCTGTCAATTATAAAAATACAATGAATATTGAAGAAATCAGAGTTTATTGTCTTTCAAGAAAACAAACAAATGAGGGTTTTCCTTTTGGTGACGACACACTTGTTTTTAAAGTAAAAGGAAAAATGTTCGTCTTAATGAACCTGGAAGGAGAATTAAGATTGAATTTAAAATGCGATCCTGAAGAAGCAATTCGTTTACGCGAGAAATATGATGCGGTAATTCCTGGTTATCATATGAATAAGAAACTTTGGAATACAGTTATTGCAGATGGTAGCATTACGGATGAATTGCTTAAAAAATGGATCAATGACTCTTATGAGCTTGTAGTGAGGAAACTCCCTAAAAAAGACCGGATAGGGTTGATCGATTAATTTGATATTTTAAATTTAACAATGGTTGTTATCCTGATTATAAAATTAGACATGAGGAAAATAGGTGGAAGGATACTTAAAAGAAATTAAAAATTGAGAAGTTATTTATAGTTTACAACAATCCTTTTATTGCTTTTGTATAAATACTTTTTGGCTTAATACCTACAAAATGACCTACAATTACCCCGTCTTGCATAATGATAATGGTTGGAATGTTTCTAATTTTCATTTCACCTGCCGCTTTCCTGTTTTCATCCACATTTAGTTTACAAATCTTTACTTTATCACCATATTCTTCAGCAAGTTCATTGATTATTGGTGTAAGAATTTTACATGGAGCGCACCAGGGTGCCCAAAAATCAATTAATAAAATACCGGTGCTTGTTACATCATCAAATGAATCATCCGTGAGTATCTGAACATTTTCATTTTCAGGAGTGTCTGCAATATTTTTAAGTAATTTATATCTCTTATAAAGTGCAGCAGCCAGCAATCCGGCAAGTATTCCTATGGGTATCCAGAAATAGAAGTTCATTAATATTTATTTAAATTTTGGCAAAAGTATAAAAAAGCCTGATACTTTATTTGAGATAAACTCTGGTTATTCCAGCACCCCCCAAACTTAATGGGGCGTCTTCGAAATGCTTTATCTCGTCAATACTTTGCAGGTATTCGCGAATGTTCTCACGCAATATTCCATACCCCTTACCATGCAGAATGTTTACCTCTTTCATGCTTAATAATATGGCTTCGTCTATATATTTTTGCAAAAGGTATATGGCTTCCTCTGATCGTTTTCCTCTTAAGTCAATACTTAACTCAAATTGAGTTGCCTTTTTATTTATATCACTGATTATACCTGCTAAACTACTTCGCATTATTTTTTTTGGAGGTTTGGAGGATTTTTCCAACTTGTCAAATGAGATCCTGAGTTTTACATCATTTACATTAATTAAAGCTTCATCACCATCAATTAAAATTACCTCACCAATAATATCCGTTTCCTTAACGCTTACAAAATCTCCTTCTTTAATCTCACCTGTCGTTTCTTCCTCCCTCTCCTTAGCCTCCGCCTTAGCCTTCTCCTCTTTACTTTCCAACTCCT
>Ga0164313_10003069_pt1 | contig 14890 bp, 16 predicted proteins | sample GuaBasSedimGuay4_FD_113735 | JGI IMG/M metagenome (GOLD analysis project Ga0164313, IMG submission 113735) | Subseafloor sediment microbial communities from Guaymas Basin, Gulf of California, Mexico - Guay4, Core 4569-4, 0-3 cm | ecosystem: Environmental > Aquatic > Marine > Hydrothermal vents... | reverse complement strand
GCTGAATCTGATCTTTACCCACCGGTACTTTATGGGCATTAAAAATCAGAATATCGGCAGCCATCAGAATAGGGTAGCTGAATAAACCCATGGTAATGCCCTTGTCAGGATCGGTATTCGCAGTTGCCTCATTTTCTGCAACAACGGCTTTATAAGCATGCGCACGATTCATCAGACCTTTTGCAGTAACGCAGGTTAGCATCCAGGTAAGTTCCATTATTTCAGGCACATCAGATTGACGATAAAAAGTTGCATTCTTAGTATCCAGGCCTAAAGCTAGCCAGGTTGCTGCAATCTCTAAACTGGATTGACGTACCTTTTCAGGTTCGGCACATTTAATTAAAGCATGGTAATCGGCTAGAAAATAAAAAGGCCTCGCCGTTGCATCTTTACTTGCCGCAATAGCAGGTCGAATTGCACCAACATAATTACCTAAATGAGGGGTTCCTGTTGTGGTAATACCGGTGAGGATAGTCGATTTATTCATTGTTGATTTATTCTCGTTTTAATTATTTATGTGAAATAGTAAGCAATTTACCGTAGTATAGCCACCATCCTAAAAAAGGCTCAGAATGTTTGTTATCAGTTCTTAATCGGGTATTCTACGATATTCTTGCCGTTAATAATGTATATTTAGTTATTACCATGTCAGACTACGAACAATCCAGACTGTTTCAGGCTCCTGAAGAGTCTTGTAAAATAAGCTATAGGTTTCCTGATTCAGAGCAATCCTTTATCGGTGAATGTCTTGATATCAGTAGTGCTGTAATTATATTCAGAGGCGAGCACCTGCTTGAAAATGGCCTGGCTATAGAGTTGGCGGTAGTCTCAAGGAATGCATTAACAACACCTTTCAAGGCTTATGTAGAAGTTGTCAGTAGCAAGAAAACTGGAGTTGAGCAATATGAAGTAACAACTGAAATCAAAGGGATCAGGGAATATTAAAAACATATGGCTAAAATTGCCCCGCTAAATAAGTCATTTTGCTTACAAAATGTTTGTGAAACGAATTATCATAAAATTTTTACTCTGATACCCAATCTTAGGGAAATAGACGAATCTGCCCAGGGGTTTTCACAGGGAAAGCCAATGTTACATGTGCAAATTCTTGAGCGATCACCTTATACAAAAACAATACAATTAAGTCATTTATTTGCTAATGACGCTGACGTATTATTAGCTCCGGCAGTTAAGATTCGTATGTATTTTGATGTTTGTACTGCTGAAGTATTACGTGACTATAAACGTATAGAAGTCAGCAAGGCTATAGGTGATATAAGTCTTAGTAAAGATATTATGGATTATAAGTGGCGATTGAATTACTTCCTGGAAAAATGGCTAGATCATTGCCTTAAAACTGACTATAACTTTGTCACGGATGAACTGGTAGCTTAATCAATCTCTCGAAAAGGGGAGTTGGCTATTTAATAATGGTGAATTCTGTATAGTCGATTGAACTGTCACAGGGCTCAACTAGGACACTGATGACTTTTGCCGCTAATGGCCCTTTTTTGCACCACTGGATAAATTCCTGCATTGCCTGTTGCTCGCCTAAAGCAATGATTTCAACATTACCAGTCGACGTATTTCTAACAGATCCTTTAATGGCTAATAGCTGGGCTTTCTTTTGTGTTGATGCTCTAAAGAAAACACCCTGTACACGGCCTTTTACAGTCAGTTTACAGTGCTCTAATGGCATGTTATTTCCCAGCAAAAATGAATTTTAGGTGTTCTGGAAAAATCTTCAGCAATAGTTTGTGCAGTAATATCTTTTATATGCAATTGTGCCAGCGCGTCTGTATCCAGCTTGAAACGGCGAAAATTTGTGGAAAAATAAAGCAGACCATCTTTGCTTAATAATTTAGCTGCATTGCTAATTAACTCTACGTGATCTTCTTGAATACTTAGGTTATTTTCCATACGCTTAGAGTTGGAAAAAGTAGGTGGGTCAAGAAAAATCAAATCATAAGTCTGCGTAATTTCTGCTTTAGTCGCTTCAGTTTTTAACCATTCCATACAATCTGCACGAATAAAGTAATTTTTACTCTGGTTTTTATTCAACGCCATATTACGCTGCGCCCAGTCTAAATAGGTTTTAGACATATCAACAGTCGTGGTAGAGCTTGCTCCACCTATCGCTGCGTGAACAGATGCTGCGCCCGTATAGGCAAATAAATTTAGGAAATGTTTGCCTTTTGCCAGTTGCTGAATTTTGCAACGAATAGGGCGGTGATCCAGAAAAAGTCCAGTATCCAGATAGTCTTCAAAATTGACATAAAAAACAGCACCCTGTTCTGTGACTGTTGCAAAATCACCCTGGCTAGCCAGTTTTTCATATTGGTCTATACCTTTTTGCTTACTGCGGGTTTTTAAAAATATCTGATCTTTAGGAATGGCAAATATTCTGGCTGATTCATTGACTGCAGAACTTAAGCGTTGCATGGCTTTTTCCTGAGAAATACTTTTAGGTGCCTGGTATTCCTGAATATTTAGCCATGTCTTTGTACCTTGATAAACATCGATGGCAACGGCATATTCGGGTAAGTCTGCATCATAAATTCGATAGCAATGTATATCCTGACGTTTAAGCCATCTGGCAAGTTTCTTAATATTTTTTTGCAAGCGATTGGCGAACATTTCTGCATTAGGGTCAGCCTCGGTTATATCTGCCTTAACTTGTTCAATACGCTCTTGCTGTGATTTTGCTTTAGGGGTGAAAAAATTTTGCTCTTCAATGGCAAAGCGTAACAATTTACATTCTAAGGGGCCATTAAACAGGGTAATTGGTTTTTGCGAACGAATCCCTAAGCGAAAACCTAGTTCTGGGTCGCTAATAATCATTGCTGCCTGCCAATGCTCAAACTGATCTTTTAACACCTGACCGAATTGACGGTACAGGCTTGCAGTTTCTTCCGAAGTACCTAAGCGTTCACCATAAGGTGGATTACACACGACTAAACCTTGTTGCCAGCTTTCAGCAGCAGTTGCTTCACTGATATCCCTGCGTTCTACATGAATTTTGTTTTGTAATCCTGCATTTTCTATATGCAATAAAGCAGCATTGATTGCACGGCGACTCTGATCAAATCCGACGATGGTAGGGAGTTTTTCCAGGCCAGTTTGCTTACGTTGCTGTGCTTCCTCTATTAAGGATTCCCACAAGTGAGTATCGTGTTTTTTCCAATGTAAAAAACCAAAATGTTTATGTTGCAGACCGGGGGCATAATCGCTAGCAATCATTGCTGCTTCGAGTAGCAAAGTACCTGAACCACACATGGGGTCAATTAGGCTACCCCCTTGCTGGGCAATCTCTAGCCAGTTACTCCGGTATAGAATCGCAGCGGCCAGATTTTCTTTAATGGGTGCGGTAATACTGATGTCTCGATACCCACGGCGGTGCAGGCTTTCACCAGAAAGGTCTAAACTGAGTGTTGCCTGCTGGTTTTGTAAATACACATTAATGCGTATATTAGGCTGTGTGGTATTAATATCAGGACGTTTATTAAATTTCTTACGCATCTGATCGACGACGGCATCTTTTACTTTAATAGCACCAAAGTGCGTATTGTTTATGACTTTTGATCCTTTGGCATTAAATGAAACGGCAAAACTGTCATCGGGCCCCATATGCTCGAACCAGTTTATTTTATAAATACCATCATATAAGTCTTCCTGGCTGTTAACCTCAAAAGTATTGAGTGTTAACAGGACACGGTTAGCAATTCTGGACCACAGACACACACGATATGCAGTTTCTATAGTCCCTTCAAAATAGGCACCTGCCAGCGCTGCTTTGACGTTTTTAGCACCCAGTTGTTTTAATTCGCTGACCAGGATATCTTCCATCGCTTTAGGCGTAGTGGCAAAAAAATGAAAATCGGTCATATGCTTTTGTAAGTAAATAATAATTGTTTAGAGAGTCAAATAATTCAAATTGACCGTGTGCCATGAAATACCTGTAGGAGCGATCTTTAGCGGCGAATGCTGGCAAATTATCCGCGTCTAAAGACCGCTCCTGCAAGGTTTATTGAATGCTTATTAATTCAACTTCAAAAATAAGTGTTTCGTGAGGACCAATAGCACCGCCTGCACCGTTTGCTCCATAGCCTAAATCGGGGTGAATAAAGAAGCGATATTTAGCGCCGATAGGCATCAGTTGTACGCCTTCTGTCCGGCCTGCGATGACTCGATTTAAAGGAAAAGTCGCTGGAGCATTACGGCTATAAGAGCTATCAAATTCTTTACCGTCCAGAGAGGTTCCCTGATAATGTACGGTTACATTTGAAGTAGCTGTTGGTTTTTCACCTTCGCCAGCGGTTAAAATAATATATTGCAAGCCACTTGCAGTGGTTATAACGCCCTCTTTGCCCGCATTTTCGGCTAAAAATGCTTCGCCTTTCTGTTTGTTATTGCCTGCAAGTTCTGGATCCTGTCTGGTAAACATAAAATAACCTATCAATAAAAGAATAAATAAAACGAGAATAACGAGCTGGGGTTTGCCCATAGCGAACTCCTTAAAATAGTAAGCACAGTATTTTACCAAAACCAGCCAGAACTCTCTAACTCTTCTTTACAGCCTTTTAATTGTTGATTAAAAATTCTAGCCTGCTTATCAACTTTTCTGGATACCTTAAGTAGCCAGGGCTTTTTTTGATAGCTTTTTCGCCGATAGCCGGTATGACCTTCATGATATGCCAGGTATTGTTTACCAGTATCCCATTTGGAAATACCCAGTTGTTTATAACTAACAGTGCAGTACCAACCGACAAAGTCACTTGCATCTTCAAAGTCATCACGATCAGCTGACCAGCCACCTGCATCATCAAGATACCAGTCCCAGGTGCCATCCTGTGCCTGTGGATAGCCGTAAGCAGAACTGTTTCTAAACCAGGGGATAAAGCCGAGTAGCCAGGGTCTAGGCGGCTGTGCATCAGCTACAAAGCGTGATTCCTGGTGAATAATAGCCATCTGCACATGAATTGGAACGCCCCATTTATTATAGGTATTCTTTGTATAATCGTACCAGTCATCTTTTTCTCTAAAAATTGCACAGATATTTTGCGTATCTTTGGGTTGAGAACTTGTACACCCACTGAGCAAGAGGAGAAGCGTTAAAGCTAAAGGCTTACAGATGATATGGTTGAATATTTTGTACAAAGAAATCATGATCTGACTCAGGGCCTATTAATAAATAATTGCAAGAAATTTGCAAACAAGTTTGTTTTTAAATTAATATAGACTATCTTATATAAAAAAGACTTCGAGTGTTGATGCTTCTGCGATTGATAGCAAAGTTCAGGATGATATAATTTAGCTAAAAAATTATTTAATATGACTAATTCCAGACAATATTATCGGAAAAATTTCTCTCTTTCAGGTTTGCTATTTATCGGTGGGGTAGAGCATGAAATGCTGGTACAGAATCTTTCGATTTCCGGCATCATGGTCAGTATTGACCCAACAAATGATATTGTTGATGAACGGGATATTTTTTTACTGCTCAAACAGTCTAGCCTGGTTGATATTTACATAGAAAAAATACATTTAGCGGGTGAAGCCGAGATTGTCAGGGTAGATATGGAAGGTGAGCGGATTTTGATAGGTATGGAATTTAAGCAAATTTCCTATGATGCAGATAATTTACTTTATAAAAGAAAGACCTATCGAAAGAGCATGGCATCCCCCGGGCAAATGCTAATAGCAGAAAAATTCTATGATTTTATGACCCGAAATGTATCGGTTGATGGGTTAATGATCCGTATTGCCGAGAATGTCGCGGTTCAAGTCGATATGCTGGTTGAGTTTAAATTCGATAAATTACATTTATACGGTGAAAGTCGTATTATCTGGTTTGAGCATGATAGTGAAGGTGGCACTATTTTAGGTATGGAATATCAGCATATGGAAAGGTCAGATATTAAGGGTATCCCACGTTTTTACCACCAATAGTATTTGTTAATAACGGCTTTTATTGCGCTTTTGCCAGTATTCTCTGGCTAATTGCTGGGCACTCTCTTGTGAATCACCTTTAGCCATCAATTTTAAAGCTATTGCTACAGTGCCAATAACACTTGCTTCAGCAAATTCATCTTGTACCTTACCACGCCAGAGGTGTATTAACTGCTTTGGATCAAGGGTTTCAGGTTTAACGTGCCGCCTGGGAAATAGGGCAGGCCATGTTTCTTCGGATAAGATGCCATTATCAACACTTTGTGCTAAACACGGCATATCAGGATTGCGCTCTGTTTCTCCACCTTCTCCTTTGATAACTGTCATATGTGCCTGGTTTAGTAATAACGCTGCTTCCTGGTGTACAGGGCGATACCCTGGGTGAAAAATACCCTGAATACTGAAAGCTGCATTAAAGGGATTAATTAACCGTACCAGAGTATGTACCGGAGAGCGCAGACCCAATAGATGGCGCAAGTGAATCATTCTGTTCAGGGCAGGGCAAAAGTGCTGCAGGGAAAAATAAGCAAAATTTTGTGTTTGTAGCTGTTCTTGCGCTGCAGTAAATGAACTTGCACCGGTTAAAGAAAATTGCGCAAGCATGTCCTGAGCAAATAGCCGGCTATCTGAGTGCGCAGCCGAACCATGCATAAACACTTTAATACCATTTTCTGCCAGCAATAAGCTGGAGAGTATAAACCAGGGCAGGTGGCGACGTTTTCCTGCATACGCAGACCAATCCAGGTCAGCAGTCCCTGTAGCAATATCGGGTAGTGTTTCACGCACTGCCAAAACAAAACCTGCAAGCTCTTCGGGGGTTTCTTCTTTAACCCGCATCAGCATCAGGAATGCACCTAATTGAATTTCTTCAACTTCATCTGCCAGTATCATGCGCATTGCATGATAGGCTTCTTCCTGAGTCAGGGGGCGTGAACCTTTTTTACCTTTACCTAAAATACGAATAAATTTAGCGAAAGGGTGTTCAGTATTACTATTACTCATAAAGGCGCAGATTATTCTTTAACAGGGCGTTTATCCAGCTTTCTTTGCAAGGTTCGACGATGCATATTTAGCGCTCTTGCAGCAGCAGAAATATTACCATCATGCTCCATAAGTACCTTTTGTAGATGTTCCCATTCCAGGCGTTTTACAGAAAGTGGATTTTCACTGATTGGCACTGTGCTATCACCCGCATTTTTATACAGTGCATTCATGATTTCATCAGGGTTGGCTGGTTTTGTTAAATAATGTTTAGCGCCTAATTTGATTGCCTCTACTGCCGTTGCAATGCTGGAAAATCCGGTCAGCATAATGATTTGCGTATTGTCATCAAGTGATATTAATTTTTGCACCAATTCTAGCCCCGACTCATGACCTATACGTAGATCAATAACCGCAAACTCGGGCTCAATTTGTTCAGCCAGGGTGAGACCATTTTGTACATTATGAGCGACTGAAACAGTAAAGCCACGTTTTTCTAATGCAGACTTAAGAACTGAACAATAGGTCAGGTCATCATCTACCAGTAATAATTGTGCTTGCGTTAGTTCAGACATATTAAAAAGTTAGGGTTAACCGGGTATCACGAGGGGTAAAATAATATCTATACACGCACCCCCCGAAGGCGCATCACTGATATCAATTGTACCGCCTAAACGACTAATTGTAGAGTAAGTAAGAAATAAACCGACTCCAAGACCTTCACTACTTTCATTGAGCGGTGTTTTACCAATTTTGTCTATGAGTTCACCGGGCATACCGGGTCCATAATCACGAATTTGTATACCCACAAAGTTTTCAACAGTACTGGGATATATACTAAAGTCTATGCCTTTATCTATTGGTGTTACTTTAGCCGCATTATTTAAGATATTGATCAAAGAATGGGTGAGTGTAAGTTCAGCTAATATTGAGTTGCTCAAAGGCGCTTCTGGATCGATATGCAGATTTAATTTCACTCCGGGCTGCTGACTACGCCATTGATTAATTACGTCATCCAGATAATCACTCAACAGGGTAATATGCCCTGACTCAGCTCGTAGTTCACCTGCAGAGGCTGACATGACTGACAGGGTTTGTTTACACCTGTTTATCTGATCTTGCATAATATGCATTTTTTCATGCAATTCTGTGTGCACATCAGGGTTATAATCATCTTTTAGTTCGTGGGCAATAATTGCCATAGTTCCTAACGGTGTTCCCATATCATGAGCCGCACTTGCGGCCAGAGTTCCCAGGGCAATAATACGCTCGTCCTGTAACGATTTTTCGCGCGCTTCTGCCAGTACTCGCTCACCCGCTTTAATAGTATCTGAGAGTTGTACTGAAAAAAAGGCAACCAGTCCTGCGCTACATACAAAACCAAACCACATACCAAAAATATGGAAATTAAAAAATTCCTGATCCTGTGTGTTATGCATTTCTGCGGACATATAGGGCATATCCATATGCATAAGATGCGGCTCTACCGTGGTTAAGGTTGCATGGTAGGGAATTAAAAACGTATATAAAGTAGTGGTCAATATGACCATATACCAGGTATAAGCATGGGGCAAAACAATGGCAGTAAGAATGACCGGAAGCAAAAAAATCCAGGTAAAGGGGTTGGTTGCCCCACCGGTTAAATATAAAAGCGCTGCAATAGCAAAAACGTCAATGGCTAACTGTGAGAATATTTCCATTTCAGTCACAGGTAAGTCAGTTTTTAGTCGTATCCAGGTATATAGATTAACTGAGCCGATGGCAACAATAGTCAGCCAAAGCGCTTCTTCATGTAGCGGTATTTTTAAGATATCTATGGAAATTAATAATAGCAGTGATTCACCACCAATCATTAAATTGCGTAGAATAAATAACCATTGCAGATTTTCCTTGGCTGAAATTTCTGTTTTGGGAATAAAATTAACTAACATATTTACTGCAGTAAGATGGCAGCACTAATTATTGCAGCACTGGCTAACAGGGCATATATGGTGCCTTTATGATTATCCTGCATTTGCTCACGCATTTTTTCTAATTGTTGGCTATGTGCATTAGCGCGCTGACTTGTATGCGCCGCATCATCAAGTACCTGGTAAAGTAAGGATGGAATTTCAGGGAATTGTTCTGCTAATTCAGGAAACTTCTGCATCGCTTGTTTAATCTTGGCTTTAGGGCTTAAGCGCTCTTTAAACCAGGCTTCAAGAAAAGGTTTAGCTGTTTTCCATAAATCCAGTTCAGGATATAACTGACGACCTAAGCCTTCGATATTGAGCAAGGTTTTTTGCAATAACACTAACTGCGGCTGCACTTCCATATCAAATCGACGTGCAGTCTGGAACAGGCGTAACAATAATAAGCCAAAAGAAATATCCTTAAGTGGCTTATCAAATATCGGCTCACAGACACTACGGATAGCTGATTCAAATTCCTCTACTCGTGTTTCAGGTGGAACCCAGCCAGATGCCAGATGCATCTCGGCGACACGGCGATAATCCTGATTAAAAAAGGCGAGAAAATTTTCTGCTAAATAGCGCTGATCGGAAGCTGATAAAGTGCCTACTATACCAAAATCAACGGCGATATACTTACCGGGTAATTCTACGAAAATATTACCCGGGTGCATATCTGCATGGAAAAAATTATCCCTGAAAACCTGAGTAAAAAAGATTTCCACACCGCGCTCTGCCAGCAGTTTAAAGTCGGCATTATTAGCACGCAACTCGTCAATATTGCCTACGGGAATACCATGAATTCGTTCCATGACCAGTATTTTTTTGCGCGTAAATTCCCAATATATTTCTGGTATATAGATAGCATCAGAATTTTCAAAATTACGGCGCAATTTTGCTGCATTTCCTGCTTCTCTTACTAAATCTAGTTCATCTAATAAGGTTTTTTCAAATTCAGCAACAATTTCTCGAGGATGTAAGCGCTTGGCATCATCCCAGAACTTTTCAGCAAAATAGGCAAGTTCATATAATAAACCAATATCGGAATGGATCCATTTTTCGACATCAGGACGCAATACTTTAACAATCACCTGCTCGCCGCTGTGCAATGTCGCTGTATGCACCTGAGCGACAGAAGCAGAAGCTAAGGGGCTGGACGAAAATTCAGCAAAGGCTTCATCTATGGACATGCCTAATTGTTGTTCGATGACTTCACGTGCTTGCTGGTCGGAAAAAGGCGGGACTTTATCCTGTAGCTTAACTAGTTCATCGGCAATATCATCGGGTAAGATATCTTTGCGAGTTGATAGCGCCTGGCCAAATTTAACGTAGATGGGCCCTAAATCTTCTAGTGTACGACGAATACGTACACCGCGATCTTCAAAGTCTTTTTTACGCCAGAAATTGGGTGAAAAAATAGCCAGAAAACGTAGTGGCCTGAATAAATGAGTCTTGAGAATAAGGTCATCCAGGCCATGGTTAATCAGAACCCAGTTAATGTGTAAAATTCGTAATATCAGTTTGGGGTGTTTCACTTATTATCCCTGGGCCTGTTGTTCTTTTAATTTAGCATCTAAACGGTTAAATCGCGCATCAAGGCGATCAAAATTTTCTTTAAGCTGATCAACTTGCTGAGTCAGAATATTGACTTCGGGTGCAGGAGGCAGGTCTTGCGTTTCATCCTGTAAAAATTCACTGATATTATGTTGCACAGTTTTTATATTTTCTTGCTGCCACTGATTCGCAGTACGGAAAAAATGCCCGACTTTATGAGCAATAATATCACCGGTAAAGTGTGATAGTTGTTCTTCTATATCAATATCTAACTGCTCAAAGAGTTTCTGGAACTGGTGTCCGACAGCCAGATCACCTTCTATAACAACCTCGCCAGAGAAAAATGCACGTGCGGGAGTAGAGCTTAAACCCATTAAGCCCAGGGCAGCTAAAGAGCCAGATAGCGTAGTGTCTATCGTGCCTTGATAATGGTCAATAATCTGGATGTTGTGTGTCGTCGGGCATAGATAAAGTGTTTCATTAAAGGGGGTAATGGTAACAGCAATAATTTTACCTGAGAGTGGTTTTAGAAAAACAGTAAGGTCTTCATCCAGGCTAAGGTATTTATTAAGGGCGCTTTCAAATGCACCCATCAGCAGAGGTTTGATGGTCATCGTTTTGAGAGTGGGGTTAGGTTGTGTAGTCAAAACTTGTGCAACTGTATGTCTTTTTACATGTCAATTGTTAGCATAGTCGCTAACGGTCCTGCAGGGTCAAAGCCCGGCACTCCTAAAAATTCGCTCTGGAGTGCAGGCCTTTATAGCGCAGATATCACATAGGTGAACAAAATATCCCTAAAACTTATATCCGCGATGCACAGCAACAATACCCTGAGACATATTAAAATATTCACAACGCTCCAGTCCTGCTTCTTGCATCATCTCTTTTAATTTATCCTGTTTAGGATGCATACGAATAGATTCCGCCAAATAGCGGTAGCTATCTTCATCTTTAGCAACGAATTTACCTATTTTAGGTAATAACTTAAATGAATAAAAATCGTAGACTTTTTCTGTGATTTTATCAGTAGGATGTGAGAATTCTAAAACAATCACCCGGCCACCTGGTTTTAATACCCGATACATAGAGCGTAATGCGGCATCTTTATCGGTGACATTGCGTAAACCAAAAGCAATACAGACACAATCAAAGCTATTATCTTCAAATGGAAGGCATTCTGCGTTAACCTGAGCGTAGGTAACATCGGTTAAGCCACGGTCAATTAAACGGTCACGACCGGTACGCAACATTTCCGAATTTATATCTGCTAATACAATTTTGCCATTTTTCCCGACACGTTTTGAGAATAGCGTCGTCAGGTCGCCTGTGCCTCCTGCTAAATCAAGAACCTGGTCACCTTCACGTACATTACTTAACTGTACGGCGACACGCTTCCAGATGCGGTGTACTCCGATCGACATCAGGTCATTCATAATGTCGTATTGACTAGCAACAGAGTCAAAAACACCGCGTACAAGATTAACTTTATCTTTTTCGTCGACTTGTTTAAAACCAAAGTGGGTCGTGTTTTCAGTTGTCATAAGTTTATTTTAATATTAAATGGCAATTTTATTTTGCTTCAGTGCGTTGATGTCCCGCTTGTTCTAATTCATGTAAATACTCAGGCCAAAGTACATCATATTCATTACCTAGCTTATAAAGTAATTCCCAGGTATAGATGCCACTATTATGGCCATCATTAAAGTTTGGTGCAATACCATAATTACCAATGGGCCTTATAGAGTCAATAGCAACAAACTCTTTACCAACTTGCACGGTTTCCTGGCCCGGTGCGTGCCCTAGCGCTTCAGCAGAAGGCGTATAAACACGTAAATATTCACAGGGTAGATGGAAGGTCTGGCTATTATCAAAACTTACTTCCAGTATACGGGAAACCTTATGTAGTTTGATGTCTGTTGGAAATGTATCGATCGCTGCGGCTTGAATGCGCATAGCTATAATATATACCGGCTTAGATCTTCATCCTGAGCAAACTCAGATAAATACTGGTTAACATAATCGGCATTAACCACAATATCCTTCTCAGTCAGGTCAGGAGCATCAAAAGAAACAGTTTCTAATAAGCGCTCTAAAATAGTATGCAAACGTCTGGCACCGATATTTTCAGTTTTTTCATTGACTTCCCAGCCTAGTTCGGCAATACGCTGAATACCATCTTCAGTGAATGTTAGCTTAACACCTTCAGTAGCAAGCAATGCCTGATATTGCTCAGTTAAAGAGGCATCGGGCTCGGTCAGAATACGGACAAAATCAGCTGTACTCAATGCCTCTAGCTCAACACGAATAGGGAAACGGCCCTGTAACTCAGGAATCAGGTCAGAAGGCTTGGTTAGATGGAAGGCCCCCGAGGCTATAAATAAAATATGATCTGTTTTAATCATGCCGTATTTCGTGCTTACGGTACTTCCTTCTACCAGGGGAAGTAGGTCTCTCTGTACGCCTTCACGAGAAACATCCCCGCCACCGCTATCAGAGCGTTTACACACTTTATCAATCTCGTCTAAAAACACGATACCATGTTGCTCTACTGATTCTACTGCAGTTAATTTTATATCATCTTCATTCACTAATCTGGCAGCATGTTCTTCAGTTAGCAGTTTAAGTGCATCTTTTACTGGCAGTTTACGGTCTTTGGTTTTTTGACTGCCCAGATTCTGAAACATACCCTGCAACTGGTTAGTCATTTCTTCCATGCCCGGAGGTGCCATGATTTCAACGCCAATACGCGAAGCTTGTACTTCTATTTCAATTTCTTTAGCATCAAAATCACCCTCACGTAATTTTTTACGCATTTTCTGCCGGGTAGATTCTTCAGTTTCAGACAGCATGCCACCATCGGCACGAGGCAATAAAATATCCAGAACCTCTTCTTCGGCAGCATCCATGGCGCGATTTTGTACAATTTCCATTTCAGATTCGCGAGTCATTTTATAGGCGGTTTCAACTAAATCCCGCACAATAGACTCCACATCACGACCGACATAACCAACCTCGGTAAATTTTGTTGCTTCAATTTTAATAAATGGCGCATTGGCAAGACGCGCAAGTCGGCGGGCAATCTCTGTTTTACCTACACCGGTAGGGCCAATCATAAGAATGTTTTTTGGCGTAATTTCATCACGCATAGCGATATCAACCTGAGAGCGCCGCCAGCGATTACGTAGCGCGATAGCAACCGAACGTTTCGCACTCGCCTGACCAATAATATGTTTATCTAATTCGTGAGCAATTTCTTTGGGAGTCATTTGTGTCATATTATTATAAATCCTTTGGCTCAGCATCTAGTTCTTCAATACGTAAATTATGATTGGTGTAAATGCATACATCAGCCGCAATATTTAGCGATTTTTCGACAATCTCTCTAGCGCTTAAATCCGAGTTTTCCAGTAATGCTCGCGCAGCAGATTGCGCATAAGGACCACCTGAGCCGATAGCGATTAAATCGTATTCTGGCTCGATAACATCACCATTACCTGAAATGATTAATGAGGTTTTGCTATCTGCAATAGAAAGCAGGGCTTCTAGTTTGCGTAAGGCACGTTCAGTGCGCCAGTCTTTAGCCATTTCAACTGCTGCACGGGTTAAATTACCATGATGCTTTTCCAGTTTACCTTCAAAATGCTCAAACAGCGTGAAGGCATCTGCGGTTGCGCCTGCAAATCCGGCAATAACTTTGTCATGGTATAGGCGGCGTACTTTACGCGCATTACCTTTCATCACCGTATTACCCAAAGTAACTTGGCCATCACCACCAATGACAACTTTATCGCCACGGCGTACAGAAAGAATTGTTGTACCTCTAAAATTCACTTATAACTTACCTGTGTTTTGGAAAATAAATCGTTCAATTTTACATGGTTAATGCCTTGCTTGGTAGATTTTAAAAAAGAAATATGCAAAACTGTGGTGTCATAGTTTCGGAAATTATTAAATCCTCATTCCTAAGCGCTGCACAATAAGATAATATAGCGCTAATCTAGCATTTACCATTCATCAAATTTAAACAAGCAAAGCATACATGGGTATACAGGATAATTTTGAACAAATCCCGCTAAAGGACTTTACCGAAAAAGCGTATCTGGATTATTCCATGTACGTTATTTTAGACCGTGCATTACCACATATTGGCGATGGCTTAAAACCAGTGCAGCGGCGTATAGTCTATGCCATGTCCGAGTTGGGGCTGAGCGCTCTATCAAAACATAAAAAATCCGCGCGTACAGTCGGAGATGTGCTGGGTAAATATCATCCACATGGCGATTCAGCCTGCTATGAAGCCATGGTATTGATGGCGCAGCCTTTTTCCTATCGCTACCCACTAGTTGATGGGCAGGGTAACTGGGGTTCGCCCGATGATCCCAAGTCTTTTGCCGCGATGCGTTATACCGAGTCACGACTAACGGCCTATGCGCAAACTTTACTCAGTGAATTAGGGC
>Ga0164313_10003068_pt1 | contig 14890 bp, 17 predicted proteins | sample GuaBasSedimGuay4_FD_113735 | JGI IMG/M metagenome (GOLD analysis project Ga0164313, IMG submission 113735) | Subseafloor sediment microbial communities from Guaymas Basin, Gulf of California, Mexico - Guay4, Core 4569-4, 0-3 cm | ecosystem: Environmental > Aquatic > Marine > Hydrothermal vents... | reverse complement strand
TCACCAAGGTCCTGGTGGTGGGCGAGGACATCGATCCCGAGGATCCGCTCGCTGTGACCTACGCCTTTGCCGGCCGCAACCACCCGGAGCGGGGAGTCTGGTACTTTGCTGATTCACCATATTATGGCCTTGGGACAGAGGGCTACCACAGCATAGAAGACTACTTCGGTCGAGCTGTTATGCCGGGACAGACGGAGAAGACGGAAATGATCAGCGGCTCGGGAATAGCTATCTACAGCTGCCTCGGTCTTGAAGAGCATGTTGGTAAACCCAAGCCGCATATCCTGACCTTCCAGCGAGCCTGGCCGAAGGACATCAAGGACAAGGTGCTGGCGAACTGGGAGCGCTGGGGCTTCCGCACGCCCGACCCGGTATTGCAGAAGCATGGCGCGCAGAGCATCCCGTGGGTCTACTTCACCAAGACTGGTGAAGGCGAAGCCGGACGTGGTCATAAACTTTAAGGTTTATTGGTCTTATGGCGGAGCATGCCGGGGAATCCCCCCGGCGTGCCTGCCCTAAAAACCAATAAGAGAGGTGCCAAGGAGTTTTGGAAGTCATAAGGAATAAACTTCCCCGCCGCAAGCGGACGGGGTATTAATGCATTTCATGTATGCAAACGCGGCGAGCCGCGGGGAATAAAACCCCAAGGGATTAAAACTGCTGCCCAGTTATGAATAAAAAAGAATTGACCAAGAAAATCAAAAGTGAGGTTAAAGAACAAAGATTTAAGTAGCGATGAATTTTTGCACCCGAAGCGATGTCTTCACGATGTGATACGAAAAGTGGATGACGATATTACCACCAGGATTACCACTTTTGGGTAATTTAAGACTGGGACGTAGTCATTAGAATACATTGGAACTGGTTCGTCACAGAAACGATAAACCGCGTTCTGGATATGCAGAAGGAATGAAAGGAAACATTATGTATCAAGGAGAAATCGGATGATAATTGATGAGATCTTAGAAAACGTAGATGCAGGCCCTTTTTCCAAGCGCCAGCAGATGTTTCTCAGATACACCTATCTGGTGTTGATTGATCTGATAGTGCTCAATTTTTTTGACCAATACTGGGATTGGGTTGACATAGAATTATTCAGTATCTCGCTACTCGCAGCAATACTGCTTCAGGTTTTGCTACAGGTTACCATCGCTATCGAACACCGCATTGCTGACTACTTCAAACAAAAACCGGGGAAATGGGCGGTAACAGCGAAAGTCCTAGCGACCATTTTCATTGTCATCGGGTCTAAATTTGGCATTCTCTGGGCAATTAGCGCTGCGTTTGGTGATAGCGTATTATTCACTGGCCCGAAACATGGACTGGTTGCCTTCTACGCCGTCGTTATCGCAATCGTTGTCACCGAGCAGATCTTTTTCAAAATTTATCGATCTCTGGGCAGGGATGTCCCTTAACCATGGGAGTCAATCTGATACCTCTTTTGTTTGGCGCCAAGCTCCTGAAGTACGTGCCGGCGGCCGCGCTGAATGTCGTTATGAAGATCGTGGGAATCCTTTTGTGCGCGCTGGCCGTGCAGTTGATGTTGTGGGGTATGGGCGATGTGGGTCTTGTGCCGACCAAGGCCCATTAATTTGAACGACAAAGGACTCAACTGATGAAGAAGCTTCCGGCCGTCACAACGTGCCGCTCGCCTCCATTTTCGAAAGCGGTTTTCTGGTCATCGTGCCGATCCTCAACGGTGCCGTCGGGAAGTTTTTCCTGTTCGCCATGGTGCTGGTCTGCGCCGTGGCTTACGGCGGCGAAAGTGTCGTTCGATTTAACATCACAGCCGCCGAAGCATTGCTGGAAACGGGCCTGCCCGCCCCAAAACCATTGACCCATTAACCAAAGGGATTCTTTAACCTAATGTCCGACCGCAAACGCGAGCATATTGAACTGGCCTTCCAGTCACAAACGGCGACAGCAGAAGCGGATTCGCGATTTGTCTACGAACCGCTGTTATCGGGACATCCAACGGGGTTAACTCCGATAAGCTTTCTGGGAAAAACCTTGAAAACGCCCATCTGGGCCTGCTCAATTACCGGCGGAACAGAATTGGCAAAGAAAATAAATGAGAATATCGCCCGCGTATGTATGGATTTTGGAATGGGAATGGGTTTGGGATCCTGCCGAATTTTACTGGACGATGATACGTGTTTTGAGGATTTCAACGTCCGGAAGTATATCGGTGATGCTCAACCGCTTTATGCAAATTTAGGAATCGCACAAATCGATCGTCTTCTTTTGAACAAAGGTACGGATAAAATAAAAAGACTGATTGAAAAACTAAAAGCAGACGGCTTGATCATTCACGTTAATCCGCTGCAGGAGTGGTTTCAGCCTGAAGGCAACCCGATTACGCGTCCTTCAATCGACATTATTGAGGAACTTATCAAGAAAGCCGAGTATCCTTTGATCGTAAAAGAGGTTGGCCAGGGGATGGGAATCGAGAGTCTTAAACGCTTATTGCAACTGCCCATTCAAGCGATCGAGTTTGGCGCTTTTGGTGGTGCAAACTTTTCCATGGTTGAACTTCTGAGAAGGGATAAAGATGAATGTGATATCTATAAACCGCTTGCCTACGTGGGTCAAACCGCAGAACAAATGGTCGACGCAATCAATCATCTGTCCGGAAGTGTTGATTTCGTATGCCAACAGCTCATTATTTCCGGTGGTGTTAAAAATTTCCTCGATGGATATTACCTGATGAAAAAAAGTACCGTTCCTGCATTGTACGGCCAGGCGTCTGCGATATTAAAATTCGCAAAGCAAAGTTACGAAGATCTTTTCAAGTATATGGAAATGCAGGTCAAGGGTCTGTCACTTGCCGAAGCATTTCTTAGAATTAATCCCGATTACCTAGGATCATCCGTTGATGACCAGGCGTTTGCCCGTGCCGAGGTGAATACGACACCAGGCATTCGATTAAAATTAATAACCCAAAACGAATTGGAGGAACACCATGCCCAAAAGAATCGTTATCGGAATCGCCGGCGCCAGTGGCGTCACATACGGTATCAGAATGCTGGAATGTTTGCAGGAAACCGACTATGAAACCCATTTGATCCTATCCGAAGCCGCCAAGACCAATATCAAGATTGAAACCGCATACCAGCCAAATGAGGTGGCCGCTATGGCCGATATTGTCTACGACCATAAGAATGTAGCGGCAGGACCGGCAAGCGGCTCTTTCCTGACCGAAGGTATGGTCGTTGTGCCGTGCACGATCAAGACGCTTTCAGGTATTGCCAACTCCTATACGGAAAACCTGCTGGTCAGAGCGGCGGACGTTTCACTCAAGGAAAAACGCAAATTGGTGCTGGTCGTCCGGGAAACCCCTTTGCACCAGGGGCACCTGGCCTTGATGTCCAGAGCTGCCGATATGGGTGCACACATTCTGCCGCCGGTACCTTCATTTTATCACCGGCCCAAGAGCATCCAGGACATTATCGACCAGACGATTGGGAAAATTTTCGATTACATGGGTATCCGCCACGATCTTTTCCAGCGCTGGGGGGAAGACGCTGACACGGGACAGCGTATTCATCCAATAACCGGCGTCGTTGCCAGAAGCTTGGCGAATGCATAAAATCCGATGGAGGGCGCCAAGCGGTCTATATCGTCACCCCGGCACCGGCCGGGTATGAATGGATACGGGTATGCTCAAGCGATAGGAAGGAAATGACGGATCAGGAATCCTTGAAATCCTTAATTTGTCGGTATCTTGTGCGACATACGACCCTGTCGCTGGCGACCTGCCATGACAATCGGCCGTGGTCCACCGATTTGTTTTATGCTAGTGATGACAGTTGCCGGCTTTATTTTGTCTCCAGCGTCACTACGCGTCACTGTCAATATATTGCGGTCAATCCTCGCGTGTCTGTCGCAATAAGCGGGGAATTCGCCGACTGGAGAGAAATTAAAGGTTTGCAGCTTGACGGTGTGGCGGGTGTTGTGCCCGAGGCGGATCGTGACGGGGTGAAAGAAATGTATCTGACAAAGTTTCCGTCATTAAAGCGGTTGCATCAGGCTTCTGAAATTTTAAAACCTTTCAGGGAAAGCAGCTTCTATCGAATTTCACCAAAGTGGATACGCCTAATAGATAACAGCAAAGGATTTGGGCATAAAGATGAAATGACTTTCTGAAAGAGATATGTTCCCCGAATTTGGCTAAGAAATGAAGCGTAATCCATTGTATGAGAGCGGCTTTGTTGACAACTTGATAGTCGGAGGCAATACATCATGTATGAAAATCTGGCGATCTTAGGCACATTCGTTTTTCTTTACAGTATTACAAGCGGCGGGCTCGAAAAGACACCCATCAACGGGGCGTTGGTATTCACCGTCTTCGGTTTGGCTGTCGGCCCCATCGGGCTGGATCTCCTGACCGGGGATATAGACTCAGAGGGGCTCAGGACCCTGGCCGAGCTGACCCTGGCGCTGCTGCTGTTTGCGGATGCCGCCACTGCGAACCTTGACGAACTCAAGCGGTTCTCCGGGATTCCCGTGCGGTTGCTGCTGATCGGCCTGCCGTTGACCATCCTGCTCGGGTTTGGAGCAGGTGTTGTCCTGTTCAGCGGTCTGACGCTGCTGGAGATTGCTCTCCTGGCAACTATGCTGGCTCCGACAGATGCCGCCCTGGGCAAGGCGGTGGTGACGAATAAAGCCGTCCCGTCCAACATCCGCGAAAGCCTGAATGTGGAAAGCGGTTTAAACGACGGGATCTGTGTTCCGGTCCTTTTCCTGTTCCTGGCCCTGGCCATGAAAACGGGCGCGGAACATGGTGGAACCATGCAGCTTGCCCTGACTTTGCTGGCTGAGGAAATCGGTATCGGTGCAGGAGTCGGCGTTGGGCTGACCCTTTTGGGCTGGTTTCTGCTCAAGCGCTATAGCGACTGGGGCTGGGTCAGCGAAACCTGGCTGCAGCTGCCCGTCCCGGCACTGGCAGTGGCCTGCTTTGCACTGGCGCAATGGATCGGCGGCAGCGGCTTCATTGCCTGTTTCGTCGGCGGTCTGCTGTTCGGCAAAATAGTCAGTAAACAGCACAAGCACAAGCTTCTGCTCGCTGCCGAAGGTACGGGCGATACACTGGCTTTGATTACCTGGATCGTGTTTGGCGCTGCCGTGGTCGGCCGATCTATCGGGTCCCTCAGCTGGCAGGTTTTGCTCTACGCAGTGCTCAGTCTTACCCTGATCCGGATGCTGCCGGTCTTTCTGTCGCTCACCGGCATGAAAATGCGGACCGATGAAAAGCTGTTCATGGGCTGGTTCGGGCCCCGCGGATTGGCCAGTATTGTTTTTGCCGTAATCGTACTGAAAGAGCACCTGCCCGGCAGCGACACCATATCGATGACAGTGGTCAGTACCGTTCTCCTGAGTGTCGTTTTCCACGGTATCAGCGCCAACCCGCTGGCCGCCGCACTTGGGGCACGGATAAAGCGGACTGCGGGGACAAATGAGGCAGGTGGATAGCAGGGAGGTTCATGATCGGTTGACTAGTGCGGGGTTCCAGTTAAGAGCTCTCTGGATTCCGCCCATAATATTCTGAATAAGGAGAAAACCTAAAATGCAAATGGATTACTTGACGTTTCGGAAACTGCTGTCTAAAGACTTCACTAACGCCATGATCCGCATTGGCCTTATCGCGTTTCTGGTCGTCATGTGCTTGCGTGTTTTTGCCCCCTTCGCCAATCTGATGCTTTGGGCATTAATTCTGGCGGTTACCTTCTATCCATTGCATCAGCGTATGGCAAAACCACTCAGGGGGCAGGGCCGTGCTGCAACACTTCTGGTAGTGGCAGTCATACTGCTGATCGCAGTGCCCACTGCAATGCTTGGTGAATCTTTTGCGAAACATATACATAGTGCGTATACTGCTTTCGAAAACAACAGCATCACCATAAAACAGCCCGATCCGAAAGTGGCTGACTGGCCCCTGGTCGGCAAGCGAGTTTACAGTACCTGGAACAAGGCAGCCAATAACCTGCCCGTGTTACTTAAGGAAAAAAAAGAGCAGTTAAAAAATATTTCGAAGTGGGTTCTATCAGCAGCAGCGAACACGGTCGGTTCATTGCTGCTTTTTGTGGGCGCTTTTATTATTGCCGGCGTCATGATGGCCTATGGTGAATCAGGCAGTAAAGCCATGCAGGATATTTTTAACCGCTTGACAAGTAAAGAGCGAGGCTCTCGATTACAGAGCATCTCCACTGCTACGGTCCGTTCGGTTGCCAGCGGTGTCATCGGCGTGGCTTTTATTCAGGCCTTGCTGCTTGGCATAGGTTTTATCATGGCTGGTATTCCGGCTGCCGGCGTGCTGGCTGTTGTTGTCTTGCTCATCGGTATTTTACAGCTGCCTGCTATTATCTTCATTTCACTGCCTGCCATTGCATACCTCTGGTGGTCGGGTGAAGCATCGACCACAAGTAATATCTTTTACAGCATTTATTTGATTGCTGCCGGCATGGCCGACAATGTTCTCAAACCCATTCTACTCGGGCGCGGTGTCGATGCTCCCATGCCGGTCATCCTGCTTGGCGCTCTTGGGGGCATGGTTTCCAGTGGCATCATCGGTATGTTTGTCGGTGCCGTGCTGCTGGCCGTCGGATATCAGGTTTTCATGGATTGGGTCGATAATGTCGAAGAAGACGCTGGCGCTGAACCGGTGCTGGCAGAAACGGCTGATCAGGATGGATCAGCTGGCGGCGGACAGGTGAAGGAGTGAAAAGTTTTAGCAATTAGCAGTTAGCAGTTAGCTTTAAAAGTAACCAATGGCTAAATACCTAAAACTGAAAACTTTAAATTGAAAATATTGAACCCGGAACCCACAAACAATGATCCTTTCCAGAAAAGCAAAAGAAGCAATCAAGACTGCCCTGGCAATGACCATTGCCTATGGTATCGCCCTGCAGATGGATTGGGATAAACCCGTGTGGGCGGGATTCGCCGTTGCCCTGGTCAGCCTGGCAACGGTCGGGCAGTCTTTTAACAAGGCCGCCCTGCGGATATCTGGCACGTTGGTGGCTACCGTTGTTGCCTTGGCGATCATCGCCCTGTTTCCACAAGATCGGTGGCAGTTCATGCTGCTCCTGTCAGGATGGGTCGGCTACTGCACATACATGATGGGCGGTGCCAAATACCAGTATTTCTGGAACGTCTGCGGCTTCGTGAGCATAATTGTCTGTATGAGCGGCGGTCCGGATTCGGCCAACGCCTTCAGAATTGCAATCCTGCGCAGCCAGGAGACCGGCCTGGGGATTTTGGTCTACAGCCTGGTGGCAATTCTTCTCTGGCCGACCAAATCCCAGGCGGACTTCGACGCAGCTGCAGCTAAACTGGCAGCAACCCGGCGCAGGCTGTATCAGGTCTTTTTGGCACAGATGAGCAATAAGGACATAGGTGCTGAGACACAGGAGCTGCGAACGCAATTGCTGCAGGAACAGACCAGGTTCGGCCAGCTTCTGGAGGCGGCGGAAACGGATAGTTACGAAGTGTGGGAAATGCGGCAGCAGTGGCGGCAATTCCAGCGCTTGTCAACAGACTTCGCGACGACCATGGCAGGATGGCATGAGAATTTTATTGAGCTGCAGATGCTCGATATCCACAGTCTGCTGCCTAACCTGCAGACATTTGGCAAAGAACTGGACGTGCGCTTTGCCCAGGTTGAACGCATGCTGGCAGGTCAACCCCCTGAACACCAGCCAACGTCCATCGATCTGGACCTGGACAAAGCCGAAATACAGTCCCTGTCCCATTTCCGCAGGGCGGCGCTGGCAGTCACCCGAACCCGGCTACAGCACCTTGAAACACTGTCCCGGTCCCTGTTTAACATTGTATGTGATATCAAGGGGTTCGGCCAGGCAGTGGATGTGACTGCAATACCTTCCCAGCCCCATACCGGTTTCGTGTTTGATCCGGACCGGCTGACCGGCGTTGTCCGGGTCATGACCACCTTATGGCTGACCTATCTTGCCCTGATTTATATCCCCGACATCCCCGGCGGCCCAGGTCTGGTAAATATGGGCGGGGTTTTCGCGATGATACTGGCAGGTACCCCGCAACTGCCGATCAGCAAGATGTTCATGCCGATTGCTGGCAGTGTCCTGTTCGGGGCTGTCATACATATCTTTGTCATGCCGCAGCTTTCGAATTTCATCGAGCTCGGGCTGCTGCTTTTCGCAACAACCTTTGGAATCTGCTATCTGTTCGCTGCCCCCAAACAAGCACTGAGCAAGTTATTCGGACTGGCCATTTTTATTGCCATTGCCAATATTGTCAACCAGCAGACGTACAGTTTTCTGGGTATAACGACTACCGCAATGATGTTCGTCATTATCTTTTTGCTTCTTTATATCATTACAAACATTCCCTTTTCTGCCCGGCCGGAAAAGGTTTTTCTACGTTTGCTTGGCCGTTTCTTCCACAGTTGCGGGTACCTGATACACAATTTGCACCGGAATCCACGAAAACGGGAAACGCGCTTCGTGCGTTGGCAAAAAACTTTTCATGTGCACGAGCTGGCCGGTCTGCCCAAGAAACTGGGGGTATGGGCCAGGTTTATTGACAGCAAGGCACTGCCAGGCATTTCACCGCTGCAGATACAGGCAGTTTTGACCGGTCTGCAGGCGCTCAGCTACCGGATGCAGGAATTGCGTGCTGAAAGTGGTGGAGCAAAGGCCCACTCTCTGGTGAAGGAACTGCAGCAGGATATAAAGGCCTGGCGTGACCGGGTAGAGGAAACCTTGCAACGGTTGGCTGGGGAGAATAATGCCGGTGATAAAGAGACACTGCAGAACAGGCTTGCTGCACTGATTGATCACCTGGAGCAGCGCATTGAAGAAACCATGGGCAGGGCTGCAGAAAAACCGGTAACTGACCGGGACAATGAAAACTTCTACCGGTTGTTGGGCGCCTTTCGGGGTGTTTCGGAAGCACTGGTCGAATGCGCCGGCAATGCTCATACCATTAACTGGAGCCGGTGGCGGGAAGAAAGATTCTGAGGATCTGAGGACAGATATACAATTATGAATCAAATACCACACGAATTTGCCATCGGCGGGGTTTTCATGCCACCGCTGATGGTTGTCAGTCTGTTGGGAACAATCGCTGCCGTGGTAACGGCCCTGTTGCTTAACCGTTACCGGCTGTCGAGATACTTTTCGTATCCGCCGCTGGTGTTTGTAGCGTTGATGGTCATTTATAGTGTCCTTATCGGAACTTTCATTATTAGGGTGTAGCGTATGAAAAAATATCAAAAATATCTGCTAACCAGCGTAATTGTCCTCATCGCTATAGCGGCGATACTTTTCAAATATTGGGAGTATGTCACCGATCCATGGACCAGGAACGGCCAGGTTCGGGCCGAGGTCATTCAGATAACGCCGCGGGTATCCGGACCGATCGTTACGCTTGAAGTGCAGGACAACCAGTTCGTCAAGGCCGGCGATTTGCTTTTTGAGATCGATCCGCGTACCTTTGCGGCAAGCCTGGAGCAGGCGCAGGCGCAGTATGACAAGACCGGCGATGACTACCTGGCCCGGGAAAAGCAGGTTGAGGCGGCACAGGCCCAGGTAGAGGCAGCACAGGCCGCTGTCCGGCAGGCAAAGAGTACAATCAAAGAGATTGATTCCCAGATTGTCAAGGACAAGGCCGAATACGAACGCCAGCAGGAAATGATGCTGCAGAAGGCAACTTCCCAGAGGTCAGTGGACCGGGCCAAGGCAAACTACGAAGTGTCGCTTGAAAAACGCCATGGGGCAGTGGCCGGCGTCCACAAGGCCCAGGCCGCATTAGGCCAGGCAGAGGCTGCCCTGGCCGAGGCCAAGGCCAATCTCGGCGCACCGGGGGGTGCCAATGCCAGCATTCGGGAGGCGCGGGCCGCAGTCCGGCAGGCTGAATTAAACCTCGAGTTCACCCAGGTCAGGGCGCCGGTGGACAGCTACATCACCAATCTCAACGTGCGGCTCGGCAGCCAAGCTGTGGCCAACCAGCCAATCATGGCGCTGGTTGATGTGAACAGCTATTGGATACACGGTTTTTTTCGAGAGACAACCATAAGGGGAATCCAAAAAGGTGACAGGGCGATAGTCACCCTGATGTCCTATACGGATACACCGATTGAAGGCCATGTCGATAGTTTGGGCTGGGGCATCGCCCAGCAGGACGGCAGCACGGGTTTTGAACTGCTGCCCAATATAAGCCCGACCTTTGAGTGGATACGTCTGGCCCAGCGGGTGCCAGTGCGAATCCATCTGGACGAGGTGCCGGAAGAGATCAAGCTGCGGGTCGGTACAACCGCTTCTGTGCTGGTCAAGACGTATTCCCGCTAATATCAAAAAAAATAATTGGCAATTACCCTGGGTACGAAGATGTGAGGCGTGTAGATATGTACTTCATCAAATCATATAAAAGCAATTCCAATGCTGTAATATTGATGCATCAATGTTTCCATGGTATTGCCCTGGTTTTTTTGCTGGCTGCCCTGGTCACCGGGTGTACTGTTCTCGGGCCCGATTACACCCGACCGGAAGCCACAGTCGAGCCTAACTGGATTGATGCAGGAAATCCACTTATGACCAGTGAACCACCGGTTGACCCGCAGTGGTGGAAAACAGCCTTTCATGAACCGGAGCTTGACCAGCTTGTCGAAACCGCCCTCCGGCAGAACCTGACGTTACGGTCGGCCGGGCTTCGTGTGTTGCAGTCCCAGCAACAGCTTGCCATTGCCATAGGCAATCAGTTTCCGCAGCAGCAGCAGGCCTCAGGCTCGGCTTCACGACAGAAATCAAATGATATTACCTTCAATAATTACAGCCTTGGATTCAATCTTGCTTGGGAGGCGGATTTCTGGGGACGTTTCAAACTCCAGGTGGAATCTGCCACCGCCGAACTGGATGCCAGTGTGGCTGATTATGACGGTGTTATAGTGTCACTGGTCTCCCAGGTGGCCCAGACCTATATTCTTATCCGCACCTTCCAGGATAGACTCGAAGCGGCTAAGAAAAATATTAAGTACCAAGAGGTGAGCCTGCGCATCACCAATGCGAAATTCGATGCCGGCCAAGTCAGTGAACTGGACGTAGACCAGGCCGAAAGCCTGCTGAATAATACCAAGGCAACTGTATCGGCATTGGAGATATCTTTGCAGCAGTTGAAAAATTCGCTGGCCGTCCTACTGGGCAAGCTTCCGCAGGATTTCAACTACCTACTTGGCGAGCAGGGTAACATCCCACCGACTTCTCCGGAGATTGCCCTGGGTATGCCGCAGGATATCATTCGGCAGCGGCCTGATATCCGCAGTGCCGAGCGCCGGATGGCAGCCCAAAGTGCCGAAATCGGCTTTGCGAAGACCGAACTGTACCCGCACTTTTCAATCGGCGGTGCCATCGGTACCAACGCAAGGAGCACCGGTGATCTTTTTGATAGCAAAAGCGAAACATGGAATTTGTTTGGCATGTTTGAGTGGAACATTTTCAATTACGGCCGTCTCAAGAGCAACATTAGGCTGCAGGACGCACTTTTCCAGCAACTGCTGGTGGATTACCTGAATACCGTGCTGCAGGCCCAGGGCGATGTCGAAAATGCAATTGTCACCTACCTCAAGTCCCATGAACAACTTGTTTCGTATAAGCTGGCGGCCGCGGCATCGCAGCGCGCCGTGAACATTGCAACAATCCAGTATCAGGAGGGCTCCACTGATTTCAATACCTTGGTCAATACCTTAAGCGACAATGTGCAACAACAGGATCTGCTCTCTTCTGCCCAGGGTAGTGTTGCCGTCAATCTTGTCCAGGTTTACAGGGCCCTCGGTGGTGGTTGGCAGATACGCGACAATAGGGACCCGGTCGATCTGCTGCCCGCCGACATGAAGGAGGAGATGCGGGAAAGGACCAGGGCCTGGGAGGGGGTTCTCATGTGATACCTGAATTGATCGTTTCAAATAAGGTGAAACACCATGCTGCTTAGCATTGCCATAGCCGCTTGCATGCTGGAGGTGACAACTGCAATCCATGCAGGTGGTATGTTGCTGGCGCTGCAGGCGATTACGACAAGAATTACATTAACATCATTAATTTCAATGTGATTTGGAGGTTTTAGCCCGGATCGCATAGTGCGAATGTGTTGGTATTTGCACACAAAATAACTGTAACTTTTAGAGGAAAATAAGAAATGAGGAGTATATCGCTGATTGGAAAACCATTTTTTGTCTGTATACTATGAATTTGGGAAGGTTCAGCTTTGGCCGTCGAATCTATCCCGGAGGAATTTGGATTCAGTAGTTTCATGAACATTGAAGGTATATTCGGATGATGGCATTTTTAATTCATCAATTTTCACCCAAAAGGCATAAAAGCAACATAGTAAGCTAACGAATATTCATAAAACAAAGGAGAAATAAATGAGAAAAAACATGCAAAACTACAGAGCAGTGATGGCTGTGTTGATCGGCACATTGATTTTAAGTTTTTGGGGTGCGGTTTCGGTTCAGGCAGAGGTTGAGAAGTTCTCTGTGGGGGCAGGTTTAGGAATTGCACCTGACTACGAGGGTTCTGACGACTATACTGGGGCCCCTTTGCTTTATGCCCATGCCCAGTGGGCCAGTGGCAGGTATGTAAAGTTGACCGGTTCCAAGCTGGCTGCGAATATTATCACCCATGAGGTCTTTAGGTTTGGCCCCGTTGCCAACTATCGTCTCGGACGGGACGATTCCCTTTCCGTTGATGACAGTATGGTGAAAAAAATGAAGCAAGTGGACGATTCATTCGAACTTGGCGCCTTTGCCGGCATGGAGATTGACAACTGGATCTTCATGGTAGAGGCACTCGGTGATGTGTCTGATGGACATGATGGGTTTGTACTCACGCTAAGCGGCGGATACACCTGGCAGGTGAATAATTCCTGGACCCTTTCCCTTGGCGCTTCAACAAGCTATGCGGATGATGATTACATGAGCAGTTTTTTCGATGTGGATCTCAGGGATTCTCAAAGGAGCGGTCTCAACACATACGACGCTGACTCGGGATTCAAAGACGTGGGGTGTAATATCGTTGGTGTTTATGAGTGGACAGACCTGTGGAGCATACGGACATCAGCAGGCTTCACACGACTCCTGAACGACGCTGAGGACAGCCCGGTTGTAGACGATCGGGGTGATGAGAACCAACTTCACCTTGGCGTTATGGCAATTTACACGTTCTAAAGGGGCGAGGCCAATGTAATACCTCAAATGAGCATAAACAAAATGCTGACAAATATAAAATTGATCAAAAATACAAGATGTTATCTACCCCTATTTCAGATGCGATAAAACGGATATAGAAGATTTATCATCAGATATTTATTTCATCATTTTGTTTACCCTACGGGAAAGTCGATGACACCCCATCTCCTTTGTTATCAAGAGCTCGCAGTAGATGACTACGGCTTCGCCCTTGATGTCGCGGATATGGGGCATTCTCGACTTTCGCTCAATTGAGGTAATACATACAGACAAACTATCTTTTCAGTAAAAAAGAAAGGAGACATATGATGAGAATGATGACAAAAATACTGGTATTTCTGTTTATGGCATCCTTGCTGTTTGCAGGTCCAACCCTGGGAGATGATCTGTTCATCTATCCCAACAAGGGCCAGAGCAAGAAGCAGCAGGACAAGGACAAATACGAATGTTATGATTGGGCCAAGCAGCAGACCGGTTTCGATCCCATGGCTCAACCCACGGCTACTGCGCCACCTCCGGCACAAGAGGCCAAACAGGGAGGTGTGGTCAGAGGAGCGGCCAGGGGTGCACTAGTGGGAGTCGCGGTAGGGGCCATTGCCGGTGATGCGGGAAAGGGAGCGGCCATCGGCGCTGCCGGCGGCGGTTTGTTCGGCGGCATGAAAAGGAAAGATCAGCAGCGTCAGCAAGAACAGGCAGAGCAGCAGTGGGCTCAGCAGCAGGCAGCCAACTATGAACAGAATCGTTCCAAATACAACCGTGCGTTCAGTTCTTGCATGGACGGTCGCGGCTACACGGTGAAGTAAGTTAACTGGAGTAATGGAAAATCGAAAGGAGCTTGGCATGAAGAAAATCAAATTTATGAGTTTGGCCTTTTTATGTCTTATTCTAACACCGTTCTCAATTGCGGCTGTCCAATTCGACGGGTCAACTCCGTTGCTTTGTGCCGTAATTCAGGTGGTCGAGTGTGGATCCGGTGGCGATTGCTACCCGGTTCAGCCTGAAATTGCGAATATCCCGCGATTTCTGAAAATCAATTTCAAAAACAAGACCATCGCGGGCACTGAAGAAAATGTAAAAAAGGAGGTGACCAAGATAAAGAATTTCGAGCGCACCAACGGGAATATGATACTACAGGGTTCGGAAAACGGCAGAGGATGGACCATGGTCATTTCCGAAGAAACAGGAGAAGTATCTGCGACGGTTTCTGACGACCAGGTTGGGTTTGTAATATTTGGTGCCAGCACCAAATATTAGAACTGAAAAAGAATATAACAAAGCCAAAATTGATCTTTTGAAAGGAAGTATTAGACGGTGATGAACTAAACTCCCATACATTAAATTTTTTGGAAATAAACACCTTGTCTATAAATAAAAGATCTAAAAAAACAAACTGCTGAGGATAGTATACCAGATAGAGAGGTGTGGCAGACTGTTTTAACTTGGTTTGTAAAAAACGTAATTCAGATATCTTTTGGTTTTAATGGATTTCACAAAGTATCTTAAATGAAATTAATATCTCGCAGTGGAGTAAGATGCATCCTGACCTTTTTTGAGGATTATGGGTATGCTTGAATCTTATGATTAATTTTAAAGGAGGAACATATGCAAAATCCATCTGATATAACTTTTTCTGTACATCTTATTTCAGGAGATCCGATTGTATTTAAAATTGAT
>Ga0164313_10003067_pt1 | contig 14891 bp, 13 predicted proteins | sample GuaBasSedimGuay4_FD_113735 | JGI IMG/M metagenome (GOLD analysis project Ga0164313, IMG submission 113735) | Subseafloor sediment microbial communities from Guaymas Basin, Gulf of California, Mexico - Guay4, Core 4569-4, 0-3 cm | ecosystem: Environmental > Aquatic > Marine > Hydrothermal vents... | reverse complement strand
ATCCCATATCCTTCATCATATTTATTCACAATATCCCGATATTGTTTCATAAATTTGATTTGACTATCCGCCATTGGCGGATGAAAATCTTGATTTAAACTAATTTTTAGAAGTCCCCTTAATTTATCTTTTGTCTGATGATTGATTTCCAACGACTCCGGTGTTGTTATTCACCAAATGTACCTTTTAAGCTTTTTCCTCTTTTTTTATTAGTTTCGTAGATTATTACAGGTATTATTTGTGTAAAAATTTGTTTTGAAATTTCTTTTAAAAATATTCTTTTGGCTTATCATCCTGCTAAACTTTACTGTTTTTGTTTTTTCTCAGGAAGGATATCGGTTACGGTCTATTAAGTTTGATGGAAATAAACATTTGTCGGCCCGTACACTGAGAAAATACATGGAGATGGAAACCAAATCTGTAGCTAACCGGATATTCTGGTGGAAGGAATGGCCTGTTTTTCATCAGGAGGAACTGGATGACGATTTAATAAGGGTCAGGCAAATCTACCAGGCAAATGGTTATCTGTATGCAAAGGCCAATGCAAGGACAGAAATTGATGAGGAAAAGCTAAGCCTTAAATTAATCATTGAAATTGCAGAGAATGAGCCTATTTTGTTTGATGGCTATACGATAAGGGTTCAATCCCCGGAAAAGGCGAAAGTGGATTCAATTAGTGAAATAACAAAGAAGAAAATTGAATTAAAAAATGGTGCGGTTTTTAGGGATGAAGATATTAGCGATGCAGTTAATAAAATATATCTTGGTTTAATAAATAATGGTTTTCCATTCCCTAAAGTTGATCCTGAAGTGAGCGTTGATACGGTTGAAAACAAGGCGAAAGTAAATTTTAACGTGAAGAGTAATAATTTCAGCCACCTGGGGGAAATCAGGATTGAAGGCCTGAAAGATTCGAGTGAGGAACTTGTAAGAAAACGAATGAACCTGAAAAGTGGTAGTATTTATTCTAAAAAGGATATTAATACAGCCCGTTCCCATGCCTTTAATACAAATCTATTTCAGTATGTGGTGGTTAACCCTGATGTTCCCTCAGATTCCGGTAATATTGTTCCCCTGGTTGTTTCTGTGGAAGAATCGAAACGGTGGGATTTTAGGATAGGCACCGGATACAGTACTGATGACCGTTTCAGGGTCAGTTTATTATTTACAAAACGAGCATTCCTGGGTGGGGACCGTACCCTTGAATTTGGAATAAAGCATTCATATACCTGGCCTATTGATACTTATTTTAAGTTTACCCAGCCCGGGTTTATGTTAAGGGGTGTTGACTTCATATTTAATCCCTATTATTCGATTGACAGGGAGGTTGATTATCGAGTGGAAAGACTGGGTTCAAATTTTACCTTTGATAAGGACTTTGGACGGAAACATTCTGTTTTTCTTGCATATTCAATAGAACAATCCAAATTAATTTCAAATTCGGATACAACCAGTGATGAAAATGACCAGGTTGACTGGGATTATATTTCAGGGATCTCAGTGGGTTACCAGTTTAAAACTACGAATTCTATTTTTGATCCGAGAAAAGGATGGGCCTTATATCTGACAAATGGTTTATCCGGGCTCTTTTTTGACAAAGCAGCCAATTATTATAAAATTTCAGCTGACCTTAGACGCTATCAGCCTTTAAGGAATGAGTTTGTTTTGGCATTAAGGGCAAAAATTGGATATATGGTGCCCATTGAGCCGGATGAGGCCACTCCAATACAGGAAAGGTTCTTATTGGGTGGTAGTAACTCAATTCGTGGTTATGGACGAAATACCATAGGTTTCAAGAATGACCAGGGAGTAACCATTGGCGGTAACAGTATGCTTGAAGGAAGTATGGAATTGCGTCATCCAATATATAAATCTTTCAGGGGGGTTGTTTTTATTGATGTAGGAAATACCTGGGAGGATTCCGGTTACTATTCTTTAAGGGATTTAAAGTATAGTGTGGGCCTGGGATTAAGATATTCAACTCCTATTGGGCCTATACGGCTGGATATGGCGACACCTATAATTAATGATCCTTTTAGCTTTCATTTTTATATAACCATCGGACAGGCTTTTTAATGAGAATTATTATTAAAATATTCATTTATCTTATACTTATACTTATTGGTTTGGTGTTTGGTCTGTTGTTAATTACTAAAACTCAGTGGTTTAAGGATAAGGTGGTAATTTTTACTGAAACCCGTTTGGAGAATGTTTTCTATGGAAGAGTGGAGATTGGGAAATTGGAGGGGTCCCTTTTTAAAAGTATATCCCTGAAAGACCTTGCTTATATTGATTCAACAGGAAAAAAAATTATTTCTATTGAAGAGCTTGGTGTGACATACCGGATAAGAGAGTTGCTTTCAAAAAGTATTTATGCAGACGATTTTCATATTACAAAATCTGAGGTTCATCTGGTAAAATCAGATAGTATATGGAATATTTCCACCATTATTAAACCTGCTAATAAGAAAAAGGAGAAAAAGCCTTTTATGTGGAAGATTAAAGTGGATAATGCTGACCTAAATGAACTTGAAGTTTTTGTGACCACGGCAAATTCCTCTCTGCCTGAATCTTTAAAGACCAGTATAAATTTTAATTTTCAGTTAATAAGCCAAAAAATATTAGTAAACCTGAATAGTCTTCAACTTGTTACCCGATCTCCTGATCTTTTAATTAAGGAGGGTCATGTATTCTTTGAAAAGGATGGTAGTTTACTTCGAATTAAAGATCTTCGTCTGAATTCAGATTCTTCATTTATTAGTATGAATGGTTTTCTTTCTTCAAAAAACTTTGAAAAAGGTAAATTGGACCTTACTTCAAAAATTGCCTTTCAGGAGTTAAGGCCCTTTGTAAAAGGCTTGAATAATAAAGCTTCACCGGAAATTGAAATTCAGGCGCTCTTGGAAAACGGGGATATGGATGCTGAAATTAGTATTAAAGAAAAAGAACAGTCTGTTGCAGGCAGGGTTCAGCTAATGGGATTATTGAGAGAGATTTCCCTTAAAACCAAACTTGGTTTTAATCATATTAATATTTCTACCTGGCTGGACAAAGATGAGTTAAAAAGTGATTTAAGTGGTGGACTTGATATTGAGTCGAATTCATTAGAATTTAAATCAGGTAATATTAAGGGTGATTTCTTTCTGGCAAACACTCCTGTAAGGGGAATTGAACTGGATTCCCTACATGTATGGTTTGACAAAAAAGGAGATGCCATTCAGTCTGAATTAATGTTGCAAAGTGGTAAAAGTAAGGGAGATTTTTCTGTTGGTATAAGTGAGCTTTATGCTGAACCTGAATATAAAATTATTGGGGAACTCAGACAATTAAATATAGGTAAAATTTTGAATAACAAGAAATTGATTACAGATATCAATATGAAAATTGCTCTTTCAGGTTCGGGTAAAACTCCTGAAACAGCCAGTTTTGCTTTGAATACAGAAATAGATAAGGCCGTTTATGCTGACTTTAAAATTGAAAACACCATAATTAAACTTCAATACGATAAAGGTAATTATGATATTTATGATTTTCGATTGCATAGTTCAGTTGCTGACCTTGTCCTGACAGGGCAGGGGAGTTTAAAAGATTCTACCAATCTTGACCTGGAAATGTATGTGAAAGATTTAAGTTCGCTTAAGCATTTATTAAAACAGAAAGAGATAAAAACAAATGGCCTGGTTAAAGCTAATATTTCAGGAAACATTGATTCCCTTGTCTCTAATATCCGGTTTGATCTTTCCGGAACTATGATGGATACTATTAGTATTGATGAATTGTCGGGGGAGCTGGCAGTGAATATCTTCCCGAAAAGAAAGCAATATTCCGGGAATAGTAAAATTAAAGCAGATAAACTACAGTATGGTAAGTATAAGCTTGAGAAACTGATACTTAAATCTGAATTTTCTGAGAAGCAATATGATAATCTGATTCATTTTGAAAGTAAAGATTCCCTTGATGGTGATATTGATATTGATATTAATGTAGAAAGTGATCCTCTTTTTGCCCTGAACAAGATTGATTTGAATATATATGGGCATAATTGGGTGGGAGGTTCTGATAGCTCTGAAGTACAACTATTTAAAGGTAGAATTGCCGTCCGGAATATTGATATCGAATCTGAAGATCAAATAATTTTTATAAACGGTTATTATTCATTTAAAGGGAAAGAGGACCTTAAGATGGATATTAAGAATGTTAGGATTGACAAACTCCCTTTTATTGGGAAAGTGCCTGGTCAGCCGACCGGGGTGCTGAATTTCGATTTGGACTTGCAGGGGAGTGCTTCTCAACCCAAAATAACAGGAGGTTTGATGATAACAAATGGAAGCATGTCAGATATTTCCATTGATACACTTTCCCTGGATTTGAATTATGCATCAAATAATCTTGATTTTACCGGTTCATTAATGGCTAATAATACACATCTTGTTACGGTATCAGCAGAAGTTCCCTACCATTTATCTTTTACTGATTCTATTCAGAAGATTGACAAGAATATACCTGTGAAGCTTTCATTGAAAACTGACAGTCTGGACCTGAATTTCATTAGTTCCATTCTGGATAATGACAAGTTCATAATGTCTGGTACCCTCATTGGGGATTTTAAGGTTGACGGATCAGTGGCAGATCCTTTATTTACAGGTTTTTTGAACCTTAATAATGGGAGTTTCCAATTTAAAAAGCTGGGTATTTATTATCATGACGTGGTTTTGAAATCAGGGTTCAGGGAAAATAAGTATGTGCTTGACTCACTCCGGATATTATCAGGAAAAAAGGGAGAGCTTAATGTTACCGGAGAAGCTGTTCTGGGTAGCACGTTCAAAAAGCCAATTGACAGGTTTTCGGTCAATATAACTGGTTCCGATTTTGTTTTGGCTAAATCGCGTCTGGCTGAAATTGAATTTAACACAAATCTGAATCTAAAAGGCACAATGGATGACCCGCAATTTAAAGGAAGTTTAGATATTGGAAAAGCCAGGATTAATATGGATGAATTGATGAGAAGGAGTGGCAGGAAACCAAAAAAAATCGGGACCCCAATGCTGGTAAAAGCAATAAATGATACCCTTATTGAGCTGGTTGAGAATGATACGATTAGCTTTACAATTGACTCAACTAAATTTCAGCATCAAAAATTTCTAAAAAATCTGCATGGAGATCTTTCGGTTGATCTACCGGGAAATGTATGGATAAGAGGGAATGATATGAATATTCAGTTGGAAGGTAAGTTGAAGGTAACTAAAAACAAATGGGATGTAAGGTATTTTGGGGATGTTGAGGTAAAACGGGGTTACTATAAACTATATGGCCGTAAACTTGTTATTGATAAAGCATCGATAAAACTCAGGGGTGAAGAAGAAATAGATCCTGTCCTCAATGTCCATGTTTATTATAAATTCAGGGTTAGAAATAATTCCGGTAATGATAATCTCAAGATTCTGAATATTAAGGTTTCCGGAACCTTAAAGGAACCCTTATTAAACTTTGACCTGGATGGAAAAGGAATTGAAAAAGAAGATGCAATCTCTTATTTATTATTCGGTATGAAAATAGATGATCTGGACTTCAGTCAGCAATCCCAGATGCCGGGCTCTGGTGAGGATTTAGCCAAAGATATAGGTTTTAGCCAGTTGGCCAATATGTTGCAAAGTACTATTGGTCAATCTATAGGTCTTGATGTAATAGAAATTGATAGTGAGGATAACTGGGACACGGCACCTATAACCCTTGGGAAATACATTACAAATTATCTGTATATGAGTTATACCTATACTTTCTCACTTACAAATGAGAAAAAAGATTATGAGCCTTATAAATTAGTTCTTGAATATCAGGTATTACGCAACCTGTTTCTACAGGGTTCAAACTCGGGAAGCGATTCGGGTTTCGATGTGTTCCTGAGGTTTGATTTTTAACTCCGGGTAATTGGGAAGAACCCCTGAACCCAAGGCCTTTACCTTATATTCAAATGTTCCTGGTCTGTGATTTTTTCACAGTACTGGCATTTTAAGGCAATTTCATTACCGGGTATTACAGTGAACCTTGTGGTAATTTGTTCATGATTAGTAATACATTTAGGGTTTACACACCGGGCAATCCCAATAATCTTTTTAGGAACTACAACATTATATTTTTCAACTACTTGATAGTCTTTGATGATATTCAATTTTGCTTCAGGGGCAACCAGGGCAATCCGGTTCACATCATCTTCCGCAAAGGTTTTTCCTGCCACTTTGATAATGGCTTTCCTGCCTAATTTCTTGCTTTCCAGATTAGTCCCGAAAGTAATTCTGTTATCAAACTTTTCAAGACCCAGAATGGAAATTACTTTGAAAAGGTTCTTGGCCGGAATGTGGTCAATTACAGTTCCGTTTCTTATACCGCTTACACTAAGCTGTTTAACTTCTTTCATTGCTGAATTACTATTTTAGGCCTAAAATGGATGCGATTATTGCCTGCCTTGTATAAACTCCATTTAAAGCCTGGGTAAAATAATATGCCTTTTCACTTTTATCCACATCCTGATGGATCTCATTCACCCTGGGTAAAGGATGGAGAATTTTAAGATTTGGTTTTGTATTTTCAAGCATGGCATACCGTAATACATAAATATTTTTTACTTTTTCATATTCCATAGGATCTGAAAATCTTTCCCTTTGTACCCTTGTCATATATATAATATCTGCCCTGGAAATAATTTCCGTAAAATCGGTATGTTCATAATATTTTAGGCCTAGTTCATCCAGATATAATTTATATTCCTCAGGCATTTGCAATTCCTGGGGAGAAATAAAGTTAAAAGTAGTATTAAAATGAGTCATTGCCATCAGCAGGGAATGAACTGTACGGCCATATTTCAGGTCACCTACCAGAAAAATATTCAGGTTTTCAAGTGTTCCCTGGGTTTTTAAAATAGAATACAGGTCCAACAGTGTTTGGGTGGGGTGCTGGTTGGCACCATCACCGGCATTAACTACAGGAACCCCTGAAACCTCAGATGCATACATGGCACTCCCTTCAAGTGGATGGCGCATAACTATCAGGTCGCTATAGTTACTAACTGTCATTATAGTATCCTTAAGGGACTCACCTTTAGTAACACTGGTAGAGGAAGAGTCAGTAAATCCAACGATTTGACCCCCTAAGCGGCTTACAGCGCTTTCAAAACTCAGCCTCGTTCTGGTTGATGGCTCATAGAATAAGGTGGAAATAACTTTACCATTAAGCAAATCCGGTTCGGGTTTGGCTTCAAAATCAGCAGCAATACTAAGGATTTTAAGAATTTCCTCTTTGGAGTAATCATTTATAGAAACGAGACTTCTTGATTTCATTTAGTTAAGAAGATAAGGTTAAAATATCAGGTGCAAATTTAGCGATTGCTAATGCATTATTTGATACTTGTTGAAATCTGTTCATAACTTTTTTAAATTTTGTGGGGCTTCTATTTCATTTATGGAAAGATCGTTCAGAATTCCCATTTTATTTAAGATTGAAGGGATTCCTGACAGGGGTACAGCTATTGCCATTTTACATTGTTCCCCATATTCAGGGTCATGGGGTTTTATGTTTCCCTCTTTTAAAATCTTCATAACTTCATTTATCTGAGGGTATCTAAAATGGATCCTGAACCATTTTTTAATTATTATTTCTGAAATGTTATTAGTTGAAATAGAGTTGGCAGCAGCTGTACGGTATGACCGTATTAACCCACCAGTACCCAATAATGTGCCTCCAAAATATCTGATGACTACAATTATAACATTAGTGAGTCCTGCCGAATGTATTTGTCCAAGAATGGGCTTACCTGCTGTTCCTGATGGTTCCCCATCATCATTTGCCCTGTATTGGTCTTCACCGGTACCAATCTTATAAGCATAACAATGATGGCGGGCATCGTGATATTTATTTTTCAGCCTGAACAGAATTTCTTTTACATCCTCTTCAGTTTTAATGGGGTAGGCAAAGGCAAGAAACTTGCTTCCTTTTTCTTTATAGCTTCCTTCCGATGCTTTTAACAGGGTTTTGTATGATTCTGCTATATTCATACCTGGAACAGAATAATCAAGAGAACAATTGCAAGGGCAATTCCGGCCCAGTTTACCGGGCTGAGCTTTTCTTTAAAAAGCACTATACCTGCCATTACAGACAACAAAACAATGCCAATGCTATTGATGGCAAAAACCAGTGAGCTATCCAGCCCACTATGTCTTAAAGCCTGGATAAAGAAAAATAAAGAACCAAAATTAAAAAGTCCAAGTATAATTCCACCAACTATATCCTTACCACTGGTTTCTTTTCCATACTTTGATTTTATTATCAATTTTGTAAAAAAACTAACGGAAAATGAAATAACAAACAAATATGCTGAAAACAGGAATACATTTCCCTCTTTGAGGAAATCCTGCTGAGTGAGCTTGATTGTTGCATCTGTAATCCCTACTCCAAGAAACATGATGGCAGGTAGCCAGAAATACTTTTTTAATCCTGGATGGATGTCATTTTTTATGACAGTAAGCAGAACGGCTGCTGGGGCAAGTATAATCCCTGCTATTTTTAAAAAAGAAGTGGTTTCATGATAATATAATATACTAAAGATCATGGGGATAACTACCGACATTTTAGCAGAAACAGATGCAATTGTGAGACCCGCTTTTCGGGTGGTAGCCGATACTATATTAAACATAACGGCCAGCATAACCCCAATGATCACGGCCATCATGAACCAGTCATTTACACCTGAATCCTGGAAATTCCCTTCCTTATTTACAAGCAAAAAACCCAAAATCGCTGCAGTGAAATAGTTCAATACAATGGCATTGAACGAATTTATTTTAAACTGCTCGAAGTAGCGGAAAGTGATCAGGATCAAAGTGGAAGCTAAGATGCTAAAAAAAAGATAGCCCATATCAAATTAATATGGGCTAAAGTTAATAAAATATGTGGGTTGACCCTTTTCTAAATTTCTTCAGTCTCAACTATCTTTGCAAGGATATCTTCATAAGGGATTACCAGGTAATCCTTTCCTTCAAATTTTGTTTCATTGCCTGAGAATTCCTTGAAAAATACGGTATCACCTACAGCTATTTCGGCATTTTCAATATTGCTAAGTGCTACTACTTTTGCATACTTTTGTTTTTCCTTGGCTGAATCAGGTATAATAATACCACTGGCAGTTGTCTGTTCTTTTTGTTCTTCTGTTACATCAAGTATAACATTCTGGTTAACAGGTAATAACTCTTTCATCTTTTTTACTATTTAAAATGTTAATATTAATTTAAATTTAACCATCGATTCCCAGGAGTCGATTAATTCTTTCTCTGTCAAAGCCAACAATTATTTGTCCGTTTATATCCGTTTGCGGAACACCCTGTTGACCGGATTTTTTAACCATATCTTCTGCAGCACGCTGGTCTTTTGATACATCAATGTCTTTAAACCTGATGCCATTTTTTCTTAAATGGGTCTTGATGGTAGTACACCAGCTACATGAAGGGGTTGAATAAACAGTAACCCTTTTTTGCGGTTTTCCATCAGTTGCAGCTGCAACGAATACAAGATTTTCGAAAACTGATTTATAATAGCTTTTGTCATTGCACCCTTTGAATGTATTCCTGAACTCCCCATTTTCAAAACTGATAAGGGTGGGGGCAGAGCTAATTGCATATTTCCCATGAACATCGCGTACCTCAGCAACATTAACGGTAAAAAGTTCAAAATCTTTATTAGCTTTTGCACTCTCCTCTATATTTTGAACTGCGCAATCACTAATCTCCGAACCTTTTTTATAAATAAGTACGTAGGCCTGTGTTTTTCCTTTAATATTATCTTGCAGGTCTTGATATGATATTATTTCGGTTATTTTCATTTTTTTAGTTTACAATTTATTATTAATTATACTTATTCTGTCTTATTGTAAATTTGACTTTTTGATATTCATATTTTATGCCAAAACTCAGATGGAAATAATTTGGCAGGATTCATCTGTTATTTTTATGAAAGTGTGACAAACTGACTTGAATATTAAATATAAACTTAGGTCTCTATTGAGATATAGTGTCACTCAATGTCAATTAAATGGTTATTAGTGGTTATTAGATTGTCATTAATGGTTATTAATCGTTGTACTGAGTTTTGCTTGAAAAAACGAAGGATAAAACACTTATTCGTTAGTGGTTATTAGATAGTCATTAAATGGTTATTAATTGTAATTCTTTGGTCTAGGCGAAAATCTAACCAAATCGTCCCCTGGCCTTCCTCAGGATATCAGGATTTGCAAATGTTTGGTATGACTATTGTATGACAGTGCAGCTAAAAACAATTTCATCGACAAATTATGCCTGTTTATCGAAAAAACTTGGCTGATTCTAAATTCTCCCATATCATTGTTTCGTAAAGGGATGTTTAAATAAATTAAAATTCAATGATATGAAAAAAGTAAGTTTGATTATTACGATTACAGTACTTCTTTTTTTAGGAAGTTGTATCCCATCGCTTTTCCCTCTTTATTTTGAAAAAGATTTAATTACCAATGAGAATATGGTGGGGACATGGAAAGAAGATGGCTCATTAAACACATGGGCTTTTTATCCGGATGAGGACAAAAAGTCTTATAACCTCTGGTTTTTGGAGAAGGATAACAACAATGTTGATGATGGCAGACCGGGGACTTTGGGTATTTTTGAGACGCATTTATTTAAGTTAGGAAACAACTATTTCTTTGATTTTTACCCCGGGGAAAATCAAGAGTTGGAAAAGGAAATAAATTCTTTAATGGCATTTCATCTGGTTACGACACATACTTTTGCAAAAGTTGAGATTTCGAAAGACACAATAAAAATATTCCAGTTTGACATCGAACATCTTGAGGATTTACTGGAAAATGGCAAAATTCGCATCCGGCATGTAAGACCAGATAAAGATATCATTCTAACTGCTACAACAGAAGAACTGCAGGAATTTTTCATAAAATATGCTGAAGATGATGAGGCATATACAGACCCGATTATTCTTGTGAAAGATAATTGATTACCTGAATGTATAAAATGAAAAATATATGGTTGAGAATTCTCCGAAGCAGTGTGTTACAGCATGTTCTGTTCTGGGGAATATCCTTTTTTATATTGCTTCATATTTTTTCTCTTACTGAAACCATTACCAGGCTTGATTATATCTATACATTTCTTTTCCACTTTGGTCTGGCAGTTGGAGTGTATCTGAATATGTTGTTTCTGATTCCCTATTTCCTGAAAAAGGAAAAATATTTATTGTATGGAATGTTATTGATTGGGGATATATTCTTATCAGCTGAAGTAACTTTGCTGGTATTCAGTTATTTATCTGATTTGCTTTTTCCTGGCTACTATATTGTTTCAGGCTACAGCCTTTTCGATATGGCAAAATTCCAATTAATATATATTGGATTAACCACATTGCTGGAATTATCCTCTGCCTGGTTTAGATTGGCCGAATCAGAGAAAAAACTATTACAAACTGAGCAGGAAAAAACTTTAGTTGAACTACAGGCTTTAAAATCACAGATCAATCCTCATTTTTTGTTCAACAGCTTAAATAACTTGTATTCAATGACCTTAAAGAAATCAGACAAGGCACCGGATATGATTTTAAGGTTGTCATCACTAATGCGATATATCTTATATGAATCTTCCGAACAATTTGTTTCTCTTCAAAAAGAAGTTGACTGTATAATAGATTATCTTGAGATTCAGAACCTAAGAATTTTAGAGACTGATCCTAAAATTAACTTTGATATCAAAGGTGCTGTAAAGGATAAAAAAATTGCTCCATTAATTTTTCTTCCCCTGATTGAAAATGCCTTTAAACATGGAATGAAGGGGACTGTTGATACTCATTTTGTAAAACTATCCCTGGATGTAAAAGAAGATCATCTTAAATTTTATATAAAAAACAATAAGGGAAAAGCAATTAATGTTAGCAACGAAACAGAAGGAGGAATTGGCTTGGGGAATATAAAGAAAAGGTTAATTTTGATCTACCCTGACAGGCATACTTTAAAAATAATGGATTCAGGATCTGAATTTGGAGTTGAACTAGAAATTTTACTCAGGTAGATGAAAACAATAACCAAAAAGCGACTAAATTGTCTGGTTGTAGATGATGAGCCATTTTCAATTGAGATAATACGTAACTACATTGAAAAGGTACCAGGATTATTTTTTAAAGCTAAGTGTGGCAATGCCATTGATGCATTAAGGTTTATTCAGGAACATAGGGTTGATGTAGTTTTTTTGGATATAAACATGCCTGAGGTGACAGGAATCCAGATGGTTAAATCAATGACTGATCCACCATTGATTGTTTTTGTGACAGCCTACCCTGAGTATGCTATAAAAGGATTTGATCTTGATGTGGTGGACTACTTATTGAAGCCTTTTAGTTTTGATAGGTTTATGAAAGCAGTGGAAAAAGTATATTCCAAAATAGGGGCGGAGCAGCTTGAAGATGGTATGTCGGATGGATTTATTATGGTTAGGGCTGATAAGCGGGATTATAAACTTAAACTGGCAGATATCTTTTTCATTCAGTCAAAAGGGGATTATTTAAAAATAGTTACTTCTTCCCGCTCATATCTGATGCATGGAACTATGCAGAATATCATGGGGATATTACCTGAAAATCAGTTTGTAAGAGTTCATAAGTCTTATATAATTTCTGTACCTAAGATTAAATATCTTGAAGGAAATAAATTATTTATGAATGCAATTGTAATTCCAATCGGAAAGGTTTACCGGGATGATTTGTTGAAAGCTCTGTCGAGAGAAAATTTATAGTTCCTTGCTTTTGAAAAGATATTGCTTTATTGCATTGTTTGCTGCTTTCTGTAAAAGTGGGGCCGCATTTTTTTTGGATTCTTCCAGGTTAATTGTTTTTTCTGCAATTGGAATGATCATTTGGAAAAGGTTATGATATATTTCCCTGGCTTCATCATCCACAATACCGGCAAAAGCAAGGACCGGAACATTGTATTTTTTTGCAAGCTTTGCTACACCATAAGGTGTCTTTCCGTATTTTGATTGTGCATCAATTTTTCCTTCCCCGGTAATTACCAGGTCTGATTTTTTGATTTTTTCTTCAAGATTTGCCTGTTTTGCAATTATCTCGAAGCCCGGTTTGATTTCTGCATTCAACCAGGCAATTAATCCGAAACCAAGTCCGCCGGCAGCTCCAGCACCTGGAATGGAGTGAAATTCCTTTTTTAGAAATACTTCTGAGATACGGGCAAAATGGCTGAGGTTATAATCCAGCTTCTTTACCATCTCAGGACTGGCACCTTTCTGCGGGCCAAATACACTGGATGCACCATTTTCTCCAATTAAAGGGTTGTTTACATCACTGGCAACTATAATTTTAGTAGTTTTCAGGCGCTTATCTATATTTGTGATGTCAATATCCGTCAGTTTTTCTAGTGAACCGCCACCAGGGTTAATCTCAAAACCATTTTTATCAAGTAACTTCATTCCCAGTGCCTGCAACATGCCAGTACCCCCATCATTTGTTGCACTTCCCCCAATACCAATGATCAATTTCCGGGCACCTGTGTCCATTGCTGACTTTATTAATTCACCTGTACCGTAACTGGTTGTTTTAAGAGGATTTCTTTCATCAGCTGATATTAGCTCAATACCAGATGCAGCGGCCATTTCAATTACTGCTGTCTGGCCATCTCCCAAAATTCCAAAAAAGGAGGGAATTTCCCTCATGAGTGGATCATGTACCTGTGTTTGAATGATTTTTCCACCGGTAGAATGAACCAGTGATTGGACAGTGCCTTCACCACCATCTGCCATAGGAACCATTATAATTGATGCAGATGGGATAGCTGAAACAATCCCTTTCTGGATGTTTTCAGCAACCTCTGAGGCAGAAAGGCTTTCCTTAAATGAATCAGGTGCTATTAATATCTTTAATGGAGTCATGGTTTATAATTCGTTAATTATTTATGACATAATTTTCATTTTAATTAATACTTGCCAAATGCCTTGTAATTTTTGTGTTTAGTAATTAACTTCCATGTCAAGCTGTCTTCCCTCTTCAAATGCTTTCTTGTCCATTCCTGCACCTATAGCCATTCCAACTGCCATTCCAATTGGTATCCCTATTCCTAAAAATGCCATATTACCTAAACTTGCTCCAAACGCTGCTCCAAAAGGAATTCCAAAAGCAGCCATTCCGATTGCCAACCATCTGTTGCGGTAATAATTCCTGGGTACAAGTTTTAGTTCTTTCTCTATCAATTCCAAAATATTAGATTGTGATTTCCGGAATTGTTTTAATAAACCTTTATTTGAACCGGAAAATGAGTTAATCTCTTCAATATCATGGTTAATTGTATGCGCAATTTCTGAAGGTATTTTCTTTTTTTTCAATTCATTAATCAGCTTTTCGAAATTAACATATCTGTTCATCAATTTTTTATCTTGTTCTATGTTTGGTCTCTTATCAAGTTTTTTTATTTCCATTGATCATATATTTTTAATTTGGTTTTTATTAAACAAAACACGAAACTTAAGGTGAATATTGGATAATTGCCATTTAATTAATGCAATTTCTCTTTTGACTTTTGACTTTTGACCTTTTTGACCTGGCAATAGTCATTTTGATATTTCTTAAGAAATTGCCTTTCCAATCATCTCCGGCTCATCTCCTTCTTTTATTCCTTCAAGTTTAACTTTTACAAATTGGTTCCTGCTTAAGGGCGAATTTATATTTACAGGAATATAGTTTTCGCCATAGCCTTTAATAATACCTGACCTGGATCGCTCAGTAAGAACCAGCTGCTCCTTTCCTAACATTCTTTCAAAATATTCCAGTTTATTTTTAAGTGAAATATCCCTGATGATTTTACTTCT
>Ga0164313_10003066_pt1 | contig 14892 bp, 8 predicted proteins | sample GuaBasSedimGuay4_FD_113735 | JGI IMG/M metagenome (GOLD analysis project Ga0164313, IMG submission 113735) | Subseafloor sediment microbial communities from Guaymas Basin, Gulf of California, Mexico - Guay4, Core 4569-4, 0-3 cm | ecosystem: Environmental > Aquatic > Marine > Hydrothermal vents >... | reverse complement strand
TCCACTTAGACCTAAACCATTTTGCATATATATTCGTTCTTATAATTTAAATTTAAATTTTTCTCCATTGGCAACGAAACAAAAAACCCAAAGAGTAAACTTTGCATCAGCTAAATTGATAACCGACTATCCTGATTTTTTGGATATTCAAATAAAGTCTTTTCAAGATTTTTTTCAATTAGAAACCAAATCTGATGAAAGAAGTGATGAAGGTTTGTATAAAACTTTCATGGAAAATTTCCCAATTACAGATACAAGAAACAATTTTGTTTTAGAATTCTTAGATTATTTTGTTGACCCACCTAGATATTCGATACAAGAATGTATTGAAAGAGGATTAACGTACAGTGTGCCATTAAAAGCACGGTTAAAATTATATTGTACCGATCCCGAACATGAAGATTTTGAAACTATTGTTCAAGATGTTTATTTAGGTGTAATACCTTATATGACCCATAGCGGTACTTTTGTTATTAATGGTGCAGAACGTGTTGTGGTATCTCAGTTACACCGATCTCCAGGTGTATTTTTTGGTCAATCGTTTCATGCTAATGGAACAAAATTATACTCAGCAAGAGTTATTCCTTTTAAAGGATCTTGGATTGAGTTTGCTACCGATATAAATCAAGTGATGTTCGCCTATATCGATAGAAAGAAAAAATTACCAGTTACTACACTTTTTAGAGCTATTGGCTTTGAAAGAGATAAAGATATTTTAGAGATCTTCGATCTTGCTGAAGAAATTAAAGTTTCAAAAAGCGGGCTGAAAAAAGTTTTAAACAGAAAATTGGCTGCCAGAGTATTAAAAACATGGTTTGAAGATTTTGTTGATGAAGATACTGGGGAGGTAGTTTCTATTGAGCGTAATGAAATTGTATTAGACAGAGATACGGTTCTGGAAAAAGAACATATTGAGGAAATTATTGAATCTGGTACAAAAACTATCTTATTGCATAAACTGGATAATGAGTCTGGTGATTATGCAATTATTCATAACACCTTGCAAAAAGATCCAACAAATTCTGAAAAAGAGGCTGTTGAACATATTTACCGTCAGTTACGTAATGCTGAACCGCCTGATTATGAAACTGCTAAAGGTATTATTAATAAATTATTCTTTTCTGAACAACGTTATAATCTTGGAGAGGTTGGACGTTATAGAATGAATAAGAAATTAGGTTTGGATATTGATATTGAACAAAAGGTTTTAACTAAGGAAGATATCATAACCATAGTTAAAAATTTGATCAATTTAGTAAATTCAAAAGCTGAAGTTGATGATATTGATCACTTGTCCAATCGACGTGTAAGAACTGTTGGAGAGCAACTTGCCGGTCAGTTTGGTGTTGGTTTATCACGTATGGCGCGAACTATTCGTGAGCGTATGAATGTTCGTGATAATGAAGTGTTCACGCCTATTGATCTTATCAACGCAAAAACACTATCATCAGTAATAAACTCTTTCTTTGGTACGAATCAATTATCTCAATTTATGGATCAAACAAATCCATTGGCTGAGATCACACATAAACGTAGATTATCTGCATTAGGTCCGGGTGGTCTATCTCGTGAAAGAGCAGGATTTGAGGTTCGTGATGTTCATTTTACACATTATGGAAGATTATGCCCTATTGAAACTCCTGAGGGACCAAATATTGGTTTGATCTCTTCATTAGCTGTTTATGCTAAAGTAAATAATTTAGGATTTATTGAAACTCCTTATAGAGAAGTTACTAAGGGATATGTAGATATAAAAGATAAGCCTATTTATCTTAGTGCTGAAGAAGAAGAAGGAAAGAAAATCGCCCAGTCTAATTTGGATCTGGATGAAAAAGGTAATATTGTTCTGGATAAAGTTGTAGCGCGAGAAGATGGTGATTTTCCGGTAGTTCCTGTTAGTGAGGTTAACTATATGGATGTTTCACCAAATCAGATTTCATCTATTTCGGCATCGTTAATTCCTTTCTTGGAACACGATGATGCAAACCGTGCTCTGATGGGATCAAATATGATGCGTCAAGCTGTTCCATTAATGCGTCCTGAGTCTCCAATTGTTGGTACAGGGTTAGAGAGAAGAGTAGCTGAAGATTCAAGAATATTAATTAATGCGGAAGGCAAAGGAGAAGTTATTTATGTTGATTCTGATAAAATTGAGATCAAATATGAACGTACGGATAAAGAAGAAGTTGTAAGTTTTGATTCTGAAATTAGAACTTATAAGTTAATAAAGTTCAGAAAAACCAATCAAGGTACATCTATTAACCTACATCCAATTGTTCAAAAAGGTGATAAAGTTATTAAAGGGCAAGTATTATGTGAGGGTTATGCAACTGAAAAAGGTGAATTGGCTCTTGGTAGAAATATGAAGGTTGCTTTTATGCCATGGAAAGGTTATAATTTTGAGGATGCGATCGTAATTTCTGAGAAAGTGGTTCGTGAAGACATATTTACTTCAATTCATATTGATGAATATTCTTTAGATGTTAGAGATACTAAACTAGGTGCTGAAGAATTAACGGCTGATATTCCAAATGTTAGTGAGGAAGCGACCAAAGATTTAGATGAAAATGGAATGATAAGAATTGGTGCTGAAATTAAACCAGGCGATATTCTTATCGGAAAGATTACACCTAAAGGTGAATCAGATCCAACACCTGAAGAAAAATTATTAAGAGCGATTTTTGGTGATAATGCGGGCGATGTAAAAGATGCTTCATTAAAAGCTTCACCTTCATTACGAGGTGTGGTTATTGACAAAAAATTATTCCAAAGAGCAATTAAAGATAAGGCGAAAAGGGTACAGGACAAAGAGGAAGTAAACAACCTTGAAGTTGAGTTCTCTGTTGATTATGATAAGTTGAGAAATGTACTTATTGAGAAATTATTTAGCCTTATTAACGGAAAAACATCACAAGGTGTTCAAAATGATCTGGGTGAAGAAATTTTACCAAAAGGAAAAAAATTCACTTTAAAAATGTTGAACTCAGTTGCTGATTTTGAACATTTAACAAAAGGAATTTGGACAACCGACAAAGAACTGAACAATTTAGTGAATAGATTGGTTCACAACTATAAAATAAAAGTTAGTGATTTGCAAGGTGCTTTGCGTAGAAAGAAATTTGCTGTAACCGTTGGGGATGAGTTACCTAAAGGAATTATAAAACTTGCAAAAATTTATGTTGCTAAAAAACGTAAGTTAAAAGTAGGTGATAAAATGGCTGGACGTCATGGTAATAAAGGTATTGTTGCAAGAATTGTTAGACAGGAGGATATGCCTTTCTTGGAAGATGGAACTCCGGTAGATATCGTGTTGAATCCATTAGGGGTACCTTCCCGTATGAATATTGGTCAGATATATGAAACTGTTCTTGGTTGGGCAGGTCAGAATTTAGGTGAAAAATACACTACTCCTATTTTTGATGGGGCTCATATTGATGAAATTACCGAATTAACAAGAAAAGCCGGAATTCCTGATTTTGGTCATACTTATTTATATGATGGTGGAACCGGTGAGCGTTTTGATCAACCTGCAACAGTTGGCGTAATTTATATCATTAAGTTAGGTCACATGATTGAAGATAAGATGCATGCCCGTTCAATTGGTCCATATTCCTTGATCACGCAACAACCTCTTGGTGGTAAAGCACAATTTGGTGGTCAGCGTTTTGGTGAGATGGAAGTTTGGGCTCTTGAAGCATATGGAGCATCGGCTACCTTAAGAGAAATCTTAACTGTTAAATCTGATGATGTTATTGGTAGAGCTAAAACTTATGAGGCAATTGTTAAAGGAGATAAGATGCCTGAACCAGGTTTGCCGGAATCATTTAATGTGTTAATGCACGAGTTGAAAGGTTTAGGTTTAAACCTGCAGTTAGAAGAATAATCAGCAATAAAATGAAGCTAGGAGTAATAAAAATACTCCTTGCGACTACAATATAATTTTTACAATTTAATTCTATTCCATTATTATGGCAAGACAAAGAGAAAAATACACTGTAAAAAAGTTTAATAAAATAACAATCGGTTTAGCTTCACCGGAAATAATACTTGAGAAATCAAAAGGAGAAGTTTTAAAACCTGAAACCATCAATTATCGTACGCATAAACCAGAAAGAGATGGTTTATTTTGTGAACGAATTTTTGGCCCTATAAAAGATTATGAATGTGCGTGTGGTAAGTACAAACGTATTAGGTATAAAGGAATTATTTGCGATAGATGTGGTGTTGAAGTTACCGAGAAAAAGGTTCGAAGAGATAGAGTAGGTCATATCAACTTGGTAGTACCGGTTGCTCATATATGGTACTTTAGATCTTTACCTAATAAAATGGGGTACCTTTTAGGTTTACCATCAAAAAAACTGGATATGATAATTTACTACGAAAGATACGTAGTAATTCAGCCAGGTATTGCCAACAATGAAGAAGGTGAACCAGTATTAAAAATGGATTTCTTAACGGAAGAAGAATATTTAAATATATTGGAAACACTTCCTCAGGAAAATCAATATTTAGATGACAGTGACCCAAACAAATTTATCGCCAAAATGGGTGCTGAATGTTTGATCGAGTTATTGTCGAGAATTGATTTGGATGCTTTGTCGTATGAATTAAGACATAAAGCAAATACAGAGACTTCAAAACAACGTAAGATGGAAGCTTTAAAACGATTAAATGTCGTTGAAGCTTTTAGAGATGCAAATTCACGTAAAGAAAATAAACCTGAGTGGATGATCATGAAGGTGGTTCCTGTTATTCCACCAGAATTACGTCCTTTAGTACCTTTAGATGGTGGTAGATTTGCAACATCTGATTTAAATGATTTGTACCGTAGAGTTATTATACGTAACAATCGTTTGAAAAGATTGATGGAAATTAAAGCTCCTGAAGTTATTTTGCGTAACGAAAAACGAATGCTACAAGAGTCAGTAGATTCATTATTTGATAATACACGTAAATCGTCTGCAGTTAAAACAGAATCAAATCGTCCTTTAAAATCTTTATCAGATTCGTTAAAAGGAAAACAGGGTCGTTTCCGTCAAAACTTGTTGGGTAAACGTGTTGATTATTCAGCTCGTTCGGTAATTGTTGTTGGACCTGAACTTAAATTATTTGAATGCGGGTTGCCAAAGGACATGGCTGCAGAATTATATAAACCTTTTATTATTAGAAAACTAATTGAAAGAGGTATTGTTAAAACTGTAAAATCAGCTAAAAAAATAATTGATAAAAGAGAACCTGTTGTATGGGATATTTTAGAAAATGTTTTAAAAGGACATCCTGTATTATTGAACCGTGCACCAACATTGCACCGTTTAGGTATTCAAGCTTTTCAACCAAAAATGATAGAAGGTAAAGCCATTCAATTACACCCATTGGTATGTACTGCATTCAATGCGGATTTTGATGGAGATCAAATGGCGGTTCATTTACCATTAGGTCAAGAAGCTATATTGGAGGCTCAATTATTGATGCTTGCTTCTCATAATATATTGAATCCTGCAAACGGATCACCAATTACGGTACCTTCTCAGGATATGGTTCTTGGTTTATACTATATGACGAAAGAACGTAAATCAACTCCTAAAGTAAAAGTTAAAGGAGAAGGTTCTACTTTTTACTCTCTTGAGGAAGTGAAAATGGCTTTTAACGAAAAGAAAGTAGATCTGAATGCTAGCATAAAAGTTAGAGGAAAGGATTTAAATGAAGAAGGAGAGATTGTAACCAAAATTATTCAAACCACAGTTGGTAGAGTATTATTTAATGAGGTTGTTCCAGAAAAAGCAGGATTTATTAATGAAGTGCTTACGAAACGTTCCTTACGTGATATTATTGGTAATATTTTGAAAGTTACTGATGTGCCAACAACTGGTAAGTTCTTGGATGATATTAAAAACATGGGATACAAGTTTGCATTTCAGGGAGGATTATCATTTAGTTTAGGAGATATTATTATACCTAAAGAAAAACATGAAATGATCGCTGATGCAAATAAGCAGGTAGACTCAATTATGGCGAGTTATAACATGGGTATGCTAACCAATAAAGAACGTTATAATCAGGTTATTGATATTTGGGGATCAACTAATAACAGATTGACAGAATTGTCAATGAAACGTTTAAGGGAAGATCAACAAGGGTTTAACTCAGTATTTATGATGTTGGATTCGGGAGCAAGGGGTTCCAAAGAGCAAATTCGCCAGTTAACTGGTATGCGTGGATTGATGGCAAAACCAAAAAAATCAACAGCAGGTGGTGGAGAAATCATTGAAAACCCAATTTTATCTAACTTTAAAGAAGGTTTATCGATTTTAGAGTATTTTATTTCAACGCACGGGGCACGTAAAGGTTTAGCCGATACAGCTTTAAAAACTGCAGATGCTGGATATTTAACTCGTCGTTTGGTTGATGTATCACAGGATGTAATAATTAATGAAGAAGATTGTGGTACCTTAAGAGGGCTGGAAGTTAAAGCACTTAAAAACAATGATGAAATTGTTGAATCACTTGGTGAAAGAATTTATGGACGTATTTCATTACATGATGTTCATGATCCCAAGACTGATGAGATATTAATTGGAGCAGGAGAGTTGTTTACTGAAGATTTAGTTAAAACAATTGAAGAAACTGACCTTGATACCATTGAGGTTCGTTCAGCTCTTACTTGTGAAGCTAAACGAGGTATTTGTGCCAAATGTTATGGAAATAGTTTATCTACCAATAGCATGGTGCAAAAGGGTGAAGCTGTAGGTGTAATTGCTGCACAATCTATTGGAGAACCTGGTACACAGTTAACATTACGTACATTCCACGTTGGAGGAATTGCAGGTAACATTTCTGAGGATAATAAATTAGTAGCAAAATTCGATGGAGCCATTACTATTGATGATTTAAAAACTGTTGACGGAACTGATTCTGAAGGTAATGAAGTAAAAATTGTAATTTCACGTACATCGGAGATCAAGATTATTGATAAGAATACTGAAATAGTTTTAAGTACAAATAATATCCCTTATGGATCACATATTTTTGTAGATAATAAAAGTAAAATTAAAAAAGGAGATATTATTTGTAAATGGGATCCATATAATGGAGTAATTGTTTCTGAATTTGCAGGTAAAGCTGTGTTTGAAGAAGTTATAGAAGGAGTTACTTTCCAAGTTGAAATGGATGAACAAACTGGATTTAAGGAAAAAGTAATTTCTGATGCTAAAAAGAAAAAAGTTATACCTACTTTACACGTACAGAACAGTAAAGGTGAAACTTTACGTTCTTACTCCTTACCGGTAGGTGCTCACTTATTAATTGAAGAAGGTCAAAAAATTAAAGCAGGAGAAATTTTAGTGAAAATTCCTCGTAAATCAGGTAAAGCCGGCGATATTACAGGTGGTTTACCACGTGTAACCGAGTTGTTTGAAGCGCGTAATCCTTCTAATCCGGCGGTTGTTTCTGAAATAGATGGTGTAGTTACTTTCGGCAAGATCAAAAGAGGAAATCGTGAGATTATTGTTGAATCAAAATTAGGAGATATTAAAAAATATTTGGTGAAATTATCAAACCAAATATTAGTTCAAGAAAATGATTTTGTGAAGGCCGGTATGCAATTATCTGATGGTGCCACGACTCCAACAGATATATTGAATATTCAGGGACCAGCAAAAGTTCAAGAATATTTGGTTAATGAAATTCAAGAGGTTTATCGTTTACAAGGTGTAAAAATTAATGATAAACACTTTGAAGTTGTAGTTCGTCAAATGATGCGTAAAGTAAAAATTGTTGATTCGGGAGATACTGTTTTCCTAGAAAACCAATTGATACATAAAAATGACTTTATGGAGGTAAATGATAACATTTATGGAATGAAAGTTATTGAAGATGCTGGTGATTCTGAAACTTTAAAAGCGGGCCAAATTGTTTCTGCTCGAGCATTTCGTGATGAAAACTCAATTTTACGTAGAAATGATAAGAATTTGGTTGAAGCCCGTGATGCTGTTTCTGCTACAGCAGAGCCTATTTTACAAGGTATCACAAGAGCATCATTGCAAACTAAATCGTTTATTTCTGCTGCATCATTCCAGGAAACTACTAAAGTTTTAAATGAAGCTGCAGTTCACGGTAAAGAAGATTACTTGGAAGGCTTGAAAGAAAATGTAATTGTAGGTAAACGAATTCCGGCAGGTACAGGAATGAGAGAATATGATCACCTTATAGTTGGACTTAAGGAAGAAATAGAAACTGAAGTAGAAATAGAAACAGAAATAGAAAATTAATTTTAAGGCGCGTTTATCGCGCCTTTTTTTTAAGAATATATTAAATTGTAATAAAATGTCTAAAGAAGAAAAACCAAATCAATTAAATATAGAAATAGATGAAAAAATCGCTGATGGTACATACGCAAATCTGGCAATAATAAATCATTCTGTTTCCGAATTCGTTGTTGACTTTATTAACGTAATGCCGGGCACACCAAAATCAAAGGTGAAATCTCGAATAATTTTAACCCCGCAGCATGCTAAAAGATTAATGAAGGCTTTGGCAGAAAATGTAAAGCGATTTGAAAATAATCATGGAGAGATCAAGGATTATGAACAACCACCTATACCTATGAATTTTGGACCAACCGGTCAAGCTTAAAAATTTAAAAACCGAGTATTAACTCGGTTTTTTTGTATTAAAACCAGCCTGTTTTAAAAGCTTTTAGTAGTTTTGTCAGACTAACTAAAAATTGTAATGAGACATAATTATCTATCAATAATAATTCTATTATTGGGAATTAATTTTCTTTATTCTCAAGAAGATAAAGTTGAAAAATTAAGTGAAATAGTCATTTCTTCCAGTAGAATTGATATTCCTTTTAATGAAAACTCTCGTACAATCACTGTAATTACAAACGAAGAAATTCAAAATAGTACTGCGAATAACGTGGCAGATCTTCTACAACAATTTACGGGAGTAGATGTTAGGCGCAGAGGAATTGATGGAATGCAATCAGATTTGTACATACGAGGTGGTAGTTTCGATCAAACCTTAGTTTTGATCGATGGGATTAAAACTGAGAATCCTCAATCTGGACATCATACCATGAATATAATGATTCCAATTGAAAACATTGAACGTATTGAAATTATTAAAGGCCCAGCTGCCAGAGTTTTTGGTCAAAATGCATTTACAGGAGCGATTAACATAGTAACTAAAAAGAATGTTGATACTCAATTAAAAGGTGAAGTAGCATATGGTTCTTTTCATTCCGGAATATTTTCTCTTACAGGAGGTTTAAATTTAAAGAATTCATCACATCAGATACATTATTCAAGATATGTTTCAGATGGGTATCGTTACAATACCGATTTTCAAAATCAAAATTATTTTATTAAGAGTAAATTTAATACAAAATCAACTCCAATTGATATTGTTGCAACATTTATGCAAAGAGAGTTTGGAGCAAATGGGTTTTATGCCAGCCCTAATTTTAAGGATCAATATGAAGAAACTCAGTCCAGTTTAATTGGAGTCTCTACATCCTTTTCTAATAAAAGGTTAACGTATAAACCAAAAATATACTGGAAACGTGGCCAGGATATGTATTTGTTTTTAAGAGATGATCCTGATTTTTTTCGTAATTTACACATAACAAATAAGGTAGGAGCCGAATTGAATGCCAGCTATGATTCTGATCTTGGAATAACAGGTTTCGGATTAGATGTCGCTAAAGTATATATTTCAAGTAATAATCTAGGTAACCATGACCGAACAATGGTAACTGGTTTTTTAGAGCATCGATTTCAGTTGCTTGAAGAAAAATTAGATATCACCCCAGGTGTTGCACTGACTTATTATTCTGATTTTGATTTTCAGGCATTTCCCGGGATTGATTTGGGTTATGCAATTAATGATGAATTTAAATTCTATGCAAATACGGGTTACACATATAGGGTGCCAACCTATACAGACTTGTTTTATCACAGTCCTACAACAATAGGTAATGAGAACCTCAACCCTGAAAAAGCCTTGTCTCATGAATTTGGGGCAAAATATTTTACCAAAAAAACAACAGCTAATATAGCATTGTTCTACCGAGATGCTAAAGATTTAATTGATTATGTAAAAGTAAATGAAGAAGACAAGTGGAAAGCCGAAAATTTAGCCAGAGTAACTACAAAAGGCATAGAAGCAGAAATTCAATATAAATTTAAACTGAGTGGTTTTTCGCAATATTTGAATTTTGGGTATACTTTTTTAGAAGATGATCTTAAGGATCAGGGCATACCATTTTCACGCTATTCTTTAAATTCGATAAAGCATCAGATTACGGCTACTTATGATTCTCAGTTCTTTAAATTTTTGAGACAAAATCTTGTGTTTAAATTTGTGGAAAGGCCCGATGGAACAAGTTATAATGTGGTAGACTTTAAACTAACTGCAATGTATAAGGATTTAGAGGTTTCGGGGGTTTTTAATAATATCTTTAATACTGAATATACCGAAACTAATTTGGTACCAATGCCTAAGAGTAATGCTTTGTTTATTTTGGCGTATACTTTTAAATAGTTGGAAAAGACCTGCCAGGATTTTAGACCTGCCAGGTTTTGAAAACCTGGCAGGTCTTTTATTGAAAGAAAATTATTCACGGAGGGATTTCAAGTCACCCTATTGATCTTAGTCATAATTTTTGTAAATTGACTTTCTCAAATATAAATGAAATGCAATATTTTGCTCAAGATTATCTCGAATTTTTTAAAACATTAGCCCCGAACAACAATAAAGAATGGTTCGATAATAACAGGAAACGGTATGAAACTGTGGTTAGAGAACCATTTAAAATATTTATATCCGATCTGATAAGGGAATTAGCGAAACAGGATCCTGATATCCAGATTGAAGCAAAAGATGCCATATTCAGGATCAACCGTGATATTAGGTTTTCGAAGGACAAGACTCCTTATAAATTAAATAATTCAGCGATCGTTTCTAAAGCCGGCAGAAAAGATAAATCTTACCCGGGTTTGTACCTTGAATTGAGCCCGGAGCATTTAGGAATTTATGGGGGTATTTATATGGCCAACACAGATCAAATAAAAAAGATCAGAACCGAGATAGCGAGTAATTTGGAAAAATTTTCTGATATAGTCAATCATAAGGATTTTATAAAAAAATTTGGAAAAATAAAAGGAGAGAAACATAAAAGAGTGCCTAAGGAGTTTGTAGATGAAATTGATAAGCAACCATTAATTATGAACAAACAATGGTATCATAATGCTTTTTTATCCCCTGAAGTAATTATTGGTGATAATTTATTGGATATCATTTTAGACTATAATAAAACAGCGCAACCTTTAAAGAACTTTTTAGTAAAAGCCTTATATCATTAATTATGGAATTAATTATATCCTACACTGAAATTTTAGAATTGACCTCATAATAAATTGTAATGGTATTCATATTATTCGTCTATTTGTAAAAGAATCTAAAAACAAGAATTATGAAAATTTTAATAATGACCTTAACCATAATGTTTACTCTGAATTTATCGGCTCAAATTGATAATGAACATTTGGAAGTAGGGGAGAAAGCTCCTGAAATTATTGGAGTTGATCAGAATGGGTTAAAAATAAATTCAACAGAAACTTTAAAATACAATAAGATATTATTGGTTTTTTACCGTGGTAATTGGTGTCCACATTGTAAAAAGCATCTGGGTTCACTCCAGGAGCATTTGAATGAGTTTATTGAAAAGGGAGTTTATGTTATGGTAGTCACTCCGGAAACTGTAGAAAGAACTAAAGAGACTGCAGAAATGTGGCATTCTAATTTTTCTATCATTCATGATGCAAATAATAAAATAATGAAGGATTATAAAGTGGCATTCGTAGTCAACAAGGAAAATGTACCAAGTTATTACGGGTTTGTTAGTAAAAGGGTAGCCGAGTATAATGTTAAAAATAATAATGTATTACCTGTTCCTGCTACTTATATGATCGATCAAAATGGTAATATTTCTTATGTTCATTATGATCCGGATTATAAGAACAGATCTGATTTTAGTGAGATTTTAAAATCCTTATAGATTCAGTTTAATGCAAAAAAAAACCGTTTTGAAATGTTTCAAAACGGTTTTTTCATTTAAGATATCAGATCTTCGAGTATCGAAATCAATTTATCCAGATTCCCTAAATATTATTGGGATTACATCATACCTGGCATTCCACCACCCATAGGAGGCATTGGAGGAGCAGGACTATCTTCTTTTATGTCAACTAAAGCACATTCGGTTGTCAGGATCATACCTGCAACAGATGCCGCATTTTCTAATGCAATACGTGTTACTTTTGTTGGGTCAATAATACCGGCTTGATGCATATTCACATATTCATCGGTTTTGGCATTGAAACCAAAATCTTTTTTCCCTTCCAGCACTTTTGATACAACAACAGATCCTTCACTTCCTGCGTTTTCGGCAATTTGACGTAATGGTTCTTCGATGGCACGAGCTAAAATGTTAATTCCTGTAGCTTCATCCGCATTGTCTGTTTGTATTTTTGCTAAAACACTTATAGCTCTTACAAAAGCAACACCTCCACCGGCAATAATACCTTCCTCAACAGCAGCTCTTGTTGCGTGCAAAGCATCCTCAACTCTATCTTTTTTCTCTTTCATTTCAATTTCACTCGCGGCGCCAATATATAGTACAGCAACACCTCCTGCTAATTTAGCCAGACGTTCTTGTAATTTTTCCTTATCGTAGTCAGATGTTGTAGTTTCTATTTGTGATTTTATTTGTTTAACCCTTCCTTTGATATCTGCTGATTTTCCAGAACCGTTAACTACCGTAGTATTATCTTTATCAATGGTTACCCTTTCTGCAACACCTAACATTTCAACCGTAGTATTTTCAAGAGTAAAACCTCTTTCTTCAGAAATAACGGTTCCACCCGTTAAAATTGCAATATCTTCGAGCATTGCTTTTCTTCTGTCACCAAAACCGGGAGCTTTAACCGCGGCAATTTTTAATGATCCACGTAATTTATTAACTACTAAGGTAGCCAAAGCTTCACCATCGATATCTTCTGCAATTATTAATAAAGGCTTGCCTGTTTGAGCAACTGGTTCTAGTACAGGTAAAAGATCCTTCATTGTTGATATTTTTTTATCATACAATAATATATATGGAGATTCTAGATCAGAGATCATTTTTTCAGAATCAGTAATAAAGTATGGAGATAAATATCCTCTGTCAAATTGCATTCCTTCAACGATATCTACATAAGTATCAGTTCCTTTAGCTTCTTCAACAGTAATTACACCTTCTTTGCCAACTTTTTTAAAAGCCTTGGCAACCAGATCGCCAATGGAATTATCATTATTAGCTGATATAGAAGCAACCTGTTTGATCTTGTCTAAATTATTTCCAACAACTTTTGATTGTTTTACCAAATCAGCAACAACAGCTTCTACAGCTTTGTCAATACCATTTTTTAGATCTAAAGGATTAGCTCCTGCTGCAACATTCTTTAATCCTTCTTTTACAATAGCTTGTGCAAGAATTGTTGCGGTCGTTGTTCCGTCACCGGCCTGATCATTGGTTTTTGAAGCAACTTCCTTTACCATTTGAGCACCCATGTTTTCATGTGCATCTTCTAATTCAATATCTCTGGCTACGGTTACACCATCTTTTGTTATTTGTGGCCCGCCAAAAGCTTTGCCAATTATTACATTACGTCCTTTAGGACCTAAAGTTACTTTAACAGCATTTGCTAAAGCATCAACACCGCGCTTTAAACCGTCACGGGATTCTATATCAAATATTATATCTTTTGCCATTTTTTTATTTTTTTATAAGTTAATTGAGTTTTAATTTAAAATTTAAAGGATTGCAAAAATATCGCTTTCTCTCATGATCAGATAGTCATTACCATCCAATTTTAACTCAGTTCCAGCAAATTTACCGTATAAAACTGTGTCACCAATCTTTACAGTTATTGGTTCGTCTTTTGTTCCTTTTCCTATAGCAACAATTTTACCTTGTTGAGGTTTTTCTTTTGCTGAATCCGGGATGTACAATCCGGAAGCTGTTTTTGTTTCCGCTGCCAAAGGTTCAACAAGAACTCTGTCTGCAAGAGGTTTAATCGTTAATTTACTCATTATATAAATTTTTAAGTTATTTATTAATTTGATTTACTCTATGCAAATACATTGCCAATATAAAATTTATGACAAAAAGCAAAAAAAAATGCCAACGTGTCATTTGCGCAGGCATTTTTACAGTATTATTTAGGTTTGTTTTAATTTGAACTGTCAATAACCTTGTCTGTATCTAAAATTTCTGGAGTTTCAAATACCTCCCTTTCATTTACGATTCCTTCTGTAGCCGATTTTAGATCAACCGTATTATTTCTTGGAATAGCAAAATTTGATAATAAGATCAATGCAAATAAAGCTATTGCCAGGGTCCAGGTACTTTTATCCAGAAAGTTTGTTGTGTTTTGAACACCACCAAGACTTTGTGAACCACCACCACCAAATGACGAAGATAAACCTCCTCCTTTTGGGTTTTGTACCATAATTACTAAAATCAGTAATACCGAAACGATAATAATCAATATTAAAAATAAAAAGTACGACATAATTATATTATTTTTCTTGTAATTTTTTTATTGCCTGAATTTGGTTTGCAAAGAAACTACTTTTTTCCGGATATTTCAAACTTAATACGGTAAAAGCTGTTATTGCTTTTTTATACTTTTTTTGCTCTAAATATACATGTGCCAATGTTTCGGTCATTAGGTTTTCGTTTTCCGTAATACTATCTAATGCAATATTGATATTGTGATCCGAAATTGAAGGATTTATCTTTGGTTTAGAAGCGATAAAATTTTCAATTAGATCAATGTTCCTTAC
>Ga0164313_10003065_pt1 | contig 14894 bp, 14 predicted proteins | sample GuaBasSedimGuay4_FD_113735 | JGI IMG/M metagenome (GOLD analysis project Ga0164313, IMG submission 113735) | Subseafloor sediment microbial communities from Guaymas Basin, Gulf of California, Mexico - Guay4, Core 4569-4, 0-3 cm | ecosystem: Environmental > Aquatic > Marine > Hydrothermal vents... | reverse complement strand
AGGTTGTCTTCCATCATCTTGAGCTCGTCGATGCCGGAGATGATGATTTCGGGATCTACATTGAGAGTTTCGGCAGGCGCCTTGTCGACGTAGTCGATCTGGGACAGAACGGACTTGATGCAGTTGAGCCGCGCCAGCTTTTTGACATCGGAGCGGACGATGGTCCACGGCGCAATGGTGCGGTTGGTCTCTGACAGCATCTGGAACTTCTTGACCGTGTACTGGTCCCAGAGCTCCTGCGCCTGCTCGTCCACGGGCGAGATCTTGTACTGCTTGAGAAGGTCGCCGTGGCGGGATTTGAACCGGCGGAGCTGCTCCTTCTTCGACACCGAGAAGTAGAATTTGAAGAGCTTGACACCGTCCTTCACCAGCATCTGTTCGAAGTACGGTACGTCCTTGATGAATCTCTTGTTCTCCTCATCGGTGCAGAAACCCATGATTGGTTCGACCATCGCGCGGTTGTACCAGGAGCGATCGAAGAACACGATCTCACCGGCCGCCGGCAGGTGCGATGTGTAGCGTTGGAAGTACCACTGGGTGCGTTCCTTGTTGCTCGGTTTCTCGAGTGCGACGACGCGGGCGCCGCGGGGATTCATGTGCTCGGTGAACCGCTTGATGGTGCCGCCCTTGCCGGCCGCGTCGCGGCCCTCGAATAGCAGAACCAGTCGCATGCCATCGGCCCTGACTTGGGACTGCATCTTCATGAGCTCGATCTGGAGGTCGTGGAGCTGCCGTTCGTAGTCGAGAGTTGTCTCCTTCACCCACACTGGGACGCCGTGCTTTTTCTCTCCGGTCTCGCTGCTCTTGAAGGATGTGTGCTCGCGGAGCTTAGTGTGGCGCTGCTCCGCCGCCGATCCCTTGGGGCCCGCGTTTTTCTTCTTCGAAGACTTCTTCATGACGGCCTCACTCCCTCCACTTAATGGGGCAACACCCTCTCAGCGAATGAACTTGCCGAGCTTGCGCTTCTGCTTCTGCATGATCTTGAGCTCCCGATCACCCCTGATGACGATGTCGGGATTCGGGGTGAAGTCGAGGGTCCGGCTCCGGCCCGCGTACTTGATCTGGTTCAGGATGAGCTTGATGGTCTCGAGCCGGGCAAGCGCCTTGTCGTCGGAACGGATGATGAACCACGGCGTCGCCGGGGTGTGGGTCTTCTTCAAGAGCCGGTACTTCATGTGGGTGAACTCGTCCCACAGTTCCTGCGCCTGGAGGTCCACCTCGCTCAGCTTCCATTGCCGTAGGGTGTCGTTCTTCCGTTGCTCGAAGCGACGTGCCTGTTCCTCCCTGGAAACCGAGAAGTAGAGCTTGATGAGAATGGTGGTCTTGTCCTCGATGATCCGTTCCTCGTAGCCGACGACCTTGTCCATAAAGCGCTTGTACTGAGCCTTCGTGCAGAAACCCATGACCGGTTCGACCAGGGCCCGGTTGTACCAGCTGCGGTCGAAGAGGACGATCTCGCTGGCGTGGGGGAGGTGCTCGATGTAGCGCTTCATGTGCAGCTCGGTCCGTTGGATCTCGGTGGGTTTGCCAAGGGCGATGACGCGGTAGTGTTTCTCGTTCATGTAGCGCACCACGCGGCGAATGGTGCCGCCCTTGCCCGAAGCGTCGCGGCCGTCGAAGAGGATGATCGCTTTCCTGTTGGTGCGCTCGATGTGCTGCTGCAGCTTGATGAGCTCGGCCTGGTAGGGCTTGAGCATTTCGGATTTGAAGTACTTGGTGAGCGCGGCGTCGATGACCTCCCGGCGGTCCTTCTTCTTCATGCCCTTTTGCACGGCCCGGATCTGCTCAATCGTGCTCGTGGCCTTGTCGGCCGGCTCGGCGCGTTCGATGACCGCGCGGATCCTCGAGGTGGACCCCTCGATCACCTCCGGATCGGTCGCACGGCGGTTTTGCTTTCCTTTTGGTGTCACTGTCGTCCTCCGAATTGGACCTTTCACTATAGCCGAGCCAGCCAATCAGCCGGGCGAATTTTTTGCCGAGTGGTGGCGGGCCCTAAAGGACCCGCCTACAGGTCTCCTGGCAGCCTTTGTAGGCGAGTCCTTTAGGGCCCGCCACCAGATCGTTTGTGCAAGGCAATCAGAATCGGTGAACCTGAGTCATCCGGAGACTCACGTATTGCGTTTCTGCCGTAGAATCGGAGCATGACGGACTGGCTAAGGCAGATTGACGATACGCTGGGGCAGTACTTTGGAATCTCGGCGCTCACGGTCGACAAAGTCGTGTGGACCATCGCGATCGGGTTGCTCTTCCTCATGCTCCGGCGGGCGGCTGTCCACGTACTCAGCCGGCGCCTCGACGACACTGCCAGGCGGTACATTGCGGTCAAGACCGTCAACTACCTGCTCGGGATCGTGGCGGTGCTGGCACTGCTGCGGATCTGGCTGGGTGGCGTCACTGGCCTCGCGGCGTCGATCGGCATCATCTCGGCCGGCATCGCGATCGCCCTCCATGCGCCGCTCACCAACTTCGCCGGCTGGATCTTCCTGACCGTTCGGCGGCCGTTCACGGTTGGCGACCGGATCCAGATCGGTGACCATGCCGGAGACGTCATCGACCTCAGGCTCTTCGCCTTCTCGCTGGTGGAGATCGGGAACTGGGTGGATGCCGACCAAAGCACCGGCCGCATCCTCCACATCCCCAACGGAAAGGTCTTCACCGAGACGGTCGCCAACTATACCCAGGGCTTCAACTTCATCTGGGACGAGATCCCTGTCACCGTCACCTTCGAGAGTGATTGGCGCAAGGCGAAGGAGCTGCTGACCGAAATATCGAAAAAGCATGCGGTACTGACCAGCGATGAGGCCGCGCGCCAGGTGCGGGAGGCGGCAAGCACCTACCTGATCAAGTACGAGCACCTGACCCCCATCGTCTGGACCTCGGTGGTGGACATCGGGGTGACTCTGACGATTCGCTTCCTCAGCGACCCGCGTCGCCGAAGGTCGGCCGAGGCTGCGATTTGGGAGGACATCCTCGACGTCTTTGCCGCCGCCGAGGACATCGATTTCGCGTATCCGACGCAACGCTTCTACGACAACGTCACCGAGGGCAAGCCGGGAGCGAGGGCTGAGCCAGAACCCGGGCGGGGATAAACCCTACCCCTACGAGTCGTGTGACGTAACGACCCGGATCTTCGTAGGGGAGGGGTTCATCCCCTCCCTTTCCGAATAGCCGAAGATACGAGAAGGACCCTGAAGGTGGGCTGAAGCCCACCCTACGTGCCCACGAAAATTGTGGGTCCGAAGCAGGGTGGGCCTCGGCCCACCTTCAGGTTCGTTGCTGGTGCGCAAGATGCGACTGTCGGCCTGAAGGGCCCTAAAAGCCTCAGGAACTGCGGTACTCGATGAGATCGCCCGGGGTGCAGTTCAGCGTCTCGCAGAGTTTCTCCAGGGTCGAGAATCTGATCGCCTTCGCCTTGCCGGTCTTCAACACCGAAAGGTTCTGGATCGAGATGCCGACCCGGTCCGAAAGCTCGGTGAGCTTCATTTTTTGTTTGGCCAGTTCCACGTCGAGATTGATGATGATCGGCATGAGATCCTCAGATCGTCAGATCGAGCTCAGCCTTCATCAGGCTGCGCTCTTTGAGAAGGATTCCGTACTGGCGGGTGAGGAACGCCAGGATGAGCGCGGCGAAACCGAAGGCCTGCGGGAGGAGGAGTCGGGCGAGCTCGACGGCGCCCAGCCGCCAGCCGGACACGGAAAAGGGCAGGAAGGCGTCGCTCAGGAAGAAGGCCGGGAGGAAAAGAAAGTCCAGCAGGCAGCTGATCACCAGCAGTCGCGTCAGAGTCGTGAGGACCGGAACAAGACAATCGGCGAGAGCCGGCGAATCTCCCTCGGTTCGGAGAATCGAAAGAGCTTGTGCGCCCTTCCAGTAGATCCGGACCCACATCAATGCTCGGACGAGCCCGAGCACGACCGCGAGAGAGATAAGCACAGTGATTGTCGTCGAGGTGGTGAGCCGGACCCGAGGCCACACGTTGACGATGTACATCAGAAGGCCGACGCCCTGGAAGAGAATGATGGCCAGGTAGAGACCGGCGTAGAACCGGAACACCTTTTCGAGCGGGTTGAAAAACGCGTGGTGAGTCATGGTTTCTGCCTCCCTTTCGTGGCCGCTCCCTCTGGGATGCGGTCATCCTTCCTTATAGGGCCTGAAAACATGTTTGTCAATCAAAATTACATGAAAAACATTAAAAATTGCTCGTTTCCCACGATCTCGGGCTAGACTGTGCTGGTGAAGAAAGAAACTCGAAGACTCGCGCGAGAGCGCAAGACGGTACGGGCGATGATTGAGATGTATTGTGCCGATCACCACGGTGGTGACGGATTGTGCCGGGAGTGTGCGGAGCTGGCCGACTACGCCGACCGGCGTCTCGATCACTGCCCCTACGGACCTGACAAACCCACCTGCACCAGTTGCCCGATCCACTGCTACCGGCCGGAGCCCCGGGAGAGAATGCGCGAGGTGATGCGGTATGCCGGGCCGCGGATGCTCCGCAAACACCCGTACCTCGCCATCATGCACCTCATCGACGACCGTCGACCGGCGCCGCCGTTGCCGGAATAGCCCGTCCAGGACCTCCGTCTGGTAGGATCCCGCGGCGGGTGAGATTCCTGCAGAAGGGTGTTACAGCAGTATGTCGCGATGGCTCAAGATCGTCGGAATTGCGCTGATTGTCGTGGTCCTGTTTGCGGGCGGGCTGGCGGGATGGATGTACCGCACGGTCCTGCGGAGCCTGCCGCTGGTCGATGGCGAAGTCGAGGTTGCGGGACTGTCATCCGCTGTCACCATCGAGCGCGACGCCCTCGGAGTGCCGACGATTCGTGGCGAGGACCGCCTCGACATCTCGCGGGCGCTTGGTTTCCTCCATGCCCAGGAGAGGTTTTTCCAGATGGATCTGCTGCGCCGAAGGGCCGCAGGGGAGCTGGCGGAGCTCTTCGGTGCCGCCGCCCTCGATGCAGATCGGGCGAGCCGTGTTCACCGCTTTCGCCGCCGCGCCCGCGAACGGGTGGCCGAGCTGTCGGAAGCTGAACGGCGGCTGTTGACGGCGTACTCGGGAGGGGTGAATGAGGGCCTCGACGCGCTCGGATCGAAGCCTTTCGAGTATCTGATGCTGCAAACCGAACCGGCGCCGTGGCGGGAGGAGGATTCGGTGCTGGTGCTCTTCGCCATGTACTTCGTTCTCAACGACTCGACCGGCAGTCGCGAATCGGACATGGGCCTGATCCAGGACGTGCTGCCGGCGGAGTTGGCCGAATTCCTGGCGCCGATGGGCACCGAGTGGGACGCTCCTATTGTCGGCGAGGCCTTCGAGACCCCGCCGATCCCTAGTGTTGTGGGTCCGATGGATGACGTTGTGGCTGCTTCATACGACGGCTCCCAGGCTGAGGTCCTTGAAGCTGTGGCGTTGGTTGGGAGTAACAACTGGGCGGTTGCCGGCTCGCGCACCGCCGACGGCCAGGCCATCTTTGCCAACGACATGCACCTGGGAATGGCGGTCCCCAATACCTGGTACCGGGTCTTGCTCGAGTGGCCGGCCGGCGACGGGTGCGGGCCGGTTCACCGGCTCGTTGGAGTCACGCTGCCCGGCTCTCCGGCGGTCGTCGCCGGCAGCAACACCCGGGTCGCGTGGGGCTTTACCAACTCGCAGGGCGATTGGTCGGATCTCGTGATCGTCGAGGTGGACCCAGCCAATCCCGACCGCTACCGCACGCCGGACGGCTGGCGGGAGGTGGAAAGCCATTCCGAAACCATCGCGGTGCTGGACGGCGAGCCCGAGGTGATCGAGATCAGATCGACGATCTGGGGACCGATCGTGGACTTGGATCATCGCGGCAGGCCGCGGGCGATTCGCTGGATCGCCCACGACCCCGGCGGCGCCAACCTCGGACAGTTCGCCCTCGAGCGCGTCGCGTCAGTAGAAGAGGCAGTGGATGCCGCCAATCGCATAGGAATGCCACCCCAGAACTTCGTGTGTGCCGATTCGAGCGGCAGCATTGGCTGGACCATCATCGGCAGGATCCCGCGCCGGATCGGTTTCTCCGGCAGGGTACCGACATCGTGGGCCGACGGCACCCGCGGCTGGGACGGCTGGCTCGAGCCCGGGGAGTATCCGCGTGTAATCGATCCACCGGACGGGATCATTTGGACCGCGAATTCGCGAGTCGTCGACGGCGAGATGTTGGAGATCATCGGCCACGGTGGTTATGACCTGGGCGCACGCGCGCGGCAGATCCGGGACGACCTGCTCGCGCTCGAAAAACCGGATGAAGAGGACATGCTGAAGGTGCAGCTGGACGACCGGGCCCTCTTTTTGGATCGGTGGCGGGGGTTCCTGCTCGATCTCCTGGACGAGGAGGCGGTGCGCGGCGAACCGAAGCGCACCGAGTTTCGTGATCTCATCGAGGGCACGTGGACCGGGCGCGCCAGCGTCGATTCGACGGCCTTCCGTCTGGTCAGGGCATTTCGTTTGTTCACCTTCGAGAGGGTCTACGAGTGGTTGACGGCCCCTTGCGAGACTGCGGACGAGGGCTTCAACATCTACCGGATTCATCAGGCAGAGGGCCCCTTGTGGCGATTGGTGACCGAGCAGCCCGCACACCTGCTGGATCCGAGCTACGAGTCGTGGCGGGAAGCGCTGCTCGCGGTGGTCGACTCGACCATCGAGCACTTCGAGACGGAGGTCGGTGGTGAACTGGCGGCCCAGACCTGGGGCGCTCGTAACACCCTGTCGATGCGCCACCCGCTGAGTCGCGCGGTCCCCACTCTTGGTCGATGGCTCGACATGCCGCGGACAGCATTGCCCGGGGACAGTCACATGCCGCGGGTGCAGTCCCCCGGCTGGGGTGCATCGGAAAGGCTGGCCGTGTCGCCGGGGCGCGAGGACGAGGGGTACTTCCACATGCCGGCGGGCCAGAGCGGACATCCCTTGTCGCCATATTTTGGTGCCGGACACGATGCCTGGGAAGAAGGCCGGCCGACGCCGCTGCTTCCAGGGCCGACCGAGACCGTGCTGATGCTGGTTCCATCGTCTGATTGAATCTGCGGCTCCCGTACAATGCATGAGACACGAAGAGCGCTGTGGAGGAACAAAATGACCCTCAAACATGATGTCGAGATGATGAGACGGCGGCGGAGGCGCGAGCTCGCAATCATGACGCTCCTCATCCTGCTGGCGATCGCCGGATGCTCGACGTCGTCGAGTGATTCCACTGATACATCGAGGGCGAATTTCGTCCGGGATCCCTTTCGGGTGTGGGCCGCGATCGAGCTCGCGGTGATCGAAATCGAGTACCGCGTCGAGGAGTCCGATGAGATGCAGGGTACCGTGCGCGCGGTTTCGAACACCGGCGGCAAGGGCCCGGAGATCGTCCTCGACATCAGCCAGGTGGGGCACAGTAGCGACCAGGTTAGCGTCTATGTCAAACCTTCGTTCAGCGAAGCTGGAGGGACCGGCGACCCGGATCTACTCGAGACGGCCGCCGCAGAATTCATGAAACACCTCAATGACCTGCTGAACGGTTGATCGTCAGCCGCGGCTGGAAGCTGGTGTAGCCGCGAATCGGCAACAGATTCATAGCTTGGGGCGTGAGCCCAAGGAATAGGGCAGGACGCCATTCCATCAAGCCGCGAAGCGGCGACAGACAACCGGAAGATCGTGGCCGCGGCTAACCCCGTAGCCGCAATCTGTCGCCCCCTTTCGGGGGATAATGGGTCTTGTGATTCCCGGTACCTGGGGCTCACGCCCCAGGCTATGAGTCTTTCGCGCCTTTGGCGCTCGCTCATTTGCCCAACGCTCGTGGAGCCCCTCTCACCGGGCTTGATGATCGACCGACATTACGGCGTCGGCGTGGGAATTCAGAGATGTCTGTATTCTTGCCCGGTGAATATGGAGGGGAGATCAGGGCGCATCCGTGAGCTGCTGCGCACCGTCGGTCCCGGGTTGGCGATCGCTGCCACCGGGGTCGGCGCGGGAGACCTCCTGGCCGCCATGCTGGCCGGGGCGAGCTTCGGGACGGCGCTCGTATGGGTGATCGTGGTCGGCGCGGCGCTCAAGTTCGGCCTCAACGAGGGTGTCGCCCGCTGGCAGCTGGCAACCGGCACCACCCTGCTCGAAGGTTGGTGCCGGTACCTGGGCTGGCCCATAAAGGCGTACTTCCTGGTCTACCTGGTGCTCTGGAGCTTCATCGTCGCGGGAGGTCTGATGAGCGCCTGCGGGGTGGCGGCCCACGCCCTATGGCCCGTGCTCAGCATCCGCAGCTGGGGGATCGCCCACTCGCTCGTCGCTCTCGCTCTTGTGGCGGCAGGTCGATACATCCTCTTCGAGAAGGTGATGAAACTACTGATCGGATTGATGACCCTCACCCTCCTGGCCAGCGTGGCGATGGTCGGCCCGGATCTGGGATCGGTGCTGCGCGGGTTGGTACCGACGCTTCCGCCAGGATCCGCGGCCGCCACCCTGAGTCTGATGGGCGGTGTCGGCGGCAGCGTGACTCTGCTTGCCTATGGGTACTGGATCCGCGAGAAGGGATGGCGGGGCTCGGATTCCCTCGGCATGGTTCGGATCGATCTCACAGTGGGATATGTGCTGACAGGTCTCTTCGGGATCGCCATGCTGCTCCTTGCCGCGGCCGTGCTCGGCGGCAGCGGATCCATACCGGAGGGCAGCGAGAGTCTGATTGTGTGCGGAGACGCGATTCGCGACGCGACCACCCAGCGCTTCGGCGCCACCGCCGGCGGTGCGGCTGCAATGGTCTTTCTGGTCGGCGTCTGGGGTGCGATCTTTACGTCGACCCTGGGCGTATGGAACGGTGTGCCGTACATCTTCGCCGATTTTCTCAATACTCTCCGCGGCAGCTACGGAGAAAAAGTGAACACGAAAGGGCCAACGTACCGCGGGTTCCTCCTGTTCTTGGCCCTGCCTCCAATGGCGCTGCTCTTCCTCGACCGGCCGATCTGGATCATCAAGATCTACACACTAACCGGAGGCCTTTTTATGCCTCTTCTCGCCGGCACACTGCTTTGGCTCAACTCGAGGCGTTCTCTGGTGGGCGAGATGCGCAACCGGTCTGTGGCTACCGGCACCCTGGTGCTTGCACTGGCGCTTTTCGTGCTGATCGCAATGCGACAGCTGGCTGATATTCTCTGACCCATGAACAGTCAACCGCCACCCGGACCCTTTGCAGATCGCTGGTTCCTCGATCCAACGGTCGTGTTCCTCAACCATGGTTCTTTCGGCGCAACCCCCAAGGTGGTGCTCGAGGAGCAGACGAGGATTCAGCGGCGGATCGAGTCGGAGCCGCTCCAGTTCTTCGACCATCGCTATTTCGATGAGCTCGATGAGGCGAGGAGAGAGCTGGCCGGTTTCCTGGGCGCCCGGTCCGAGGACCTGGCTTTTGTCGCCAACGCGACGACCGGCGTCAACACCGTGCTCCGCAGCCTGTCCCTCGAACCTGGGGATGAACTCCTGGTCACCAACCACGAGTACAACGCCTGTCGCAACGCGCTCGATGCCGTGGCCGCCGGTACCGGGGCAAGGGTCGTCGTCGCACCGATTCCATTTCCACTCGCTCACGAAGACCAGGCGGTGGAGACCATCCTCGATCGCTTCAGCGAGAGGACCCGTCTGCTGCTCGTGGATCACGTCACCAGCCAGACCGGGATGGTGCTCCCGGTCAAGCGTCTCGTAAGCGAGGCCGGGGCTCGCGGAGTTGATGTGCTCGTTGACGGGGCACACGCGCCGGGGATGTTGGAGCTCGATCTCGACGGGCTGGGAGCTGCGTTCTACACCGGAAACTGCCACAAGTGGGTTTGCGCCCCCAAAGGTGCGGGGTTCCTTCACATCCGCGAAGACCGCCACGAGATGGTGCGGCCCCTGGTCATCAGTCACGGCGCCAATGCGGCCTCGACCCGGCGCTCACGCTTTCACCTCGAGCACGACTGGACCGGCACCAGGGATCCCAGCGCATGGCTGAGGGTGCCCGTAGCGATTCGCGAGATGGGGCAGATGCTCGAGGGAGGATGGCCCGAGCTGCGACGGCACAACCGTGAGCTGGTCCTGGCGGGTCGGAAACTCCTCTGCGACGCGCTCGGGATCGAACCCCCATGCCCCGATGCGATGATCGGCAGCCTGGCCTCGATCCCGCTGCCGGACGGCGAGGGTAGGCCGCTACACGACCTCTTTCCCTTCGATGCGTTACAGGAGGAGCTTTACGACGATTATCGGATCGAGGTGCCGGTGATCGCATGGCCGGCGCCGCCGAAAAGACTGATCCGGATCTCGGCTCAACTTTACAACCGAGCTGAACAGTACGCCTACCTCGGCAGTGTGGTGCGCAAGCTTGTTTCATAATCCACAGCGTTTCCAAGGGTGAGCAGATTTGGGTACCCAGTGGTGGCGGGCCCTGAAGGACCCACATACGGTGTCTTGTGAGGTCCAACCGTTGTAGGCGGGTCCTTTAGGGCCCGCCACCACGACGATTCGGAACCTGGTGGAATTCAAACGCTCCGTCGTGGGTTTGCTTGATCGAGTATTGCGAATGCGACTCGATTCAAAATTTCAAGGAGGAACAAATGACTTTCAAGTTGCCCGACCTGCCGTATGACACCAACGCCCTGGAGCCCCATATTGATACCCGGACGATGGCAATCCACCACGGCAAACACCATCAGGCCTACGTCAACAATCTCAACGCAGCCCTCGAGGGCCACCCGGAGTTGCAGGACAAAACCGCGATCGAGCTGGTGACGGATCTTGATGCCGTGCCCGAGAGCATCCGAACTGCGGTGCGCAACAACGGTGGTGGCCACGTCAATCACAGCTTGTTCTGGACCGTAATGGGGCCGAAAGCCGGGGGCTCGCCGTCGGGATCGCTGGCCGACGACATCGACAGTGCATTTGGATCTCTGGAAGCGTTCAAGGGTGAGTTCAGCACTGCCGCCAAGACCGTTTTCGGCAGCGGTTGGGCCTGGCTCTGCGTCGGCCCGGACGGCAAGTTGCTGGTGACCAAGACCCCGAACCAGGACAACCCGATCTCCACCGGCGAGGGAATCCCGATTCTCGGCCTCGACGTGTGGGAGCACGCATACTACCTCGAGTACCAGAACCGGCGCCCCGACTACATCGAGGCGTGGTGGAACGTCGTCGACTGGAATCGGGTCGAGGGCTATTACACGGCTGTCAAGGTCGGCGGGAAAGTGATGGACGTTGCCGATTGGGCGAGCGCGCAATGGCAGAAATTCGGCGAGATCCTCGGCAAGCTCACTGATTGAATCGGTGTGTTGGCGAACACGGGCGGAGGATTTTTCTCTGAATCCCGTGACGAATTCGGTTTTCCCGGTTATGATTTTCGGCGGAACCTATCGTTAATCTTTTTTTGGGAGGATTGAATTATGGGACAGTTGGGTAAATGGGCGTTCATCGTAGGGTTCGTGATTTGTGTGGTCGCCGGACTCGTGGTCGCCGAGCCATGGATGTATTGGGTCCTTGCAGTGCTCGGACTGATCGTCGGCTTCATGAACATCACCGCAGCGGAGACGCAGGGCTTCCTGCTCGCCTCAATCGCGCTGATGCTGTCGGCAACGTCGATCATCGCCATTCCGTTCATCGGGCTGGCCGTTACGGCGGTCCTCGCCAACGTCGTGGTGTTCATTTCGGCAGCGGTGCTGGTCGTGGCCGTCACATCGCTCTTCGAGATCGCAAAGGACTGAGCAGCGTCGATCAAGTTTTTTGACTCCCCCGGATTGCGATGCGATCCGGGGGAGTTCTTTGTCTGGCTCAGAACGTGAACGTCGCGCCGACCGAGAACATGTAGACTTTGTCTGCGTTCCCTAGCTCAAACCGCTCGCCCTCGGCACGCACCGCCAAGGAACCGAGCCGGAGGGCGGCCCCAAGGCCCCAGACGACGTCGATTCCGTCATCCGATTCGTGCTCCACGATGTTCTCGAAAGCGGCCCGGATGTCGGCGTCCCACGATATGAGACCGAGCTTGGCGAACACATCCACGGGACCGATGGGCAGGAACCCGACCGCGAACGCATCCCAGCCGTCAACGCCGATCCTCGCGTTGATATCATCACCGACGGCGTCGCTTGGGCTGCCGAGATCGACATAACCCGCCTCCACCCCGAGGAAGCTCATGAAGCGATAACCCGCAAAGAGCTTGTAGGCGAAGTCGCCACCGGAAAAATTTAGCTCGCCGAGCTCTTCGTCAAATTCGCTGACCTTGATCGATGAACCGCCGATGCTCGCACCTACGTAGAGACCGTTATCCGCGGCCGCGGCAGGGATAGCCGCCACCGCCAGGATCGCAACCAGGCACAGTATGTATCTTTTCATTTCCTGAAAATCCCCCTTCAATCGTTGGGCTGGTTCTTTAGACAATTTTACGTCATAGCGTGGATCTGGTTTCTCCTTTCGCTGATATTAGGCTACCGTGCCGTGGTGTTTGAGACAGACATCATTGGGGGATTGGAATGGCCTCGATTCGGCCTCGTGACTGGCGAGGGCAAATGAAGGGCGTGGTCGAAACGACGCGGGCACGGATCGCTTCATACGTTCGGCAGACGCCCTGCCGTGAGTCTGCCGCGCTCGCAGAGGCGATTGGCGGTACAGTGTTTCTCAAGCTGGAAAACCTCCAGACCACAGGTTCCTTCAAGCTCCGCGGCGTCACCAACAAGATCCTCTCGCTGTCAGAAGCCGACGCTGGCCGACTGCTTGTGACGGCGTCGACCGGGAATCACGCGGCAGCCTTTGCGCAGGTAGTGGCCGAGTTCGGGCTGCAAGGGAAGCTGTTCATGCCGAAGACCTCGGCTTCGGTCAAGATTGAGAAGATTCGGGGAACCGGGATCCCGTTCGAGCTGGTGGGCGACGACTGTGTCGAGGCCGAGGCCCACGCCGCCGCCTATGCGCGCGACAACGGTTGCGTGTGGATCTCGCCCTACAACGATCTCGATGTGGTCCACGGACAGGGCACGGTTGCGGTAGAACTGGTGGAACAGGTGGGGGTGATCGACGTGGTCCTGGCGCCGGTCGGTGGGGGTGGGCTAATCTCTGGGATTGGGGGCTACCTGAAGGCGGTGGATCCGTCGATCGAGGTGATCGGCTGTCAACCGATGAACTCCTGTGTGATGTACAAGTCGATCAAGGCCGGGGAGATTCTCGACATTGAGAGTCTGCCGACGATCTCCGACGGGACTGCCGGCGGTATCGAGCCCGGCTCGATCACCTTCGATCTGTGCCGTCGATATGTGGATGATTTCATTCTTCTCGAGGAGGCGGAGATCATTGCGGCGATGCGGATCCTCCACGACGAGGAGGGGCTGAGCATCGAGGGTGCGGCGGCGCTTCCAGTGGCTGCGGTGCTCAAGGAAGAGAAGAGATTCGCGGGCCGCCGAACGGCCCTGATAATCTCCGGCGGCCGGGTAGATGAGAAGACATTGGACATGGTGGCCCCGAGGAGTTGACATGAGGATCCCGATCTTCGAGCTGGAACGAGTGCAGTCGATCTATGAGAACACGGTCGAGTACAACCTGACCGAAAGCGGCTTCCACCCGTACCGGTTGGACGAGCTACTGAACGCGGATCAACTCGCCGAACTGTCGCGGACCGTGCTTGGATACGGTCAGACCAACGGGTCCATTCCCCTGCGGGAGCGCATTGCCGCCCTCTACGACGGGCAAGGCATCGACAATGTCCTGGTGACCAACGGCTCGTCGGAGGCCAACTTCGTCGCCTGCCACACGCTGGTGGAAGCGGGCGATGAAGTCGTGATCATGGTCCCCAACTACATGCAGATATGGGGCATCGTCGAAGAGATGGGGGCGGTTCCGAAGGCGTTTCACCTGCGTGAGGAGAACGACTGGGCGCCGGATCTGGACGAGCTGAGGGAGCTGGTGACGGACCGAACAAAGATGATCACGGTCTGCAACCCCAACAACCCGACGGGTTACACGCTCTCGGAGGAGGAGATGGGGGAGATCGTGGCGATCGCAGATCATGTCGGTGCGTGGATCCATGCCGACGAGGTCTACCGGGGGGCGGAGCTTGACGGGGTGGAGTTGCCGAGCTTTGTCGGCAGGTACGACAGGGTCCTGGTCAACGGGGGGCTGTCCAAGGCCTATGCGCTTCCGGGACTGCGAATCGGGTGGCTGGTGGGTCCTGCCGAAATCATCGCCGACTCGTGGGCGTACCACGACTACACCTCGATCACGGCAGGGATTCTGAGCAACCGCATCGCCGAGATTGCCTTGTCGGCGGAGGTGCGACCAGGAATCCTGGCGCGCAACCGGTCGATGCTGGTGCAGAATCTCCAGGTGCTCCTCGATTGGCTCGCCCCCTACGATGATGTCTTCCGGTTCGTGCCGCCGAAGGCCGGCGGAATGGCGTTCATGCACTACGATCTCGAGATCAATTCGAGCGAGCTGGCGGACTGGTTGCGTACGGAAAAGAGTGTCTTCATCCTCGCCGGCGACACCTTTGGCATGGATCGATACTTCCGGCTCGGTATCGGCGCCGAAACGGCGCATCTCAGCGCCGGTCTCGACCGCATCCGGGATGCGCTCGAGGACCGTTTCGGAATCTGAACATTCCGGCGAGCCCTTTGCAGAACTCAGAATCGAATTCGCCCTCCGTCGGAGGAAATGGGATCAAGACGTGCGGGCGGGCGTACCACAAGGCAACCGGCACCTTTGTGGTTCAATCATCGCGGCCGCACGGCAGGCGGGACGCCTGCCCCACAACACAGCCCGGCTTCCTTTGTGGGGCAGCCGTCTCGGCTGCCTTGTGATGCGTCCGGCCCGCACTTCGCCGATTCGGGGTGTAGAACGTTCAAACGTTAGATCGGCAGCCTGCCGACTGGTGAGTCGCCGATGGCATGGAAGCGCTCCCACAGGCCT
>Ga0164313_10003064_pt1 | contig 14895 bp, 14 predicted proteins | sample GuaBasSedimGuay4_FD_113735 | JGI IMG/M metagenome (GOLD analysis project Ga0164313, IMG submission 113735) | Subseafloor sediment microbial communities from Guaymas Basin, Gulf of California, Mexico - Guay4, Core 4569-4, 0-3 cm | ecosystem: Environmental > Aquatic > Marine > Hydrothermal vents... | reverse complement strand
GAACGAAGCCCAAGCCCGGGGCCACAGCCTCGATGGACCCGCGAGCCAAGCGCTGGTCGACTCCATCGGGGCCGACCTCGCGGCCATCGACGACGCCCTCGAACGCCTCTCGCTCTTCGTCGGCACGGGAGCCGCCATCGACATTGCCGCCGTCGAAGCCTGCGTTACGAGGGTCCGCACCGACTCCATCTGGGCCCTCGTCGACGCCGTCAGCGTGCGCAACCTGCCCCGGGCCCTCGCCGCCGCCAGCTCCCTCCTCGCCGACCGCGAGCCCCCTTTGCGCATCCTCGCCATGGTGGCCCGGCAAGTGCGCATGGTGGCCAAGATGCGCGAGGCCCTCGCCAGCGGACTCAAGGGCCCCGAAGCTGCCAAGCGCGCCGGCGCGCCGCCCTTCAAGGCCCGGGACCTCACCGAAGCCGCCCGCCGCTTTCGCATGACCGACCTCGAGAACGCGTTTCGCACCCTCGCCCAGGCCGACCTCGCCCTCAAGGGCGCCAAGCGCCCCGGCGGCCGCGTGCTCGAAGAGGCCATCATGGCCCTCTGCACCCCCGGCACGCCCCCGGCCATCGCGAGCGCCCGGCCCTAGGCCAGGCCGTAGAATTGGCTACGGCCGCCTTCGCACGAAGCGAACACGGCCGAACCTCAGAGACCAGCGAGAATCAGAGCCCGTTGACCTGAGTGGTCAAGCGGCTGATGTAACGGCTGCCCGTCTTGCGATGGAAGATGCCCTTGTTGACCGCCATGTCGATCCGGCGGACAGCCTGCTTGAGCTGCGTCTGGGCCGAAGCCTTGTCACCCTCGGCCACGGCAACGCGGACGCTCTTGACGAGGCCACGGACCGTCGAACGGATGTGCTTGCTGCGCTCGGTGCGCTTGAGGGTCTGACGAATGCGCTTCTTGGCGCTGGCGTGATTGGCCACGTAAATCTCCGAAAGTGCCTAGGGTCGGCGGTTTTACCACCACCGCGGGGGGTGTCAAGGCGCTGTGCCCGGGCGCTGTGCCTGGTGCGGCACGTAACTTGAGTGTGACAGCGACCAGACCCGGACCTCGGGTGAGTTTGCGAGCAAAAATCGAATTATCGCTCGCAACCGGCCACTCCAATGGCCGGCCAGGGAAACGGCACGGGGCAACAACAATCATGCGCATCTACCTACTCGTCATCATCAGCCTTCTGGGCCTCTCGGGCCTTGCCGCCTGCTCGACCTCGGAGCCCCCCGCCACCAACGGTGACAAGGGCCTCATCGACGACATCTCCCGGGCCGATCTCGGCGACTTCATGGCGGTCTCGGCGCGCGATATGCCGCCGACCCCCTCAACGACGCCCTGAGTTTCAGGGCGGGAGGCGTCGGCATCGACGTGGATGTCGAGGCCCCGGTGATCTTCGCCCTCGACGCGGAGGCCCGTGACGACCTCACTTTGAAGAACCTCGACACCCTGAGGTCGGGCCTCGCGCTTCGTTTTGGCGAACGCGACCTCACGACCCAGGTCAACGCCGCCCGGGTCGAGCATCTGACGACATCCAGCGACCAGTACTACGCCGAGAGCAAGTTCCGCCTCGCCGCCAACCTGGGCGCGACCTGGTCCCTCGCCCTGCCCTCGATCACGAGCGGCGCGAGCGCGAGCTTCCGGGCGGGATTCACGGCCGAGGTCAATGGCCGCGTCATTGCCCCCTACGAGAGCGAGCTCCTCGCGTATCGCGACGGCAACGCCCTCAGCTTGCTCGCCGACGACGTCCGGGGTCGTGACTTCATCGTCCCGCGGAGCCTTTCGGACATCGAGTCGATGAAGCCCGGCGAGCTCCTGCAGCTCGGCGGCCGCGGCACCGCCGGCCTCTATCTCTCCGCCAACGCCCCGGTGTGGGTCACGGACTCCATCGTCCCGGGCCTCGCCTATCGCATCTATCTGAACATCAGCGTGAGCGTCGGCGTCCGGACGGAAGAACTCGACCTGCAGATCGTGCGCCTTGGGGGCGATGAGGTCGTCATCGACCTCGGCACCCGCGAAGCAACGACCGACGCCGTGTCCGTGCGCCTTCACGACCGCTGGACCGTGGATGGTCTCATCGACGAAGACGCCCTCCCCGAGGTTCCCCTCATCGACCTTCAGGACCAAATTGAGGGCGCCATCGAGGACCTCCTGGACGACCGCCTCTCGGTCTCCGCCCGCCTCAGCTCGACCCGGACCCAGCACCGGACGAGCCTCGCCCGGGTGCGCTTCGACCTGTCCCACGCCGACGACGACAGCCTGGCCGCGGGAGCCCTCGAAGAGGCGATCGTGCAGGCGAGTCATGGCGACTTCCGGCTCGCCCAGTTGCTCGCCGAGCTCGGACACCCGGGCGTGCGGGTCGACTTCGACCTCTCCCGCGAAGGCCTGAGCACGACCTTCTACGCCGGCGTCGACATCTTCGGCATGGAGTTCTTCTCCAACGAGATCGAGAGCGCCGGCTCGACCACCATCGAGACGCCGGACAGCGTGCGCTCGCTGCTCTTCAACGCCTTCAGCAGCGAGAGCGGCATCTTCTGGTGGCGCCAGCGCTTCAGCCGCGTCGCCCTGGCCGCGGCCACCGTCGACAGCGAAGGCACGCGCCTCGGCGCCAACCTCTACCTTCAGGTCAGCGACGATGACGCGACGATCAACCGGGACAAGATCCTCGACCACCTCGGCGGCATCCTCCTCGGGCTCTCCAATCAAGACGACTACCTGGCCCTCGAAGGCGCCGCGTTTGCGGCCCGCGCAGCCGTCGAAGCGGCCTGCCCGATCCCTGCCGAGGACTTCCCGTCAGTCACCAGCGAAGTGATCGCCTGCTACGCGGCCGAGCTCGCGGGGCCCGCCGAGGAACGACGCCGCGCGGACGCCTTGACCGCATTCGAGGCCGGCCTCCCCGAACTGGAGAGCGACGCCCTCGCCCTCGCCCAGGACGCCGCCTCCCTCACCTACGCGGCCATCTCGGCCCCCGAAGAAAGCCCCTTCGTCGGTCCCGACATGCGGGTCTTCTCCGACGTCCGGATGGACGACGCTGGCATCGGCGCGCTCATGGCGACCGAAGGCTCGGAGCTCCGGACGCGATTCGAGCAGTACCTGAGTGTCGCCGGCGTCGACCGCGGCTCGAGCCTCTCGTTCACCCAGGCCGAGCGGGCCGAGCTCGTCATGGACAACCAGAACGAACTCAACGCCCTCAGCGACGCCTGGAATGCCCAGCGCGCCCGCTACACCGAGCTCCTCGACGCCGAGCTTCCCATGGTGAGTGGAAACCGAGCCGGCCACGGCTTCGTGCTTTCCATCGCCCGGGACGGGTCGACCAAGATGGTGCCCTTCGTCCGCGCCCGGACCGAGGTCATGGCCGAGCTCGTCGATGAGCTCGTCGAAATCGCCGACGACCTCAGCGGAGACTCGGTCTCGCCGGAGCGCGTCGTCACCTACGGCATGCTCTCGGCGCTGCCCCATCATCGCCAGGACGTCCGCCTCTCGACCGACATCCAGGACTTCGGCGTCAACGAAGACCTCTACACGAGCGCCGGCTACATGTCCTTCGCGGCCCCCTCCAGGGGCTCGAGCGTCGAGCTCCTCGACGGCGGCATGTTCGACATCAACGCCCTCGTCCGCTGACCCCGGGGGGTCGAGGGCGGCACACCCACGACCCCTAGGACCAACATTGGCGCATACTCCAGTCATGCGCGGGGTCATCGGTACCGGAATCGCGGTCTGTCTCTTGGCCGCCGCCGCGGCCGCGGCCCAGCCCCGCCACGTGGGCCCCCGCGGGCTGGCGGCGTCGCTCCGCGCTTCGGCCCGGGCCGACCTGCCCCGCGCCGCCGGCCTCTCGAACCTCACCGAGTTGCCGCACTACACCCTCGACATCGATATCGACATGGGTCGGGGTCGCTATGAACTGCGAGAGGTCCTCGACTACCGCAACGACACCGGTGCGCCCCTCGAGGAGGTCGTTCTACGCGTCTACGCCAACGCCGTGTCGGGGCCGGCCCCGGTCACCTTCGCCGGTGCGCAGTGCCCCGACGTCCCGTGCACGACCGTCATCGACAACTCGACCGCGATCACCTTCCGCCCCGCGACAGCGGTGCCTCCGGGAGGGCGCCTGCGAATGCAGGTCGACTTGGTGGGCACGCCACGGGTGACGGACCCATCGCGTACCACCATGCTCGCGCAGGGCCTCGAAGGCCTCGCGTCCCTCGAAGACAACGAGCACAACAACGAGCACCGCGGCGACTACGGCCTGCTCTCGGTGGGTGACTCGGTCGCTTCCTTCGCGAACTTCTACGCGGTCATCGCCCGACGCGACAGCAGCGGATGGGTGCGAAGCGAGGCGACCACGATGGGCGACCTCGGCTCCGACCACATGGCCAACGTCGAGGCCACGGTCCGAGTGGACGAGGGCTTCACCGTCGTGAGCACGGGGATCACCGAGTCGAGGCGAGTCGTCGATGGGCGAGCAGAACATCGCATCGTCGCGGCGATGGTCCGCGATTTCGCGCTGCTCACGAGCGACCGCCTCGTCGCCGAAGTACGGCAAGTCGGCGACGTCACGATTCGCTCGTGGTTCCTGCCGGAGGAGCGCGCGACGGGGCGGCGCGTCCTCGACGTGGCAGCCGCGTCGTTCCGCATCTTCGAACGTCGTTTCGGCGGCTACCCCTATACCGAGCTCGACGTAGTGGAGGCGCCCCTGGTGGGCGGGGCCGGGGGCGCGGAGTTTGCGGGGCTGGTCACCATCGCGAGCATGTTCTATCGCCCATCGGGCCTCGACGGCTTGGCCGGGCTGGCTCGCCTCGCGGGCCTCTCGGGGGGCGGCGTCGACCAGGACCGAGCGGTCGAGATGGTGACCGCCCACGAGGTGGCCCACCAGTGGTGGCACGGCCTGGTCGGTAGCGACTCCCGGGCGCACCCCTTCGTCGACGAGTCACTCGCCCAGTGGAGCGCGCTTCTCTACCTCGAGGACCGCTACGGCGCCCGGCGCGCTCGACAGGACGGCGAGAGCCAAGTGAAGATGAACTACCGGATGATGCGCATGATGGGGCGCCCCGACGGTCCGGTGAACCGCCCGGTCGACGCGTTCGGTTCCTCCCTCGAGTACGCCGGGCTCATCTACGGCAAAGGCGTCTACGTCTACCCCGCGCTGCGCCGAGTGCTCGGTGACCACGCCTTCTTCGCCGCCATTCGCGACTACGTCGAACGCTATCGCTACCGCCACGCCCCCCACGGTGGCCTCGTCGAACTTCTGACTCAGGGCCGCCGCGCCCGCCGGGCCACCGCCGTCGCACGACACTGGCTCGAAGAGTCCCACGGCGACGACGACATCGGCACCAGCCCCGCAGGCACCGCGCCGGGAACGCCAAGCACACCAGGGACACCAGGAACGCCGCCCGGAAACCTAGACGTCAGCGCCCTGCTGCGCTCACTCCGAGGGGCTCAACAAAGCGGCGGCGCCGGCAGCGCGGGCCCATCACCCGCCGAGCTGCGCCAGCTCGAAAGCCAGCTCGAAGAAATGCTCCGCGGCCTCGACACCGCTCGCTGAGCCCCAGCGATCACCGGCGCCGTCGACACAGCAGCCCGGCCGCGACGGCAAGGGCAGCGAAAACCGGCCCCCCGCCAAGCGCGGCAGCTGTAACGCTGCACCCTCCGCCACCGCCGAGGCCCGGGGGATCGCCGCCATCGAACGGCCCGCCATCGAACGTACCGCTGCCAGCGTCGAGAACATCGCCGCCAGCGTCGAGAACATCACCACCAGAGTCGGGGAAACCAGCACCGCCGTCCCAGGCACCCGGACCGCCGTCACCCCTAGGCATCGGCGGCGGTCCGAGCTCGGCGAGGTCGGCATCGACAGCGCAGTAGCGGCCGGTCGTCGACGTGGTTCCGTCGATGAGGCTCGTCGAGGTGACGGTCGCGCAGTACTGCTCCGCAGGCGTTCGGTAGACGAGGGTCGCGTGCCAGAGACCGGTGAGACCCCTCCAGCCGAGGGGACGCCACACCGGTTCGCCGCTTCCCTCCCCTGGGTCCTCGACGACGCGGTACGTGACGAACGGATCGACCACCTCGGGGCCAGGTGCCCACAGAACGTTGACGACGCCAACGGGGTCACGGCGGTCGCAATAGAAGCAGTAGAGCCCCGGGTCGGTCTCGACACAATCGTACGACCATTCGTAGCTCCGCTCTGCACGGAAGAACGTCGTATCCGGAGCCGGGGGGCCAGGGTGGTCCGCCTCGGCGACGACACCGGGGAGCTCTTGGACGAACATACCCGACGACACCTCGACCTGGTACGAGCCCGCAGGGTCGAAGGCGCCGGTCGCCCGCCATACGTAGAGGAAGCGTGTGTAGTAGGTGACGTTATAGGGGTCCTCGGGGGGGGCACCGAGATTGATCGCCTCGACGCTCCCCGGCACCTCGGTCGATGACGCCAGGTCAACGACTCGGAGCGTCGTCGGCGCCATGGGGTACATGAAAGACACGCCAACGACGACGACCCCTTCTCGCGCGATCGGCGCCGCATCCCCCGGGCCAAACGAAAACTGGACCGCCTCGGGGGCAGAGCAGGCTTCAGCCCGCGAGGGCGCGGCGACCACCGCACCGAGGAAGAGCGCGAGCCCGAGCATGACGGCTACCAGCTGCTTGGAAGGCACGGAGGAGTTGTAGCACTGCCAGCGTGCCCAGAGTGCCCGGGCAGCGACGGGCGGGCACCGCGAGGCGATTGGCCACCTTCGGTTGACGATCATGATGCGGACGCTCCCCTTCCTACGAAGAGAGTGCCTAAGAGAGTACCGAGGAGAGCGCTGGCAGCGTGTCAGGGAAATCCCTACACGACTTGGGGGGGCATCGTGCTGTGTCGAGAGGAGCAACACGGGTCGGCCACCTGCCCGCCCCTCGATCGTAGGTCCTGAACCGAGGGTCCCGCGATCAATCGTCATCACATCCAGGCAGGCGCTCGTTCAGCATCACACGCCAGTCATAGTCGCCGCGCCACACGAACACCTGGTACATGTGGAGCTGGGTGACGCCCGTATCGGCGAGCTCCGGCTCGGCGGGCGCCGCCGTGTACGAAAACAGGCGCGCGTCCCGCATGAAGTGCCTTCGGTTGGCGTCCGTCGGTGCCAACAAGCGAATCAAGACATCTCGGTTCAGGCCGCGTGCGCGGTAGAGGGCGACGTCCCCTCGGGTGGCGAGGAGTTCGTCGAGCTCGTACGTCCCAGCTAGCTGTTCACCGCTCGCCAACGTCCATCCATCTGTAGGGGGCATGAGGGCAATATACTCCCTCGTGACTCACGCAGCAGGTCGACCGCCATATCGCTGACCTCAGTCGCTCAACGTCACCAGAAAGCCCCCCTGGGTCGTTGGGGATGACCGAACGCCTCCGCCGAAGTCCACCGAGCCCGAGAACGCGCCGCCGAGGAAAACTCGGCCCCCCTGGGCAGCCATCGAGGTCGCGTAGGCGGTGGTGGTCGTATCCCAGCGATAGGCGCCGGTCGGGTCAAAGCTCGCAACGAAGTTGGCCGAACCGGACCTCAGGCCGCCGCCGAAGTCGATGGACGTGGCGAACCCACCGGCGATGAAGAGGTTACCGCGCTCGTCCAGCGCAAATGCGCGCAAGGAACGGAGCGTCTTGTTACTGCAAGCACTGCGTCCATCGAACGTAGGGGGTAACATCCCCCAGCGACGAATAGAGGCTACGCGTGATTCTGGTGTTGGCTCGGTACAGGCTTTTCGCTTTGGCGCTCGTCTTGGCGCTCGTCTTGGCGGCCGCCTGCGGCGACGATGTGGCACCGACCGACGGTGGTCTTCCCGATGCTCCCACCGTGGATGCGGGGATGACGGTCGCTGCCCCCGACATCCCCTGGCTCGAGGCGGGAGGCCCGCCCCCCCGAGACTGCCCCGCCGGTTGGCGGGCCTTCGAGGAGGGCGGGGTGGCCGCCTGTGATCCCTATCCGGCCGAAGGTCCGGCGTCGTGCGGAGGCGGAGAGGCGCACTATTTGGGCGAGTCGGGTTGTCACGTCGTCGGTGACCCTTGCCCCCCGGGCGAATTCGCGGCGGACCTACCCACCGGCGGGTCGGTCATCTTCGTCGACGACAGCGCCGCCGCCGGGGGAGACGGTTCCTCGGCGATGCCCTTCGGTGGACTCGAGGATGTTCGCTGGACCTCGCTCACGACGGGGACGACCGTCGCTCTCGCCAAGGGTTCCTACACGGGGGCGTTGATCGAAACGGGGCTCGGGGTGGCGCGCGTGAGCGGGGCGGTGGCGGCCGATGGGCCGTATGCATTCGTGTCGATTCTTCCGGCAGCAGAAGAGAGCGCGCACCAGACGATCTTGCTCGCCTGTCCTTGATGGGCGAAAACGCTACTCGGCGCACTCCTCTGCTGCCGTTTCTGTGAAGTTCTCGAGGATGGCGGTCAGAGCCCGCGTCATCGACGTAACTTCGGGTTCTCCACACGTCACTTGCAGGAACTCACAGCCATCGGCAGAGCCGCGCAGAAAATAGCCAAGATCATCGTTGCGACAATGGCCAACCCAGAATCCGCCGGTGATGCCTAGGGGATCATCATCCGATGCCATCTCGCCCTGCACTGTCTCGTCCGTGAGCTGATCCAGCGAGAACCACTGAAAATCCCACATCCCAGGCCACCCATCGTTGTGCGCCAAGAATGCCCGATAGTCTTCCGGTAGTGACACTCCAAGCTCGAGTTCCGCGGCGGCCAGCTGTGCCTCTGTCGCGCCAGGATTCGGCGCCTTGCTCTCGACATCGGAGACTCGATCCATGATCGGCAATACCTCCGTTATCCTTCGGATGAGGTCGTCGATTCGTGCTGCGCTCTTGGAAGTCATCGTTGGCAAGCCTACAGCCGCAGGGTGTGTTCGTCCTTGATGGTCCGCTCTCGCGGTCCCATTCCTTCGATGATGAGTAGACTTTCGTCGCGCATCTTCTTGATGAGGGAGCCCAGATTGCTGCGGGTGATGTGCGCGCCCTCGAGAACGTGGGGCCAGAGGTCTTCAAACCGCTGCACACCTCGGCCCAGCTCCTCCAGCACTATTTCCCGCGCGGCCTCGAGACCGTCGTCCCGGAGGCGCCGATAGCGTAGGTCTTCGGTCGCAGCGCCACCGAGATCGAATCCCAGCTGCCCACTGGAGGCTTCGTCCTTACGACGACGAGCGCTCTCTCTCACCTCGGCGGCCTCGCCTCCCACAACGGCAGCCTCGACGTCCCGGAAGAGGCTCACGACGTCACGGTGACGGCCTCCCGCCACGAGGTGAAAGTAGGTCCTATCCTGAGTGGGATGGGGGACCGCGAGTTCCAGCGCGTAACGCAGCCCGCTCATGGTCTTCAACTGATTTCGGTACGCACGTAGCAGAGCCTCTTCGTCTAGGTCGCGAAGCTGAGCGTTGTCCTCAATTCCGAAGAAGTCGCAGAGCTGCTCGCGTAGCCAGGTGCGTCTCTCCTCAGCCTTGAAGCGGTTGATGTGCTCGTACATGACGTTGATCATCACGTCTCGGAATGGCCGATCGACGAGGCGCGCGATGTGGCGCATGCCGACGCCTTTCCATCCAGTGGGGTCGACGAAGACAAAGGCCGCATCGTCACCGAGAAGCCGCCGAATCTCCTCCACGTTGCTCCCAAATTCTCCCGGAAGGACGTGAGCCCGCACCGCCCCGGCGTGTTCGTCCACGTGCTCCTTCAACGCGTCGAAGGACTTGGGGTCCGCTTCGACGAAGACCGCCTCGGCCGAAACACGGGCACCCCGCCCCTGCCACTCTTCGAGGACCTCATTGAGAACGGCGAGGCCGATGCTCACGGACGTGTCGTCGATGCGGGCTGACCGGCTTTTCCAAGGCCCCGCGAAGCAGTCCACATACCAGAGGCGATGGTGCTGATGGCGCCCGGCGGAGGCGAGCTTGTACCCCCACCGGGAGAGGTACTTCCTCAGCACCTGATGTTTGAGGTAGGTCTGCTCGCGACCGCGGTATTCTTCAGGAATCGTCACAAGGCCCCCTTGCAAGACCCGGCAAGCGCACTGCACACTCGTCCAGGGCCGAGCTCATGAGTGACGGAAGCAACATCGAGTGGACTGACGCCACGTGGAACCCCGTGCTGGGCTGCACGAAGGTGTCGCCTGGCTGCAAGCACTGCTACGCCGAGACCTTCTCCGAGCGTTTCCGCGGGGTGCCGGATCACCCCTTCGAGCGCGGCTTCGACCTGAGGCTCGTCCCCCACGCCCTCGACCGCCCCCGCTCCTGGCGGCGGGGTCGCCTCGTCTTCGTGAACAGCATGTCGGACCTCTTCCACGAGGACGTGCCGCTCGAGTACATCCAGCGGGTCTTCCGGGTGATGGAGCAATGCCCCCAGCATCGCTTTCAGGTGCTGACGAAGCGCGCGGACCGGCTGGCCGAGGTCGCGGGTGAGCTGCCGTGGCCGAAGAACATTTGGATGGGCGTCAGCGTCGAGACCGCCGAGTACCGGTCGCGCATCCACGCGCTTCGACGGGTGCCGGCGGCGGTGCGGTTCCTGAGCCTCGAACCGCTGCTCGGCCCCCTCGGCAATCTGCCGCTGAAGCACATCCACTGGGTAATCGTCGGCGGTGAGAGCGGGCGCCGGCCGCGGGTGATGAACGCCGAGTGGGTGCGCTCGATTCAACGCCAGTGCGCGCGGGCAGAGGTGCCGTTCTTCTTCAAGCAGTGGGGAGGGCGGAACAAGAAGGCCGCGGGGCGCGAGCTCGACGGGCGCGAGTGGAGTGAGCTGCCCGGGGCGAGCGGGGCGGCCGTGGGTGATGTGGTAGCGGTGGGATGAGCCTCACGGCGGGCGAAACCGGAGGTCCACGACCGGCTCACCGCTCTGTCTTCGCCGCCGGCACCTAGGGCCGTTGAAGTTCCCGCAGCTCGTCGAGGCGACCCTGGAGCGACCAGTCCTCGGCGTTCCTCACGGGACGCGCCAGTGCCTTCTCCAGGAGCTCGATGGCGCGGGTCACGTCCCGAGGAGTCAACGCGTGCCCGTGCCAGTCCGCCAACGTGGCGTAGGTCATCGCGTCGTTTGGATCTTCCTCGCGTAGCGCTTCGATGATGGCGAGCCCGCGCTTGGGCGCTCCGAGCTGGAGATGAAACTCCGCCTCCTCACGGCGGAGATCTCGGAAAGCCGGGTCGTCGGGGAAGCGTTCGACGAGCTGCCTGCACCAACGGAGCCCGCGCCTCGCCGCCCGAGGCTTGCCGAGCGCCGAGTTGTGCAGTTCGACCTGGGCATCGCCGATCCAGTTTCCCACGGACTGAAGCCCCGGAAACACCTCATCCACTTCGTCCAGGGACACGACGTCGGTCGGCAGCACCTCGACAAACCGATCGGTGAACCGGAGCCACAGGTCCGAGGCCTGGTCGTGGTCCTTCCGCTCGAGCGCCGCGTACCCCTCCTGCATGAGTTCGTCGAGCATCTCCAGCGAGGGGCGCCGAGGACGAAGCCTCCGCCACAGCTCACAGGTCACGAGCCCCAGCAACTCGGGTGCAGCATCCCCGGAAGGTGACGCCTCGGCCAGCTCGTCAGCCAGGTCCCAGGCCGAGCAGTGGCCGTCGGTCGCCGCGAGGAAGGAGGCCTCATCGAGGGTCACTCCGAACTTCGCCAACTCGTCGAAGAGCGCGGGGGTCGTCATCGCGCGGACCGAGGAGACCGTCGGCGCCCCCGCGGCGCGTCCCCCTCGGGTGAGGACGTGCGGCTGGTGGATGGCGAACCAGTCCCGAATTCGCACCTCGATCCAGGGATGGAGCGGGAGGCCCGGCAACCGCTCGCCTTCGGCGACGGCCTCCGCCACCGACGCCCCGAACAGGGTGCTCTCCATCGGCCATTGCTCTATCCGCGGCTGACCAAGACGGGCGCGCACGATGGCCCCGGGGGGAAGCTGGGGCGCTGCGGCCTTGGCGATGCAGCACCGTTTGTACTTCTTGCCGCTGCCGCAGGGGCAAGGCTGGTTTCTTCCGGTCTTGCCGGTCTTGCCGCCGTTCGTCGATGCCATGGTTGTGATGGCAAAGTTGCCGCAATGCGCCCCGGGTTGCGAGCGACAATTAGCCCCGGGTGGGAGTTGCCGTGACTCTCCCTGCCGTCAGGAAACTGGAGCCCGGTCAGATTTCCACGGTTCGGAAAGGCCTTCGACAGGGCGCAGATGGACATCGTCAGGAGTCGGGATTCGAAGCCCTACGACGACACGGCCGTCAGGGTCTTCTTGCCCTGGAGCTTCGTCACCCACCTCGTCGCCGCAGTGCCCCGATTCACCGTCCGGATGCTGATTGCTCCGTCCTTCCTGATGGTGACGTCGGTCTTCATCATCCGGCCTCGGACATAGTCGGCGTAGAAGTGCAGCTGGCCCCAGCAGAATCCGAGATGGCGGAACATGTCCGTTGTCGACCACTCGTCGTCATCAACGAAGTCGTCGACGGAGGCCCCTCGGGGCCTGGCGTCGTCGAATGACAGCACGCCGAGGGCGAAAATGATCCCGAAGGCCCAGGGCTCGACGTCGTCCTCGTCGATCTTGAGGTCCATCTCGACGATGACGTCATCGATACCCTCACTGACGCGCGTGTCGAGGATGTCGATAGGGACCACGCCGACGGTTTCAGAGATGAGTTCGTATGCGTAGGTTCGATTCTCGTCCATCGGTGGTGACACTACCTGAACTCTCGCCGCCGATCCCTGGTATCCGCCCGCGGTTTCGGCGATCGCCCGGAAGTAGGCTTGTACTCCGCTGACAGATGAGGCTGGCACTCTGGATTGCGCTGCACCCGCAAGACGACGTGAAACGAACGTGACCGGGGATCGCCTGTGTGGCATCGTGTCAAACGCGATGCCGTTGTCTGTAACGGCAAAATGGAGCGGGTGCCATGCACCTGCCACGAGGAACGAGATGGCCAAGGCCGAGCAAATCAAGGCGCTGATTCGTTGCCACGCAGAAGGCGACGACGCGCGGTTCTACGCCGTGGCCATGCAGGTCGCAGCGCAGGCGGCTCGGACCGGCCATGGGAACTTTGCAGGGGAGCTGCGGGACTTGGTCGACAAAGCCAAGGCTGAGTCGAAGGCCGCCGCGACGCATGCGCGACGCCCGATAGCCCTCGCGGAACCGCGCGGCGAGCTGGCCGGGCTGCTGACGGTCACTTATCCGAAGACACGCATCGCCGACATGGCACTCAGCGAGGCGCTACACGATCGTCTCGACCGGGTCATCCGGGAGCAGCGTCAGCGTGAGCGCCTGCGATCGCACGGCTTCGCGCCGCTTCGCAAGCTGCTTCTCATCGGCCCACCAGGAACGGGCAAGACCATGACCGCCTCCGCGCTCTCCGGGGAGATGGGGTTGCCGCTCTTCACGATCCAGCTCGACGGGCTGATCACGAAGTTCATGGGCGAGACAGCGGCGAAGCTACGCCTCGTGTTCGAGGCAATCGCGAACACCCGCGGCGTCTACCTCTTCGACGAGTTCGACGCGCTGGGCAGCGAACGCGGCAGCGGCAGCGACGTCGGCGAGATTCGGCGGGTGCTCAACTCGTTCCTCCAGTTCCTGGAACAGGACGACTCGGAGAGCCTCGTCATCGGCGCGACCAACCACGTTGGCCTCCTCGACCGGGCGCTCTTTCGGCGCTTCGACGGGGTGTTCGAGTACGATCTGCCCTCCCCGGACATCGCCGCAGAGGTGATGCAGGCGAGGCTGGGGTTGCTGGACACCTCGGGCATCGACTGGGCCGAGGCCGCGAAGGCATCGGAGGGGTTGAGCCATGCCGACTTGACGCGAGCCTGCGAGCAGGCCGCCAAGGATGCGCTGCTCAACGACACGACGGTGCTCGAGACCGGAGGTCTGGTCACTGCGCTGGGCGAGCGCAGGGCGATGCGCCCGTAGGCCGCGGACGAGTGAGGGGGGAGACCACGGATGGCCTCGAAGCGCGACCGACCGCATATCATCGTCCCAGTCGACGACTTCCGAGCGAGCGAAGGCTACACGGCTTATCGGCCGACATTTCGCCCCAAGAAGCCGGGGCCACCGGCGGTGGGCCGGCCAGCGCACGGAGAAAGCCTCCGCAAGTCCATCGCGACGGCTGCTGACTCAGCAGAGCAGAGACGCACCACCGCGGCTGTCGAAGTCGCCGGGTCAACGCCAGGCATCTACCTCGAGTTCGAGTCCTTCCCCGGTTGGGAGCTGGCCGTGGGCAGCCTGGAGAAGCGGCGGACGAAGGACACACGACGCCACATCGAGGTGGTCGCGGTCACCGAGCAAGTCGAGGGCGAAGGCGAGACCGCGACCAGGACGCAACGCGCCACGGTGTTCGTGCCGGATGTGGAAGTCGGTCACTTCGTCGCGCAGCTCGAGAAGTACGCGCTCGAGACAGAGAAGACCAAGGGCGAGCGGCGCCACGAGAACGTCTACGATCGGATCGCGAGCGTTCGGCTGGCTGCCCTTCGCGCGCTGTGGACGGATGAGGTCGATGCCTACCCAGAGGCCGATGACGCGCCCATCTGGTGGGAGGTGTGGTTACGTCGAACGGACGGCGCCGAACTCGAGCGGCTCCATGACTTCGCCGCGCAGGCCGAAATCACTCTCGGAGAGCGGCGCATCCAGTTCGACGACCGCATCGTGACGCTCGCCTACGCCTCGCCTCGCGCCCTCGCAGCTTCAATGAACGTCCTCGGAGATATCGCTGAGCTCCAGCGAGCCAAAGAGACAGCGACCTTCTTCGTCGAAGAGGGCCCGAAGGATCAGGCGGAGTGGACGGTGGACCTCAGAGAGCGCGCACAACATGCCGGTCCTGACGCGCCTGAACCTCCCCCCGTTTGGTGGACACCCGAAAGAGCGCGACAATGCGCGAGGAGTGTCCAATGTCATCATCGAAGAAGAGCCCGCGGAGCAAGAAGACGCGGCGTAAGCGGCGGCGGTTCACG